>OIYU01002236.1_pt1 | contig 10965 bp, 6 predicted proteins | sample 1588321 | NCBI WGS metagenome assembly OIYU01 (sample SAMN03283258) | human gut metagenome | biome: human-associated habitat; material: feces | host: Homo sapiens | place: USA | collected 2013 | reverse complement strand
CGCCGGCGAAGTATTTCTCAAACAGCTCGTCGTCGGTTTCGGCGACGGCCTCGTAGATGGCGGTGCGCAGGCCCTCCAGCCGGTCGCCCATGTCGGGCATGGCCACGGCCACGGGCTTGCCGCCGGAGTAGTCATAGGCTTTGTACTCCAGCAGGTTGATGTAGATGTTTGCCTGCCCATCCTGGATGAAAGGCACCACCACCGGGCACACCGAAGGGCCAAACTGGGCCTTCAAGTCTTCGAATACCCGGTAGAACCGGGCGCTCTCGTCGCACAGGCCGTTGACGAAGATGATCTTGGCCAGGCCGTTCTTCTCCGCGGCGGCAAAGGCCTTTTCGGTGCCCACGGCCACGCCATCCCGGCCGGAGACCACAATCAGCGCCGTGTCGGCGGCGCGCATGGCCTCCATCATGCCGCCCTCAAAGTCGAACAGTCCGGGGGCGTCCAGCAGGTTGATCTTCTTGTTTTTCCACTCCAGGGGGGCCACCGCCGCAGAAATAGAGGCCTTGCGCCGGATCTCCTCGGGGTCGTAGTCGCACACTGTGTTGCCGTCGCCCACTTTGCCACGGCGGTCCGAGACCCCTGCCAGATACAGCATGGCTTCCGCCAGAGAGGTCTTTCCTGCGCCGCCGTGGCCCGCTACAGCCAGGTTGATGATATTCTTCGCAAGATATTGGTTCATAACGCAAAACTCCTTCCACTTTAACAAGGTACACGGCCTTTGCCGTGCTGCCCTGGGAACTGTTCCTGTTTTGCACAAGTGCTGTGCCGCAAGGCATAGCTAATTATATAACATTGCGCCAAAGATTACAATGGGGAAAACGAAAAACCTATGAATTTACCGTGACGGCGCTTTGTTTTTTATAAAATTTTACAAAAATCCCCCTTTTGCGGGAAAAGGCCCCCTGGAAGGAGGGTGAAAAAACCCCGGCGGTTCAAATGCCGCCGGGGCTTTCATTTGTTTTATTGCGGAAGGGCCTACCGCCGCAGCTTGGGCAGCAGGATGACCACTGCCAGCCAGAACAGCTGGAACAAAAACAGGATCAGGGAGGAGAGCTGGCCCATGGCCCCAAAGCAGGCCAGGAAAGCCACCAGCACAAAGCACAGCACCACGGCGGCCGTCTGGATGGCCACCACCATGCCGGCGGTGCGCCGCTCTTCCACGCAGGCAGAGATCACGTTCATCATGGATTCCATGCGGCCCTTGGTGGCCACCAGGGCATCGGCCCGGGGAATCTCGTTTTTCACCAGCTTTTGATATTCGCTGCCCAGGCGGCTGTCCAGAACGCCCACAGAGGCGGTGTCGATGCCGAACAGGCGGGAGACCAGCTGGGGGGTGACGTTGGGGTCGGTGGTGCGCACGATGACGCTGACGCCGCTGTCCTCCAGCCGCTGCAGCTCGTTCTTCCGGCGGCGGTCGGCGGCGTAGGTCAGCACCAGCATGGCGCACACGGCCTCATCCACGCCAATGTAGATGACCTGCTGGTTGCCAGAGGCGTACTGGCTTTCCTCCTCCCGGGCGGGCACGGGCATGCGGTGGTTGATGAACAGGGCGCGGGCGCCCAGGGTGATGGTGCGGCCGTCCACCTTGCCCACAATGCCGCCGCCGTCCTCATAGGTAAAGCCCTCCACCTTGGGCAGGGCGTCCTCGTTTTCGCTGATGACCTGGTCAAACACGCCGGAAAGGGGGCCGCCCACTTCCCGCATCAGGGCAGAGGCCGCCATAATGGCGTCCTCCGCGGCAGCCCGGCTGCCAAAGGTGCGGATACCCTCCAGCACCACGGTGCCCCGGGGGAACAGGTCCTCCGCGTCCAGCAGCACGGCGTTGACATTGCCCAGCTGCTCTACCCCTTCATAGCCCACCACCATGGCGCCGGCCCGGCGGGCAGTGCGGCACAGGCGGCTGACGGGCAGGTTTACCGCAAGCATGTTGGAGACCGCCACGCAGGCGCAGCTGGCCGCGGCAAAGGCGCTGATGGCCGTGGGCACGCTGCGGGTGATGAGAAGGGTGGCAATGCACAGCACCAGGCTGGCAAGAAGCCCAATGGGCGCCAGCAGCTGCGAGGAGGACTCTGACGGGTCGGGCCGGTAAGAGAGCTCTAAGAACCGCTTTAAGAAGCCGGTGCGGCACTGGTAGGCGATGACAGGGGTCTCGGCCACGCAGTCCTTGGCCATTTTCAAGGCGGTGTTGTGGTCGCCGTACAGGCGCACGCTGTATTTCTGCTCCCGAGAGGTGACAAACCGGAAGTTGCTGTGAATGCGGCGGATCATGGTCAGCTTGCCAATGGAGTTGACAAAGAGGATGGCCGAAACCACCACGGCGTACAGGTGCAGCTCCCCGCGAGTCAGCTCGGTGGGGAAGAACGCCGCCGCCACAGCCTGCACGGCCACGGCGATGGCGGCCACGGCAGCGGCGCTGTCCGAATTGGCGTTAAAGGAGAACAGGGCCTTCAGGCCGTTGGCAATGGTGCGGTAGCACACCCCTGCCGCCACCGCCAGGAACACTAAGGTCAGCACCACATAGGCCACCGGAAGGGACCCCAGGTCCCCGCCCGTGTTGAACTGGCCGCCAAAGATCAGGTTGACTACGGTTAAAAGCAGGGTACACACCCCGGTGATGGCCATGCGCAGGGTCAGCTCCCGCATCTCGCCCCGCAGCTCGTGGGAGATGGACTTGGCGTCCTCGGGGCCGGTGTAATCGTCGATGGCCTCGCCGGTGTCCCCATCGGGGATGGGGGGCTCGGGCTCGTGGGCGCTTTCCAGCTTCTTGTTGCGCACCCGCCGCTTGGGCGCGGCCTTGCGCTCTTCCCGCTCCATCTGCTGCCGCAGCTCCTCCGATTCGGAGAGCAGGGCGCTTTGCAGCACATCCGTGTGCAGGATGTGGGTGGGAATGCCCCGGGGCCGGTACTCGAAGATGCTGTGCACCTGGGGCGGCTCGGAGAGCTTGGGCCGGCGGATGACCGTGGTCTGCTCTTCCGCCGCCGGGGCGGCCGGCTCCTGGACAGGCGCGTAGGGCGCCTGCGCTGGCTGGGCGGGCTCTTCCATAGCGGCGCCGGAGGAGATCTCCTGGAACGCGGGCGCCTCCTCCTGGGCAGGTACTTCCTCCTGGATGGGCGCTTCCTCCTGGACGGGTGTTTCCTCCTGAACGGGCGCCTCCTCCTGAACGGGCGCTTCCTCTGGGGGAAGGGTTTCCACCGGCTCCGGCGGCAGTTCCGCCGCAGGGACCTGCTCATAGACGGGCTCCTGCACCGGGGCGGGCTCCTCTTCCACAGGTTCCAGCGGCGCGCCGGAATCCAGCACCCGGCCGATGGCCTCGTCGGAGACGGGGGCCTCGCTGCCAATGCGCTGCAGCTCCACGGTGTCGTTGAGGACGTTGAGCTTAATCTCCATGGTCTGGTCCGAGGAGGTCTCCAGCATGGCCTTTTGGATGTCGGTCATGTCCTCCTGCAATCGCTTGCCGCCCTCCACGCCGATGCCGTGCTGCTTGGCGTAGGGGTCTGCGGCAAAGGAGGTGACGGGCATGGGGGCCACCACGCCGAACTCGCCAGCAATCTCCTCCTCGTCCACGCCGGCGGTCTGCACAGCCTCTGCCACGCGGCGGCGGCGCTCCCGCTGCAGCCGCTGGAAGTTCTGCTCCACCTCTTGGTCGATGGCCTTTCGGGAGTCGTCAAACAAGGTCTTATAGGCCTCTTCCTCGCTGGTCAGCTCCCCGGCAGAGTCATAGCCCATGCGGTACTCGTCGATGGGCTTGAGCTGGATGCCGTAGTACAGGTCGTCCTCGTTCTCGTCGTAATCGGGCACCCGTTTTTTCCGGCCGAACAGCCCCCGCTTTTTTTTCTTCTCTTTTTTCTCTTTTTTGCCCCGCTTGCCCTCTGCGTGGGCGGGCGGGTGCTCCTCCTGGGGAGGGACCTCCACCGTGCCGGTGGCAAAGTCGTTCAGGTCGGCGGTCTCCTCAGGCTGAGGGGGCGCGGGCTCCTGCCGGGGCACGGCCGCTTGCCGGACGGGGGGCTGGCCGCCGCCCTGTTGCGCCAGGGGGTGGGGCTGGGGCTTCTGCTGGGGGGCAGCAGGGCGCGCCGCGCTCTGGGCGGCCTCCTGCTCCCGCTGGGCCCGCTGTTCCGCCAAAATATCCTCCAGGGTAAAATCCTTGTTATCCTGTGCCATACGCATCCTCCTTTTACGGATTGAACGCTTTTGTGCCGCTGCGCTGGCGGGCCACCTCATAGCAGAGGATGCCGGCCGCCACCGAAGCGTTCAGCGAGTTGATGTTTCCCTTTAAGGGCAGGGACACGACGAAATCCGCCTTTTCCTTTACAAGGCGTCCCACGCCCCTGCCCTCCGAGCCAATCACCAGGGCCGTGGGCCCGGTGAAATCGGTCTGGCACCAGGGAGAGCCGTCCATGTCGGCGGCGTAGATCCAAAGGCCCCGGGCCTTCAGCTCCTCCAGCAGAGAGGGCAGGTTTCCCACCCGGGCCACGGGCAGGTATTCCACCGCCCCGGCAGAGGCCTTCCCCACGGCGTAGGTGAGGCCCACGCTGCGCCGCTTGGGGATGATGACCCCGTGTGCCCCGGCGCACTCTGCCGTGCGGAGGATGGCCCCCAGGTTGTGGGGGTCCTCCAGCTCGTCGCAGACGACGAAAAAGGGGGGCTCGTCTTTCTCTTGTGCCCGGCGGAACAGGTCCTCCACCGTGGCGTATTCCTTCACCGCGGCAACGGCCACCACCCCCTGGTGGTTGGCCCCGCCGCAAAGGTAGTCCAGCTTTTTGGGGTCCGCCTCTTTGATGGTGGCGCCCGCCTCCTTGGCCTTTTTCACCAAGGCCTGCAGCGCGCCGCTGCGCTCTCCCCGCTGGACGTACAGGCTGTCGATGGCCCGTCCGGCCCGCAGGGCTTCGGCAATGGCGTTGCGCCCGGCAATGAGATCCGCGCCGCGGGGCCCCTGCTCGCGGGGGGCGCTGCGCTTTTCCCGGTTTTTCTCCATAACGGAGCACCTCATTTTCTAATGGCTTACTCGGTCTGCGCCGCCCCGAAGAGACCCGGGGCGGCCCGTGGGGCCGCGGGCTTTTCCGCAACCGGCATGGTTTTACCAATTATACCACAGCTCCCCGGAAATCTCAAATAAAAATGCAGCCCCCATGCGGCTTTCTTCCCGTTTTTTCCCCGGGCCGCGGCAGGAATATCCGGTTTTCGGCATTTTTATCCATGAATTGTAAAAAAATTCTTTTTGCCTGGGTTTCTCCGCCCAGGTTTTCCACAGGCTTGCGGAAGGGGAACTTGTTTTTTCACGGAGACTGTGGAAAACTGTGTGGAAACTGTGAAAAACCCCTTGTCCCAAGCCATTTATGACTTTCCACCGTTTTTTCCGGCGCTCTCGCTTATGTAAACAAAGGGCGGCTTCGTTCTAATTTGGAATAAAAAACGGTTTTTTTCTGATTCCGAAACAACCCCAAGATAAAGAGAGAAGAAGGAGAAGCCTTCCCCTATCTTGTGTCAATAGGAAAGGGGCAAATTTCTTTCCCACAGTTTGTCCACAGGGATTTAACATGCATTTCACCGGGAGGGGCCCCGGGTGAAAAGGGGCCCTGGAAAAAAGAAAAGGCTATGCTTTTCCCCGGTTTTGTGGTATACTAGCGGCAAAACGGTGGGTTTTCCAGCCTGTTTTCACAAATCTCCCGAAAAAGAAGGCAGATTTTCCCGAAAATCCCCGAATGAATATTTATGCAAGAATATTGTCGAAACATGAGTTAAGGAGGACTTCGCCATGAGAGAAGATATTTGTTCCATCCCCGTAAACGACGTGTTTCTCCCCAAGGAGGGCTGCCCCTTCTGCCGCATGCGGGACATGCTGGAGGACCGCATGGCCACCTACATCACCGGCGCCGCCATGATGGAGCCGGACGTGCGGGTGGAGACCAACCGCCTGGGCTTTTGCACCGAGCACTTCAACCAGATCTTGGCCCGGGGCAGCCGGCTCTCTGTGGCGTTGATTTTGGAGAGCCTGCTGCAAACCGTGCATGACGAGGTGTTCCCCGCGGGGAAGGCCCAGCCCAAAAAGGCGGCCGCGGCGGTCCACAGCCGGGAGGAGCACTGCTTTGTCTGTGAGAACATTGAAAAGAACACGGCCCACCTGCTGGACAGCACCCTGAAGCTGTGGCAGACCGACGGGGAGTTCCGCCAGCTGTACAGCCAGCAGCCCTACATCTGCCTGCGCCATTACGGCCAGGTGCTGCAGGCGGCCGCCAAAATGCCCAAGAAGAACCTCGTCCTCTTCGAGGAGGTGACCACCGGGCTGGCCAAACGCTATTTGGAGGAGCTGAACGCCGACGTGACCCACTTCTGCCGCATGTTCGACTACCGCAACGCCGGAGGGGACTGGGGCAACTCCAAGGACTCCATCGAGCGGGCCATCCGCTACCTCACCTCTCGGGAGCCGGAAAACCGCCAGAAGGCCGATGAGAAGAACCGGGCGTTCTAAGGGGGCGGCGGCCGGATGAAAGAAGAAAAAGTGGGCGCCTGGCCCGGGGGGATACGCGCCCCTTACCCCTTTGACGCGGCGGAGACCCTGGACTGCGGCCAGGCCTTCCGCTGGGCGGAGCTGCCCGCAGAGGCGGGGGCCAGCCTGTGGGAGGGCGTGGCCTTTGGAAAATACCTGCGGGTGGAACAGCGGGGGCAGCAGGTGTGGCTGCACTGCTCCCCGGAGGACTACGAGCATACCTGGCGGGCCTACTTCGACCTGGAGGAGGATTACGCCCCCAAGCGGGAGGCCCTGGCCGCCATGAGCCCCGCTTTGGCCGAGGCCGCCGCCTTTGCCCCGGGCATCCGCATCCTGCGCCAGGAGCCCTGGGAGGCCTTGTGCTCCTTCATCATCTCCCAGAACAACCACATCCCCCGCATCAAGGGGATTATAGAGCGGCTGTGCCGGCTGCTGGGGGCGGAAATCCCCGGCACGGGCTGGCACGCCTTCCCCACGGCGGAGCGCCTGGCCGCCTGCTCCCTGGAGGACTTAGCCCCCCTGCGGGCGGGGTTCCGGGCCAAGTACCTGCTGGACGCCGCCCGGAAGGTGGCCTCTGGCCAGGTGGATTTGGCCCGGGTGGCCGCCGCCCCCGTGGAGGAGGGCCGCCGGGAGCTGCAAACCATCTTCGGCGTGGGGCCCAAGGTGGCGGAGTGCGCTTTGCTGTACGGCTTCCACAAGACGGAGTGCTTCCCCCTGGACGTGTGGATGAAGCGGGCCATGGCCACCCTGCTGCCGGGGCGCGGGCCGGAGGAGTTTGGGGAGAACGCGGGCCTGGCCCAGCAGTACCTGTTCCACTACAGCCGCCTGCACCCGGAGCTGTTTGTGGAAAAGGCGGCGCACCTGCCAGCCAACAGGAGGTGAAAGGATGCTGGGTTTTTACTTCCATGTGCCCTTTTGCCACGGCAAATGCCCCTACTGCGATTTCTACTCCCGCCCTGACTCCGCCGGGGGGATGGACGCCTACGTCTCCGCGGTGATAGCCGCCCTCGCCCCCTGGCGGGAGAAGTTGGCGGGCCGGGAGCTGGCCACCGTCTACTTTGGGGGCGGCACCCCCAGCCTGCTGGGGGCCCGGAGGCTGGGGGCCATCCTGGGCGCGGTGAGGGAGGGCTTCTCCTTAGCCCCCGGGGCGGAAATCACCTTGGAGGCCAACCCCACCCATGTGGACCGTGCCTTTTTTCAGGAGGCGCGCCGGGCGGGTTTCAACCGGCTTTCCATGGGCTTGCAGTCCGCCAATGAGGAGGAGCTGTGCTTTCTGGGCCGGGCCCACTCTCCCCAGCAGGCGGCGCTGGCTGTGGAAAACGCCCGGGCCGGGGGCTTTGAAAACATCTCCCTGGACCTGATGCTGGGCCTGCCCGGGGGCAGCCGGGAGAAGCTGGGGCGGTCCATCGCCTTTGCCGCTTCCCTGGGGGTGGAGCACATCTCCTCTTACATCTTAAAGGTGGAGCCGGGCACGCCCTTCGCCGCCCGGGGGGTGCAGGTGCCCGACGAGGACGACACCGCGGAGCAGTACCTTTTCGCCGTGGAGGAGCTGGCCCGGCGGGGCTATGGGCAGTATGAGATCAGCAACTTTGCCCGCCCCGGCAGGGAGAGCCGCCACAACCTGCTGTACTGGCGGGGGGAGGAGTACCTGGGCTTCGGGCCGGGGGCCCACTCCTTTTTTGAGAGGCGGCGTTTTTACTACCCCCGGGACTTGGAGGGCTTCCTCCAGGGGAATTCCCCTGTGGAGGACGGAACGGGCGGGGACTTTGGGGAGTTCGCCATGCTGAACCTGCGCCTGACCCGTGGCCTGCGCCGGGAGGACTGCCTCTCCCGCTTTGGGCCAGAGGGCGGGGCCCTGTTTGACGAGGCCCTGGAAAACGCCCGGCACTGCCCGCCCCAGCTTTTGCGGGCGGACGGGGAAGCCATTTCCTTTACCCCAGAGGGGTTCTTGGTCTCCAACGCCCTGTTGGTGAAGCTGTTGGGGGAGGAATTGTAGCGGGGGTTGCACCCCAGGCAAGCCGCCTTCTTGCGTTCCGCAAGGGCGGGGCCCTCCGCGCAAGTTGGGTGGAGACAAGTAAAGTTTTCGCTCAAGCCTTTTTCAAAAGGCTTGCGAGGTGTGGAGCAGAGCTCCACGACCTTGCCCTTGCGGCGCAGCCGGAAAAGAAAACCAGGGACATTGTCATACCAGGCGCAGCCTGTAAACAATGGCCCGGACGGATAACAGGGATGAAAAAAGGACATCCAAGTTTTGGCTTGGATGTCCTTTTCGTTGTTTGTGCGAAAGGGCCGGAGCGCAAGCCTATCGCCCTTGCGGGCACGTGCGGCTTTCGCTCCTGGGTTTTTCGTATGGCTGCGCCGGTTTAAGGCCGTAAGGCTCCGCCTTACCAACCGCAGCTTTTGAAAAAGCTGGCAAAACTTTTAATTGTCTCCACCCAGCTTGTGTGGAGGGACCCGCCCTTGCCGAAGGCAAGAAGGCGGCTTGTCCCATGCGGCCACGCGCTATTCATCCAGCTTCAGCACGGACATGAACGCCTCCTGGGGCACTTCCACGGTGCCCAGCTGGCGCATGCGCTTTTTGCCCTCCTTCTGCTTCTCCAGCAGCTTCTTCTTCCGGGTGATGTCGCCGCCGTAGCACTTGGCCAGCACGTCTTTGCGCAGGGCCTTCACCGTCTCCCGGGCGATGATCTTGCCCCCCACGCAGGCCTGGATGGGCACCTCGAACAGCTGGCGGGGGATCTTCTCCTTCAGCTTTTCCGCCATCTTCCGGGCCCGGGGATAGGCCTTGTCCGCGTGGATGATGAAGGAGAGAGCGTCCACAATCTCCCCGTTGAGCATGATGTCCAGCTTCACCAGCTTGCTGGGCTGGTAGCCCAGCAGCTCGTAGTCGAAGGACGCGTAGCCCCGGGTGCGGGATTTCAGCGCGTCGAAAAAGTCGTAGACAATCTCGTTTAAGGGCAGCTCGTAGTGGATGTCCACCCGGTCGGTGTCCAGGTACTTCATGTCCTTGAACACGCCCCGGCGCTCCTGGCACAGCTCCATGATGTTGCCCACATACTCCGAGGGGGAGTAGATGTGGGCGTTGCAGATGGGCTCCTGGGCGCTGGCGATCAGGGTGGGGTCCGGGTAGTTGGTGGGGTTGTCAATGGTGATTTCGCTGCCGTCGGTGAGCTTCAGCCTGTACACCACGCTGGGGGCGGTGGTGATCAAATCCAAATCGTACTCCCGCTCCAGCCGCTCCTGGATAATCTCCATGTGCAGCAGCCCCAGAAAGCCGCACCGGAAGCCAAAACCCAGGGCCACAGAGGTCTCCGGCTCGAAGGTGAGGGAGGCGTCGTTTAATTGCAGCTTCTCCAAAGCGTCCCGCAAATCGGTGTAGTGGGCGCCGTCGGCGGGGTAGATGCCGCAGAACACCATGGGCTGCACCGCCCGGTAGCCCTCCAAAGGTTCGGCGGCGGGGCGGTCCTTTAAGGTGACGGTGTCGCCCACACGGGCCTGGCGCACATCTTTGATGGAGGCGGCGATGTAGCCCACCTCCCCGGCGTAAAGGGCGGCGGCGGGCTCCAGGTTGGTGGCCCGCAGAAAGCCGCACTCCACCACGGTGAACTCCCCGCCGGTGGCCATCATGCGGATGGTGTCCCCGGGCCGCACCTGGCCGTCCTTAATGCGGACATACACAATCACGCCCCGGTAGGCGTCGTAGTAAGAGTCGAAGATCAGGGCCCGCAGGGGGTCGTTCTCGTTGCCGGTGGGGGCGGGAATGTCGGTGACGATGCGCTCCATCACCTCCTCCACGTTTTCGCCGGTCTTGGCGGAGATGCGGGGGGCGTCCATGGCCGGGATGCCGATGACGTCCTCAATCTCGTGGCAGACCCGGTCGGGGTCGGCGCTGGGCAGGTCGATCTTGTTTACCACCGGCAGGATCTCCAGGCCCGCGTCCACGGCCAGGTAGGTGTTGGCCAGGGTCTGGGCCTCAATGCCCTGGGAGGCGTCCACCACCAGCACGGCCCCCTCGCAGGCGGCCAGAGAGCGGGATACCTCGTAGTTAAAGTCCACATGGCCGGGGGTGTCGATGAGGTTGAAAATATAGTCCTCCCCGTCCTGGGCGGTGTAGACCAAGGTGACGGCGTGGGCCTTGATGGTGATGCCCCGCTCCCGCTCCAGGTCCATGTTGTCCAGCAGCTGGTTTTCCATCTCCCGCAGGGGCACGGATTTGGTCAGCTCCAGGATGCGGTCGGCCAGGGTGGATTTTCCGTGGTCGATGTGGGCCACAATGCTGAAATTGCGAATCTTGCTTCTGTCCATGCAAACACTCCTAGATAAAGCGTAAATCGTCTTGAGGATGTAATACCTTATTATAGCAGAAAACGCGGGAAAAGGAAAGCGGCCAAGTTGCCAAGCCCCCACTTGAATAAAATAAATGGCTAAGTTGCCAAAAAAGCTAGGTTTTATGCGGGTTTGAGCAACTACGCCAAGGTGGC
>OIYU01002233.1_pt1 | contig 10977 bp, 7 predicted proteins | sample 1588321 | NCBI WGS metagenome assembly OIYU01 (sample SAMN03283258) | human gut metagenome | biome: human-associated habitat; material: feces | host: Homo sapiens | place: USA | collected 2013 | reverse complement strand
TGCCGCCCTAGCCCCGGAAATAATAATACGTACCATTGATTTTCTGCCAGCCGGTTACCATCTTTCCATCTGCATTCACACGATATGTATTGTTGTCATATTCAAAAAAGCGGTCAAAATACTGCTCTCCGGTTTCATCAAAATAGTAATATGTACTGCCCTGCTGCAGCCAGCCGACGGTCAGTTTTCCATCTGCAGCCGCATGGCAGACACTCGTTCCGTTTTTGATGAATGCATTCTGATACATGCCTCCCCAGTCCCTGAAATAGTACCAGTCACCGTCGATCTGTTTTTTTCCGACAGCCATCTTTCCGTTCTCATCGGCATAGTAAAGTGCACTTCCTGTCGGTGCTTTGAAAAAGGTGCTGCGGTACATGCCGCCCCAGCTTCGGAAATAATACCAGGTTCCATCCTGCAGCAGCCAGCCGGTCGTCATCTTTCCATCCGTATCAACATGATAAATATTATTTTTATGCGTCAGAAAGGTGTTTTGTGCCATGCCGCCCCAGCTTCGGAAGTAATACCAGATCCCGTCAATCTGTTCGAACCCGGATGCCATTTTTCCATCCGCATCAACATAATACGTATTCTTGTCATACTCAAAAAAACGATTCCGGTACATCGCGCCCTGATCATCAAAATAATAATACACATCATCGATCAGTTTCCAGCCGGTCGCCATTTTTCCGTCCGCATCAGAATAATACGGTACATTTTTCACGGTGTAAAAGGCATCCCGGTAAACACCGCCCCAGCTTTGGAAATAATACCAGGCTCCATCAAGTTTTTTCCAGCCGGTCGCCATTTTTCCGTCATTATTCAGGTAGTAACGGTTCTTGTCGTACTCTCTCCAGGCTCCTTTGACAATGGTACCATCCGGATCCTTAAAATACCAGATCCCGTTCTCATTCACCCATGGGTAATAGCTTCCAGCCTGCACGGATACCGCCGTTTCTTCGGGATTTCCGCTCTGTACTTCTGCCGCCGGAAGATCCGAGGCGGCATTTTCCGCTGTCGAATCCGGCGTCTCCGTTTCTGTCATCTCCGGCGTATTTTCGTCTGTGGTTTCCGCCTCCGATGTTTCTTCTGTTTCTTCCTGTGTAACAGCAGAAGCCTCATTTACCAGACTCTGCTCTGTGCCTGCTCCAAATACGTTCGCAGCACTGACAGCGGTTGTCACGCAGGCTGCCGCCAGTACTCCCCTGATTACTTTATTTTTCATTATTTATTCTTCTCTCCCTGCAAAAACAGGCAAAGCCTGCTGTGTGCTCTGCCTGTTTTAAAATTCTGCTCCTGCTTTATCTTATTTCAAAAACGCCCGAACAGTCTCCGGCATCTGATCTACATCACACTCTGTCGTATGAAGCACCGGTGCAGTACGGATTTCTTCGATCGCACGCGGAATCTCGGTATTGGCAAGTGCAGACAGCTTGTCTACCTGCTCCAGTACCGGAAGGGTGTCATACTCCGGTGCAATCGCTGCAAGAACGCTGCTTGTAAATTTATACGGGCTTGCGGTAGATGCGATGACGGTCTTGGTTTCGTCATAGGTTTCCTCGCGGTATTTTCCGTATACAGCCGCTGCAACCGCGGTATGGGTATCAATCACATATCCGGTATCGCTGTACAGTTTTGCAATCGCGTCTGCTGTCTCCTGTTCGGATGCATAATTGCCGTAGAAGTCTGCCAGCTCTTTTTTCATCGCATCGGTGATCTCATATTTTCCGTCCTTTGCAAGATCCTGCATCAGCTCGCGGTCTGCTGCTTCGCTGTTTCCGGCGATGCGGTAGATCAGACGCTCCAGATTGCTCGAGATCAGGATATCCATGGACGGTGATGTTGTCAGAATAAAGTCTCTGTTTCTGTCGTAAACGCCGGTGCGGAAGAAGTCAAACAGAACTTTGTTCTCATTGGAAGCGCAGATCAGTTTTGCGATCGGCAGTCCCATCTGTTTTGCATAGAATGCAGCGAGAATATTTCCGAAGTTTCCGGTCGGAACGGTTACATTGATCTTTTCTCCGTCTGCAATCTCTCCGTTTTTCACCAGGTTTGCGTAAGCATATACGTAGTAGACGACCTGCGGAACGAGTCTTCCGATGTTGATCGAGTTTGCAGAGCTGAACTGGAAACCTTTATCTGCCAGCTCTTTTCCAAGCTCTTTGTCGTTAAACATTTTCTTCACGCCGGTCTGTGCGTCGTCGAAGTTTCCGTGGATGGCAACAACGTGGGTATTTTTGCCCTTCTGTGTTACCATCTGTTTTTCCTGAATCGGGCTTACGCCGTTCTTCGGGTAAAATACAATAATTCTGGTGCCCGGCACATCTGCAAAGCCTGCCATTGCTGCTTTTCCGGTATCTCCAGATGTAGCAGTTAAGATGACGATCTCATTTTTCACGCCGTTTTTCTTTGCGGCGGTCGTCATCAGATGCGGCAGAATGGAAAGTGCCATGTCCTTGAACGCGATCGTTGCGCCGTGGAACAGCTCCAGATAGTAAACACCGTCTGCTTTTGTCAGCGGTGCAATTTCCTCTGTGTCAAATTTTGCATCGTATGCGTTTGCAATACAGTTTTTCAGTTCATCTTCTGTAAAGTCGGTAAGAAAACGGCTCATTACCTCGTATGCCACTTTCTGATAGCTCATAGCCGCAAGTTTTTCCATGGGAACATCCAGTGCTGGAATGGAGGTCGGTACAAATAATCCGCCGTCGTCGGACAGACCCTTTAAGATTGCCTGGGATGCAGTTACGGTTTCTCCATTGCCTCTGGTACTTTTGTATAATACTTCCATGCTCTTTCTCTCCTTCACTTTGACTCCCGGCAGAGCCTCTCTAACTCCCGGCCGGATACGTTTCAGATTAGTTTTACCTGTACGCTTCCTCTTATTATAATGGATGAAGTATGAAAAAACAACAAAAATATACAAAAAATGACTGTGCACAAAAATGCACAGCCATTTTCCACCATTCTGCCAAAATATTTTTTGTCAGAATGTATGATTTAATTTTCGTCGGACTCCTCCGTTTTTGCTTCGCCGTCTTCTAACGCCGGAGCTTCCCTTTCTGTCTCCTCGAGTGCGAGTGCCTCTTCCTCTTTTTCCGCATTCTCTGCGATTTTATCTTCCGCCCAGGTCACAAACGCTGCCGCGTCTCCGATTTCAAAGCGTTTCTTATCGAGAAAGGTGCTTCTGCCTCCGATGGTGATGCGGATAAAGTTGTCAAACTCCGTCACCTTTGTCAGCTCTTCGAGCGGAATATCAGTGCTTCTGCCCTCTTTTTCGTATGTCATTGTGAGCACCTGCTCAGTAAAACGAAGGGTACGTTCTCCAAGGAGTCCTCTCTTTTTGCATTTTTTCATCTGTGAACGTGCCATCAGATTCGGCAGAAACGTACACAGAAGTGCCATCAGAATGGAGATTCCAAGATTGAAGAAGTCTCCCGGCATGATAAATCCCCGCGCTGCTGCACCGTAGATCATAAAAGCGATCGCAGCCACAACAGCAATCCCTGTAATGATCCGCAGTACCAGACGTACTTTTTTTATCTCGGTGCCGTAAATCTCCACAAACATTCCTTTGGTGTATTCAATTTTGTTTTTAAACAGCATATGCTCTCTCTTTTCTTATCGGTTGTTGATTGCAGTTACCAGCGCGTCGATGGAAGCGCGGATGATATCCGGATCTACGCCTGCGCCCCAGGAAAGGATTCCGTCCGGCTTTTTGATGCCGACGTAGGCAATTGCCTGTGCACTTGAGCTCTGCTCCAGCGCGTGCTCCGTATAGCTGACCAGATCATACTGCAGATTGTACTGCTGTTTCAGCGCGTTGCTGACAGCATTCAGACGGCCGTTTCCTTCTGCATATACAGTTGCATACTCACCGCCCTCGTAGTTGGAGGTAACCTGTGCTTCAATTCTGCCCTCATCGAGCTGTTTAAAGTGAACGCCGTTGATGTTGTACGGTGTCGTTACGTTCTCGAAGGTATCTTTAAAGAGTTCAAAGATCTCATCCGGACGCAGCTCTTTATGCAGATGATCGGAAACGGATTTTGCGGTATAGCTCATAGCCTCGCGCATCTTCGCCGGCAGATTCAGGCCGTATTTCGTCTCCAGAATATAGCCGACACCGCCCTTTCCAGACTGGCTGTTGATGCGGATGACGTCTGCATCGTAGTTTCTTCCGATATCGGTCGGATCGATCGGCAGATACGGAACGGTCCAGGTATCCGGTGCTTTCTCCTCGATCCAGTGCATGCCTTTTGCGATCGCATCCTGATGGGAACCGGAGAAGGCTGCAAATACGAGAGATCCGCAGTACGGGCTTCTCGGGTTGATGCTCATACCGGTGAAGGATTCAAATGCATGGCAGAGTTTCGGCATATCGGAGAAGTCAAGCTCCGGATCGACGCCCTGCATGTACATGTTCATGCCGACCGTGATAATATCCACGTTTCCGGTTCTCTCGCCGTTTCCGAACAGCGTTCCCTCGATACGGTCTGCTCCGGCAAGGATACCCATCTCTGCATCGGAAACGCCGCAGCCGCGGTCATTGTGCGGATGAAGGGAAAGAACGACATTATCGCGGTATTTCAGGTTTTTGCTCATGTATTCCACCTGGCTTGCATAAACGTGCGGCATGGAAAGCTCCACGGTGCTCGGCAGGTTGATGATGGCTTTGCGGTCTGCAGTCGGCTGCCATACGTCGAGAACGGCGTTGCACACCTCAAGCGCATATTCCGGCTCGGTTCCGGTAAAGCTCTCCGGGCTGTACTCGAAGCGGTATTTCTCGCCGGCCTCTTCTGTCAGCTCTTTTAAGAGCTTTGCTCCCTCAACGGCGATTTTCAGGATGTCTTCTTTCGATTTTTTGAAGACCTGCTGACGCTGTGCATAGGAAGTGGAATTGTAAACGTGAACGATGGCATTCTTGCAGCCCTTTAATGCCTCGAAGGTCTTGCGGATGATATGCTCTCTCGCCTGGGTCAGAACCTGAACGGTTACGTCATCCGGGATCAGATCATGCTCGATCAGGGTGCGAAGGAATTCGTACTCGGTCTCAGATGCTGCCGGGAAGCCGACCTCGATCTCTTTGAAACCAACCTCGACGAGGAGTTTGAAGAATTCTACCTTCTGCTCCAGGCTCATCGGAATTACAAGTGCCTGGTTTCCGTCACGAAGGTCAACGCTGCACCATACCGGTGCTTTGTCAATGCTGTCTTTTTCTGCCCAGTCCATGCACGGAACCGGCGGCATATAATACTGTTTCTGATACTTCTTTACATTCATCATGATTTTTTCCTCCCAGAAAGTGAAATACAATTTATTCTGCCGACATAAATTCGGGATGAAAGCATAAAAAAATCTCTCATCTTCTGTGTCGGCTTCTGACACAAGAGACGAAAGACTTGATATCTTACGCGGTACCACTCCTGTTTTACAGAGATTTTCTCTGTACACTCTGCGGATACGGATGAAACATCTGCATATCCTGCCCTTCTAACGGTGGGTTTCCGTCTGCACCTACTCTTTTTATTCTAAATTTGGGAGCAGCGGCTCTGAGGTCAGTTCCACGGAATTCGTCTGCTGTTTCACATCACCCAACAGCTTTCTGGATTCGGAAGCTCCATGTAGTATTCCTCTTCTTTGCCTTTTTCCTAACTTGGCTCTTATGTTACCATTTTTCTCCATCTCTGTCAAGCGGAAAACGCAGGATTCCGTAAAAATACACCCGCCGGAAAGGAGGCTCCGGCGAGTGCTCTAACGCATGATTTCGTTGTTTTATTTGTTGTACTCTTCCAGGTATTTCTGGTAATCCTCTACCTGTTTTCCGTGGATTTCCTTGAGCTCATCCAGCACATCCTGCAGACCGAGCCCATTGATTTTATCAACGTAGGAATCCCAGTCATCCAGAGATTTTCCGCCGCCGATGACACCCCAGGTGTATTCTTTCATCGCGTCACCGATATCGGTTCCGAGATCATTGTTTACGGTATATGCATCCGGGTTCTTCTTCTCGATGGTCTTTGCATAAGCATCACGGCTGTTCTCTTTTACTTTTTCAAAGAGTTCGGTCGTCTCTTCTGTATTGGCAATGTTGGCAGCATCTTTTCTTGCGAAGAGATCCTGGAACAGGTTGATACCAAGGTTCTGCTCGGTGTTGACTGCACCATCGCCCGGGTTGATGATTTCGTAGGTTCCGTCGCCGTTGTCTTTGTAGTCTCTTCCCTCAACGCCGAATTTCTTGTGAATCCAGTTCTCCGGTGTTGCCATGTCATCAAAGATCGCATACGCTCTTTCCGGATCGGAGCAAACGTTTGTGATACCGAAGTAGCACCATGCTGCGATGGTTGCCGGCTCGTCCTGCGGGTTGCCGTTGTCGCCGCTTACCATATCGATCGGAATCCACTCTGCATCCGGGTTGGAAGCATAGAAGGACTGCATCGTACCGCTGGACGGGTTGTTCCAGGATACCCAGCTGTAGGTTGCGCCGAATCCGCCGTTTGCCATCTCCTCATCACGGTCAGTATCGGTGATGATGCTCGGATCGATGACGCCGTCTGCGTACAGTTTTGCTACGCGTCCCAGCCACTCTTTGCAGTCATCGGTGGTCGGTCCGTAGATGTAGGAACCGTCTTCCAGACGAAGGAAGTCCATACGTCCGTTTCCATCGCCGCTTCCCTGGATCCATGGCCAGAAAGTACGGTAATCGTATCCATCACCATTCCATCCGTAGGTGTCATCCACACCGTTTCCGTCCGGATCGTCGAAGGTAAATTTGTACAGGCAGTCTTCCAGCTCATCCAGTGTAGTCGGAACAGCCAGTCCTAAGTTGTCCAGCCAGTCTTTCCGGATCCACAGAGTCTCACATGCCGGCTCTGCAACGTCGCCCGGGATACGGTAAATTCCGTTGTCTCCGGATGCGTAGAACATAACGCCAGGATCTACGCTGTTGTAGTAGTCAACCATGTTGGTATATTTCTTCATATACGGAGAAATATCCACCAGAAGGCCTGCGTCTACCCATTTCGTATAGTCAGCTTCCATGTTCCACCACCAGATGATGTCCGGTCGCTGTGTCTCATCGCCCATCAGAAGGGAAATTTTGGATGTTGCATCCGACCAGCCCGGCAGTGCGATGATATCGATATCCAGGTTGTAGCGGTCCTCCATCCATTTCTGCATTTCGCTGTCCGGCTGGGTATAACCCTGCAGGCACACGATGGAAAGTTTCATTTTCTCATCCTGATTCAGCACGTCGATCGGTTCATCCGACTCTTCTCTTACGACTTTTCCGCTGTCTGCGGATTTGCTGCTTCCGCAGCCCGACATCATTCCCACTCCCATTACTCCTGCAAGGAGCAGTGCCATCATTCTTCTCTTCATTTCTCTTCCTCCTCTTTTTTATCGTTAAAATCAGCCCTTAACGCCGCCGATCATAACTCCTTTTACAAAGTACTTCTGCACGAAAGGATATACGCACAGAATCGGTACGGTTGCAACGACAACGGATGCTGCTTTGATCGTAGCTGCCGTTACGTTGGTCGTTGCTGTTACGGTAACACCGGCAGACTGCATTGCCTGGTTGGTGTTGGTCAGCATGTAGCGGAGAACCGCCTGCAGAGACCATCTGCTCTTGGTGTTGATATACAGAACGCTGGAGAAGTAATCATTCCAGTAACCGACTGCGGTGAACAGCGCGATGGTCGCGATGCTGGCCTTGGAAAGCGGAAGAACGATTTTTGCAAAGATCGTAACATCGTTCGCACCGTCCAGTCTTGCGGACTCCTCAAGGCTCTCCGGAATTGTGGAGAAGAAGCTTCGCATAATGATTACGTTGTATGCACTGATGAGTCCCGGCAGAATCAGAGACCAGCGGTTGTCGATCAGATGCATGTTTTTGATCAGCAGGTATCCAGGGATCATACCGCCGGAAAACAGCATGGTGAACACCACCAGGAACATCAGCACCTTCACCCCGGGAAGGTCGTCCTGGGACAGCATGTAGGCGCCCAGGTTGGTGATGATCAGGCTGGCCGCGGTGCCGATCACCGTCACCGCTATGGTGACGCCGTAGGCCCGGCCGATGACGGAAAAGTTTGTGAGGATATACCCGTAGGCGTCCATACTGAAGCCCCGGGGGAACATGGAATAGCCGTATTTGATGATCTGCGTATCCTCGGAAAAGGAGGAGGAGATAAGGATCAGGAACGGCACCAGCGCCAGAAAGGTCAGAAGGAACAGCACCGTATGGGAGACCCCGTTCATGCGTCTGGCTGATTTCGAATTGACCATAACTCTCCCCCCCTTAAAACAGCGCGTCTTCCGCGCTTATTTTTTTGATGACCGTATTGGCGGTTACCACCAGGATAAAGCCCACAATGGACTGGTAGAAGCCCGCCGCCGACATGCCGAAGTTGCCCAGCTGCATCAGCCCCCGGAACACATAGGTGTCGATGGTCTGGGTGGTGGAGTACAGCGCGCCGGTGTTCATGGGCACCTGGTAGAACAGTCCGAAATCCGAACGGAACATGCGGCCCAATCCCATAATCGTCATCATGATGATGGTGCCCTTGAGCAGCGGCAGGGTGATCTGGGTGATCTGCTGCCATTTGCTGGCCCCGTCCAGCTCCGCCGCTTCATAGTACTCCTGGCTGATGCCGCAGATGGAGGACAGGTAGATGATGGAGCTGAAGCCGATACTGTACCATTGGTTGACAAAGATCAGGATAAAGGGCCACTTGCCCGCGTCCGCGTACCAGTTCACGCCCTCCCCGCCGAAGGCCGTCAGCAGGGCGTTGAAAATGCCGGAATTCTGGTCGAGGAACGCGTAGACGATGTAGCTGACCACCACCATGCTCATCAGGTGGGGCAGCAGAATCGACGTCTGGTAGATTTTAGAGCTTCTGCCTCCCTTGATGGAATTGAGGCAGATGGCCACGGTGATGCCCAGCACAGGCCCCAAAACCAGGAACGCCAGATTGTACAGGACGGTGTTGCGGGTCATGATAAAAGCGTCGTCCGTCCGGAACAGGAACTCAAAGTTTTTCAGGCCGACCCAGGGGCTCCCCATCACGCCCTTGCGCATGTTCACATCCTTAAAGGCAAACAGCAGGCCGTACAGGGGCATATAGTTGTTGATGAACAAATAGATCACCATGGGCAGGCCCATGAGATAATAGGGGATAAAATGCTTCCAATCCCTCTTCTTTTTCAGCTTTTTTGTTTTTCCCATACTTGCCATGGGCCGTTTCCTCCCGCTCTGCGAAAGTCCGCGGGCACAAACACGCGCCGGGTTGTGCCCGCGGGGCTTCCTGCCGTTTTATTTCTTTTTGGCTTCAAGCCACTGGTCCAGCTGGGTCTGTTTTTCTTTCACGATCTCGTCGATGCCCGCGCTCTTCAGCTTCTGGATGAACTCGGGAAGCGCCACGGCAGGATCCAGCTCGCCGCCTGTCAGCGCGTTGTTGTATTCATTGACTACGTTGGTGCACGCCGCGATCTGGGTGGTCACGTTGGTGGCGTCAAAGTTGAAGCCCATGGCCAGGGAGATATCCGCGGATTTGTTCCATTCGTCCATTTCTTCCCACTGGTGGGGGTTGGTGCCCTTCATCACGTACTGCAGGAAGTTGTTGGGGAAGGAGTACTTGGTCCACTGGTAGTAGTTGACCGTGCCGGAATCCTGTCCTTCCATATAATCGATGACGCCGACGCCCTCGTCGCTGATGACCTGGTAATCCTCGCCCTCAATGCCCCAGGCAAGCAGGTTCTCAATTTCCTTGTTGGTGTACATAAAGTTCAGCATTTCCAGGGCCCGCTCCGGCGTCTCGCAGTTGGAGTTCACACACCAGGTCCAGGCGTTGGAGGTCATGGCCAGGGGGTTGGCGTCCACATAGACCTTCCAGGCCGTCACGTCGCATCCGGCGCTTGTACCGGCTTCCGCGACGGCCTTGGGGGAGAGCGCGTAGCTGGAGCACAGGGATTTCCCCGCACGGATCAGGTCCAAACCGGAGGTGAGGGAATCCCGGTCCACCAGGCCCTCCTGCTTCCAGGCGTACATGTAATTGCAGAGCTGCTCATAGGATTTGCTCTGGTAAAAGTCGGTAACCTCCGTGCTGTTCACAGGGTCCATCAGCACGCCCAGGCCGTTGCCCAGGACGTCGGCCATCTGGTTGTTTTCCAAGTCCCCTTTTAAATTTCCCACAGCGGAACCCTGAGAGCCACCCATCATGGGGGTGATGTCGGGATAGGCCTCCTTCAGCTTCACCAATACATCGTGGAGATCGCCAAAAGCTTTAATGTCACTGACATCCACATTGATAGCCTCCAGGGCGTCCGTGCGGAAGATAATGCAGGAATCCTGGGCCAAATCCTTCAGGGAGGGCAGTCCGTACTGCACGCCGTCGATCTGGGCGCACTCCATATAACCCTCGCCCAGCAGCTCCGCAATGTCCTTGTAATACTCGCCGTAGCCGCTGATGTCCATCATATAGCCGTTGGCATAGAAATTGTCGTAGCTTTGGAAGGGCTCATACAGGTCCAGCTTGTCGCCGGAGGCCAGCACCAGATTGATTTTCTCCGTGTGGTCGGCGTAGGAGACCATCATAAATTTCACGGTGGTGTTGAGAGCAGGCTCCAGGATGGCGTTGATGGCGTCCTCCACCTGCTGTTCCTTATCCTTGCTGTTGCCATCGCTGACAAGCAGCATGTCGATGGTGACCGGGTCAGCGTTGGTTCCGGCGGACGCTTCCGAGCTCTCCGCTTTCGAACCGCTTTCCGCAGCGCTCTTTTCGGAACTGTCATTCCCCGGTGAACTGGTCTTTTCAGACGGGCCGCCGCAGGCTGTCAGCCCAACGAACATCGCCAACGCCAGCAGAGCCGCCAAAAGCTTTTTTCCCTTTGCTTGTTTCATCAATTTTCTTCCCTCCATTTTCTCCGGCGGCTGTGCTGCCGCCGTGTTCCTGCCTAAAGAGTACCAGCTTTCCCGGGTCC
>OIYU01002214.1_pt1 | contig 11088 bp, 12 predicted proteins | sample 1588321 | NCBI WGS metagenome assembly OIYU01 (sample SAMN03283258) | human gut metagenome | biome: human-associated habitat; material: feces | host: Homo sapiens | place: USA | collected 2013 | reverse complement strand
GCACTTCTCACAAAAAACACCCCTGTGTTCCCGGTGGGGAAAACGGGGGCCTTTTTGCGTGAGAAAGAAGAAAACGTTACCGCTTTAATCCGTGAAATTCCCTTATTTTTTCCCTGTTTCGACAGTTTAGACAATCGTTTTCTCAACCGCGGGGGACAAAAAAGCACAAAAAGTGGGGGATTGGAGCGCTTTCCCTTTGGGTGGAGGGAGTTTTGCACAAGGGGTTCATAAAATTTTCATTTTTTTGTTGACATTTCGCCGTGGTTGGTGTATCCTTATTCTTGTAAAAGTTAACGTTTGCTTATGCACACGTTACAAATTCATGAAAGGATGGTTAAACTATGAAGAAGTTTCTCGCGATCCTGCTGGCGCTGACTCTGGCTCTGACCTGCTTTGCCGCCTGCGGATCCACCGGCGAAGAGTCCTCTGCCGCCGGAGACTCCTCCGCGGCTGGTGATTCCTCAGCTGCTGAGGAAAGCACTTCCTCCTCTGCCGAAGAGGAAGAAACCAACACGGAAGGCGGCGACCTGCCCACAATCTCTCTGATGATTGTCTGCGGCACCACTCCTCCCGACGCTGACGCTGTGGCTGCTGAGCTGAGCAAGATCACCGCTGAGAAGATCGGCTGCAATGTGGAGTTCATCACCTTTGAGGTGGGCAACTCCAAGCAGCAGATTCAGCTGCTGCTCTCCGGCGGCGACGACACCCTGGACATCTACTGGGCTGATGGCGGCGGCACCTCCGTCAACTTCATCAGCGCTGCTGAGAACGGCCAGGCAATGCCTCTGGAAGAGGTCATGGAGCCCTATGCTGACAGCATGAAGGAAGCTCTGGGCGAGGAAGTCTACAACGCCGGTATCGTCAACGGCGTGCAGTACGGCATCGGCCGTCTGCTGGACCAGGCCTCTGTTACCATGTTCAACCTGCGCGCTGACGTGGCCGAGCAGTTTGGCTACAAGAACGGCGACGTTCTGTCCGGCCTGGACGAGCTGACCGAGCTGTTTGCCAAGGTCCGCGAGGCTTATCCCGAGATCCCGATCATCGGGCCCATGAACGGCTCCATCAACTGGGGCGACACCCGTGTGGACAACCTGGGCGATGCCAACATGCTGGGCGTGCTGGACAACTACGGCCAGGATGAGACCATCACCAACTACTACGAGAGCGAGAAGTACCAGGAGCGCCTGGACTACGTCAAGCAGTGGATGGAAATGGGCTGCTACATGACCGACCTGATGAACGTTACCGAGGCTCCTGCCGACCTGATCCCCGCTGAGCGCGCTTTGGGCTGCTTCGCCGGCCACTTCTCCGCTGAGATGAACGGCATCTGGTCCTCTCAGAACTTCGGTGTGGACATCGCCACCTTGCAGATCTATGGTGAAGAGGCTGTTGCTGTCACCCCCGGTGCTTACTACTGCATCAACCCCAACACCCAGAACGCCGAGCTGTGCGCCGCCTTCCTGAACGAGATGGCCACCAACCCCGACGTTGCCAACCTGCTGATCAACGGCATTGAGGGCCAGCACTATCAGGTGCTGGAGGACGATAACGGCGAGTATGCCACCTACATGGATGGCAAGGACGTTTCCTCCACTGGCTGGGTCATGGGTTACAGCTGGACTGCCCTGAACTCCACCATCTCTCTGCCCTTCGATTATCCGTCTACTTACTTTGACGATCTGCTGGCTGCCAACGCTGCCGCCGACCGCTCCAAGGCCTTCGGTTGCCAGTTTGACACCACCGAGTGCGCCGACGCTCTGGCTGCCTGCACCAACGTGGTCAACCAGTACGCCAACCCGCTGCTGTCTGGCGCTGTGCAGGATGTTGACGCCACCGCCGAGCAGTTCCGTCAGGCTCTGCGCGATGCTGGCATCGATGAGATCATCGCTGTCAAGCAGGCTCAGCTGGACGAGTACCTGGGCAAGTAAGACGCACGGCTAAAAACTAGAATACGTTAAGTTTGTGTGTAGGCCGATAAGCGTGTGTTTTATCGGCCTATACGCAAATTATGGGAAAGTTTTCCCTCCTTGGATCGCGACGAACTTGCAGGCTTCTTTCTTCATAGCTGCCCCTTTCTTGGGATTAGGGCCGGCTGCCGGTCCGTTTCTAAAAAGGCCGATTGCCCCTCTAGGGCATGCAATACAGTTCGCTCCCGAATGTCTTTGAAAGAGAGGAAAGTGATTGACAAATGTCTACCATGGTACCCGCCAATAAGGGGAAAAAGGTCAAGAAAAGCGGCTATTTTGTTCGCACTCTGCCGCTGTATGTCATGATGCTGCCCGGCCTGATTTACCTGGCGATCAACAACTACCTGCCCATGTTCGGCTTGACCTTTGCCTTTAAGGATATCAACTACACCACCGGTGTGTGGCAAAGCCCCTGGTGCGGTTTGGATAACTTCGGCTACCTGTTCCGTACCAACGACGCCTATGTCATCTTCCGCAACACTGTGCTGTACAACGTGGCGTTTATCGTCCTTGGCACGGTGCTGGCCATTGCGGTGGCTATTCTGCTCTCTCAGGTAAGGGGCAAAATGATGCGGGTTTATCAGACCACCATCCTGATCCCCTATTTGATCGCCATCACGGTTGTGGCTTACCTGGGCTACGCCTTCCTGTCCACCGATACCGGCTTTATCAACAATTCCATTTTGGCTCCCTTGGGAATTGAGCCCATCAGCTTCTACTCCAACTCTGGTTACTGGCCGGGAATCTTGATCTTCATCTTCCTGTGGAAGAACTTCGGCTATAACACCATTCTCTACTACGCAACCCTGATCGGTATTGACGATTCCTATTACGAGGCCGCTGTGATTGACGGCGCCAGCACCTGGCAGCAGATTCGTCACATCACCCTGCCCTGCCTCAAGACCACGATCATCACGCTGACCATCATGGCCATTGGCCGTATGTTCTACTCCGACTTCGGTCTGTTCTATCAGGTACCCATGAGCAACGGCCTTTTGTTTGACGCCACTCAGACGATCGATACTTATGTGTTCCGTGCTTTGATCCAGTCTAACGATGTGGGCCGCTCCTCTGCCGCCGGTTTCCTGCAGTCCATTCTGGGCTTTGTGCTGGTGCTGGGTGCCAACCTGGTCGTGAGAAAAGTGGACAAGGACAGCGCGCTGTTCTAATTTACAGGAAAAGGGTGAATTACAAGTGATTACATCAAGCAAACTTTCTAGGATCGTCCCTCATGTAGTGTTGGTCATCCTGTCACTGATGTGCGTGCTGCCCTTGCTGCTGCTGGTTATGGCCTCTTTCACAGACGAGGCCGTGTTGACCGCCAACGGCTATTCCTTCTTCCCGGAGAAATTCAGCCTTGGCTCTTACCAGTACATTTTCCGGGCCAGCCAGACTGTGTTCCGCGCTTATGGCATGACCTTCTTCATCACCATTGTGGGTACCATCTGCAATGTGGTGTTTACCATTGGACTTGCCTATCCGCTGTCCCGTCCCGAGCTGAAGGGCCGCAACGTCATTGCGTTTTTGGTGTTCTTCACCATGCTGTTTAACGGCGGCCTGGTGCCAACCTACATCATCTACTCTCAGATTTTCCACATCCGTGACACGATCTTCGCCATGATTATTCCCACCTTCCTCATGAGCGCCTTCAACGTGATTCTGATGCGGAACTACTTCAAGACCAATGTACCCGATGCCATCATCGAGGCCGCGCATTTGGATGGCGCCAGCGAGCTGCGTACCCTGATTAACGTGGTGCTGCCCATCTCGGTGCCGATTATCGGTACAATCGGCCTGATGGCCGGCTTGGCCTACTGGAACGACTGGACCAACGGCTTGTACTACATTGTGCAGCATCAGGAGTATTACAGCATCCAGAACGTGCTGACCAACATGCTGAACAACCTGCAGTTCCTCAAGTCCTCCGCCCAGATGCAGGGCATCAACATCGAGCTGGGATCTCTGCCCAGCGCCGGCGTGCGTATGGCCATTGCCGTGGTTGCCGTGGTGCCTATCATGATCGTTTATCCCTTCATCCAGAAGTCCTTTGTCAAGGGCATTGTTATTGGTGGTGTAAAGGGCTAAGCCTTTAAAAAATCTTTGATTCAGCCGCCCCGAACGGGAATTCCCAGTTATGACGGAACATCCCCTTCGGGGCGTTTTTTTCAAAAGCTGCCAGCTTGATCTAAAATAAGAATGGAGGTCTGTCATATGGCGCAAATTCAATGCAATTTCTTTTCCTATGCTTTGGGCCACGGTGTGGATATTGCCGTCACGCTGCCGTCCTTTACCCCTTGCAACATGGATCAGGAGCACACTCACCAGCTGCCGGAAAAATTCCCGGTACTTTATCTGCTCCATGGCCACGGAAACGACTACATGGTGTGGCACCGCTTTACCAGCATCGACCGCTACGCGGAAGAGGCCCGCATGGCGGTGGTAACCTTCTCTGTGGGAAACAAAGCCTATGTCAATGCGGAGCTGGGGGACAATTTCTATGACTTTCTGGAGCAGGAGCTGCCCCAGTTTGTGGAGAACTATTTCCCCATCTCCTCCAAGCCGGAGGACCGCTATATCGCCGGATTATCCATGGGCGGCTATGGCTCTCTGATCCACGGCCTGCAAAATCCAGAGCGTTACAGTGCTATCGGCGCCTTTTCCCCAGGGATCTTTACAAAGGAGGAGCTGGCGCAAGGCCGGCCGGATATGCCCACCGCCTCTATGCCGGACTGCTATTCAGTGGCGGAAGAGGCCCTAAACAGCGGAAAAAAGCTGCCGGACCTGTTTATCTGCATTGGCGACAAGGACTTTCTCTATGAAAAGGTCACCAAGTATTACCAGTTTTTAAAGCCTGTCTGGAAGGGGTCCCGGCTGCGGTATGATGATCTGCCCGGCTACGAGCACGAGTTTGCCATCTGGGACAGAGAGGTCAAGGAGTTTCTGGATTGGATTGACCGCAAGGATGTTTACAAAGCCATGGGTCCCAACAAAGTGTAAAGGGAGGAAGCTTTATGAAAATTTCAGAGATCATTGCAAAGGTGGAGGCCTATCATGGGCCTCTGGAAGAAGGGCGGCGCACCTGTGACATCGTTCAATACGGCGATCCAGACAAGGAATGCACCGGCATTGTCACCACCTGCTGCCCCACCGCGGCGGTCATTCAGCAAGCGGCGGAGCTGGGATACAATTTTGTTCTGGGACACGAGCCCCTGTTTTTCGATGGCTGGGACGAAACCGACTGGCAGCAGGATAACCAGACCTATCTGGCCAAGAAGAAGCTGCTGGATGACACTGGGATTGTGGTGTATCGCGATCACGACCATATGCACCACCAAACCCCGGATGGGATCTTTACCGGCCTGACAAAGATGCTGGGCTGGGAACAATACCTGGTCACGGATGGCTTTATGCCCGGCTGCATCTATGAGCTGCCTCCCACCACCGTGGGGGCGGTGGCGGACCATCTAGCCAAGACCATGCGCATCGACGGTTTGCGGATTGTGGGCGATCCCGACATGGAGATCACCCGAGTGGGCGTGGTGTTCCATTTCCTGGGAACGGACATGGACCGAGGCAATCTGCAATTCATTGAGAAAAGCGACATGCAGGTGATTATTCCCGGCGAGACGGTAGATTGGACCGTGGTGGAGTATGTGGCGGATTCCGTGGCCTTGGGCAAAAAGCGGGCGCTGATCAACCCCGGCCATTTTAACTGGGAGGAGCCGGGCATGGAATACATGGCCCAGTGGCTGCCTCAGGTCATCGGGGACCAGGTGCCGGTTAAGTTCATTCAGTCAGGAAACCAGTTCCTTTGGCGGGAAGCGCCGAAGGGCTGACAGACTGTTGGAACAGCTGAGTTTTTCAAAATAGGTTTCATTTCCAAAGGGCTGCCGCGGTTTGCGGCAGCCCTTCTACAATTTTACCCGAAACCGGATGGCGGCGCTGTTCAACTTGTGGGCGGTAATCTCTCCCCGGTGCCGCTCCACAATCCCCTTGGCAATGGACAGTCCAATGCCAAAGCCGCTGCCGTAGGTTCTGGCAGGGTCCGCCCGGTAGAATCGGTCAAACAGCCTGGAGAGAGGCAGCTCTCCCACGGCTTGGCAGGAGTTATCCACCGTGAGAACGGGATGCCTGCCTCCTTGCAGTTCCACCTGGATAAAGCCTCCCGGATCGCAGTATTTCACCGCGTTGTCCAGCAGAATGGATACCAGCTGCCGGAGAGCTGCCTCGTCCCCCTTGTAGGAAAGGCTGTCCGGCGTTTTGATGGAAAGGGCCTTTCCCGCGGTTTCCGCCGGCTTTGTGAATACAGAGGCGGTTTCCCACACCGCTGCCGCCAGGTCAAAGGGAAGGGCCTCCAGCGGCTGGGATTCCTCATCCATACGCGCCAACGTAACCAGCCGTCCTACCAGTTGGGACATCAGCCCCGTTTCCTCCCGAATGTCCGAAAGCCATTCGTTGGGACCGGTCTCCCCTTCGAGAATGTCCAGATTTGCCCGGATCAAGGTGAGGGGCGTTTTCAGCTCGTGGTTGGCGTCGGTGACAAATTGCTTTTGCCGCTGATAGCTTTCCGCCACAGGCCGTACCGCCCGTTTGGAAAAGAGAATTACCAGCAGCAGCACCACCAGGCTGCCTCCGGCGAAAACCAGGCAGGCCGCGGTGAGGAAGTTTCGGTTCATATCCAAAAAGGAGGAGGCGCTGACGCACACCACAGCTTGGCCCTCCTCCGTGGTGTAGACCTTGTATCGGTAGCCCCCGGACCAGCCCCGCTCCCGGTGTTCAGACAGAGCCTGCTTTCCCAGATTGGCGGCCTCCTCCTCTGTGACGCTGGCAATGGACCGAACGTCCGTGGAGAGAAAATTCCCCTCTCCGTCAAACTGCACTGTGAAGAAGCGGGTGGTGAAGGGTGCCTCTGGGTTGCGCTCTGCCGGACGGAGGTCCGAAGCGGCTGGCTGAGCAGGCGTCTGAAATTCTGGAAAGCTGCCGTTGTTTTCAGAGACAATGTCCGCCAGCTCGTCCAGAGAGAGGGTGGTTTGGCAGAAGGTGATGACATAGATGCTGGAAAACAGCACCACAAACACTCCCAGAAAGGACAGGGTGCAGATCTTGATGAATTTTTTCCGCAGGCGGTAGATCATTCCCTGACCTCCAGCACATAGCCCGCTCCCCGCAGAAAGCGGATTTCCGCCGGAGCCTGCAGCTGGGCCAGCTTTTTACGGATGTTGGAGATGTGTACCCATACCACGCTGACATCCACCTCGCTGTTCCAGCCCCACACATGAGAGAGAAACTCGTCTGTAGTCACCACAAAGCCGGGCCGCTGCAGCAGCATTTCCACAATCTGAAATTCCCGTCCGCTGAGAGATTGGCTGCTGCCCTGGTATCCCAGCTCGTAGGTGGAGCGGTTGAGGGTTAGTCCTCCGACAGACAGCAGGTCGGGAGTAAAGTGGTCCTTCCGGCGCAGCATGGCCCGTACCCGGGCCAGCAGCTCCGCTGTGGCAAAGGGCTTGGGAAGGTAGTCGTCCGCTCCGGCGTCCAGCCCCTCCACCCGCTGATAGATTTCCGTTCTTGCTGTGAGAAACAGCGCCGGGGTGGAAATGCCCTGTCCTCGCAGGCGCTTGAGGACCTCCACACCGTCCATGCCGGGCATCATAATGTCCAGCACCAGGCCGTCGTACTCCTCGGTTTCCGCGTAGAGCAGGGCCTCTTGGCCGTCGGTGACGCCGTCCACCAGGTATTTTCCGTTTTCCAAAATGTGCTTTAGGGTTTTTAACAGCTTGGGATCGTCCTCCGCAACTAACAGACGCATGGCGCATCATCCTTTCTGGGTCTATTGTACCAGCCCATTCTTAAGGGAATCTAAAAGAAATGCGAAGGTTCTGTGAGCCTTTAGCCTGCCTTTAGCCTGGCTGTGTACACTGAAACAGATCAAACACAGGGAGGCGCGGTATGGAACAGGAATTGTACGAGGGTTTGCGGAAGGGCAGACGATGGGCGCTGGAGGCTGTCTGCCGGGAGAATTTGAAGCGCTCCTGGTATCTGTGCTGCCAGCTGGCGGGAGAGCCTGCCGGGGGCGCGCCCTTGCTGCTTTCGGCGTGGAAAGAGGCTTTGGCCGCTGTCAAGGGGATGGAGACGCTGCCTTCCCAGGATTTCGCGGCGATACTGTCAGAAAAAATAGTGGCGCTGTATCAGCGGGGCGTCGCCCCGAAGCTTCAATATGAGGCCTTGCCTCAGCCCCGGCTGGCAGCCTCCTATCAGGCTCTGGCAACAGAGGTGGGAAAGCTGCCGTCCAAGCTGCGGCCCTATCAATCCGTTTCCAGCGGCGTGGCGTCCGACATCACCCTGGACGATCTGGCGGAGGGCGATATGGTAGCCGTCACCACAGATGAGGACGGCGTCCAGACCATCATCGTTCTGGAAGTGGAAACCGCTGGAGACAGCAGCTCCTCCATCAGCTCGACGGACTCCACCTCCACGGAGGAATCCGCTTTGGAGGAGGCTGCCGGCGAGACAGATGCCAGCGCGGAATAAGAAAGGAGGGCGCGCCGCGAAGAGAGCCTTTGGGGCGCGCTCTTTGCTTGCCTACAATCTGAAATCACAGGAAAGGAACACACCATGAATCTCACTGATAAAGCCCGGCGGGGAAGCTGGGAAGCCATGGAAACCCTGTTTGACGGGACAAAGACCAGCGTAATGCACCTGTGCCGGGTGCTGCTGGCCAGCCAGCAAGCCGCTCAAATAGCCGCTCCCAGAATTTACCGCAGCTTGTGGGAGCAAGTGCTCTCTGGAAGAATCACCGACGAGGAGGCCTTTTCTCAGGCGGCGGTAAACAAGGCGGTAACCTTCTGCAAAACCACCGTTGGGAAAAAAGACACGAAAGCCTTTCGTATTCCTGCCAACCGCAATTTTGTCCAGGGCGTGGGGGAGGGGGACCGCTTTGTCCTGCGGGGCGACCCCTGGGAGCTGGTGGTGGCCAATCTGCCGCCGCTGCAGCGATTTCTCTACACGCTCCCTGTGCTGTGCGGCTATACCCAGGCGCAGCTGGCCCGTCTGTTTCACACCAACGAGGAGACGGTTCGCCTGGCGCTGGAGGCAGAGCCGACCAATCTGAAACGAATCTGCACGGCTATTTCCCAGCGGACAGGCCAGCCGGTTTCTCTGGACGCGGAGGAGTTTCACCGGGTGTTGGAGTCCAAGCGAGTGGGGGCCGAGGTTCCGCCTTCGGTGGACACTACCATCCTTACAACCATCCGCGCCCTGTGCGTCCCCATTCAAGCCAAACTGCGCCGGAAGCGCAAACGGGCCGCGGCGGTGGCAGGAACGGTCTTGGTGCTGGCCTGCTTGACCACAGGAATCGCGCTGGCGGCGGTTTTGGGCGGCGAGGAGGAAACAGCTTCAGAAAGCTCCGCTGCATCAACGGATTCCACGGCCTCTGAGGACTCCACCGCTTCAACGGATTCTACTGTCTCCCAGGATTCCACCGCCGGGGAGGAAGAGGAGAGCCAAGCCTCCGATGCGGCTTAACTCATGCTTTTTGCCAAGAGCCATTTTCAAAAACTAGCCGTGGGGCCTTCTCGCAGGGGCTCCGCGGCTGTTTTCGCTTTGTTTGACAGGTGTTTCCAGGTGTGATATAGTTAAAGAAAACGTTTGCTTTCCAAGGGAAGGATGAGGGAAAATGGGAGAAGCAGGGATTCTGCTGATGCAGCTGATTACCATGTTTTTGTATGTGGGCGTGGGATGGTGTCTGTGCCGCGCCAAGCTTGTGACAGAGGCCAACAGCGCTGCCCTTACCAATTTGCTGCTGTATGTGGTGATTCCCTGTGTGATTGTTCAGTCCTTTTACCGGGAGGCTTCGCCGGAAACCACCCTGGAGCTGCTGATGTCCCTGGGTCTTTCGGCGCTTGCTGTGGGGCTGGCAATGGCGGTGTCCTTTTTGGTGTTTCGGAAAAGGCCGGCGGCCAATTTCGGCAGCTCCTTTTCCAACGCGGGCTTTATGGGGATTCCCCTGATTACCGCCGTGGTGGGGGAAAGCGCGGTGTTTTACATTGCCGGATTTGTGGCTTTGCTGAACATTCTTCAGTGGACCTACGGCCAGGCCATCCTGGGTGCCTCCAGGGAGGAGCTGAAGCCCTTGGCCCTGGTAAGGAACCCCCTGATTTTAGCCTTTTTTGTGGGACTGCTGCTGTATTTCCTGCCAATTACCCTGCCTTCTCTGGTGGAGAACGCCATTGGCGCCATCGCCGGATGCAACGCTCCCGTGGCCATGGTGGTTTTGGGCGTGCTGCTGGGGAATATCTCTCCCCGGAAAATGTTTCTCTCGGGGGAGGCTTGGGCGGTCAGCGGCGTGCGCCTGCTTCTCATTCCCCTGTTGACCGCTTTGGTGCTGATGATTTTCCCCAGTGTTCCCACAGCCATGAAAAGCGCCATTCTCATTGCGGCGGCCGCGCCGGTAGGCTCTAATCTGGCGCTGTATGTCCAGCGGCAGAAGGGGGACGCCCAGGCTGCTGCGGGGATCGTGTGCCTGTCCACCATTTTGTCCATCGTTACCATGCCCCTGATCATGCTGCTTGTGCGGTAAAGGCGGCGCACGGCTTCCATAGCGAAAGCCCTCCACAGCTCTTGTGGGGGGCTTTCCTTGTTACAGCTGAAAATCCTCTGGCCGGAATTGTCCTGTGCGGAGCGTGGGGGCCACGCGAGGCTCCCGTCGCAAGGGATCGTATTGATATTTTTTGCAGGAGCGCAGGCCCTCTTCTCCCTCCTGGGGCCTTTGACGAAGGGCGCAGACCACTTCCTCCTCTTTTCCGCTGTTGTGCTGGCAGTAAGCGCAGCTGGGGACGATGTCAACTCCGAACAGCGGTTGTTTTTTTCTTTTTCGAAAGAACCCCATTTCGAGAGCCTCACTTTTCAAAAGTTTATGGCTGCATTATACCACGATGGCTCTTTTCGCGCAAGCCGCGGAAATGGAAACGGGGACCGCGCTTTGGCGGGAGATCCTTTTTGTCCAGTTCTGTTTTTTGAGAGAAAAAGGGCTTTCCCACATACACCAGAAAGGCCAAACACATCAGCAGCATGGAAAGCCCTCCCGCCGCGGTGGAGGCGGTTATTTCACAGTGGAGAGGCTGGG
>OIYU01002212.1_pt1 | contig 11091 bp, 10 predicted proteins | sample 1588321 | NCBI WGS metagenome assembly OIYU01 (sample SAMN03283258) | human gut metagenome | biome: human-associated habitat; material: feces | host: Homo sapiens | place: USA | collected 2013 | reverse complement strand
CGGTGCTGGGCGCTCCCCACCGGGGAGCAGCACCCGAGCCGGCAGCCGAGACAAGTCCTTCTGCTCCTGCCACAAAACCGGCGGAAACTCTGGGTTTCTGCCGGTTTTCTTTTTGCATGTGTTGCATGGTTTTGTGGCTCACTTTGGTTCGGACACTGGGTTTTCTCATCTGGTTTGACCCGTTCTCAACCGTTCCCATCTCCTCCAGCACCCAGAACGCACCCGGTTTCGCCTTTTTCGGGCTGAATCGGGTGCGTTTCGCTGTTTTTCCCCTGTTTTGACCTGCAAAATTTCGGGGCTGGTTTTTGTGCAACCTGCCGTATAGGTTTTACAGGTTGAAGCCATCGGTGATACCATGTAGACGGGCGCTACCCTTTTCCACATAGTTCTCCTCGTTTTCCATTCCATGGTTCATTCCCCTGCTTCAAAAAACGTGCTATAATTTCCTCGACTTTTATCCCTGATAATCCCCAGGAGGCTACCGTTTATGCATTTCGTTCAATGTGGAAACCCAGGGGCTAAAACAGTTATTTTCCTACACGGCGGTGGACTTTCTACTTGGAATTTCAGGGACGAAGCCGAGATATTGCGAGGCCGCTTCCATGTTTTAATTCCAGTCCTAGACGGACACCATGGCAGTGATCAAAAATTCACTTCTATCGAGGAAAATGCCGCCAGGATTATCCGCTATATCGACTCCAGATTCCAGGGGCAGGTATTTTTAATTGCTGGCCTCTCTCTAGGCGGCCAAGTGCTTGTGGAAATGCTGTCCCAACGAAATAACATCTGCGAATTTGCCATTATAGAAAGCACACTGGCACTGCCCACAAATGCTACGGCCATGTTGGTCAAGCCTGTCTTTCCCCTGTGCTATCTCCTTGTGAAAAAGCGCTGGTACGCAAAGCTTCAATGCAAAGCGCTGCACATAAGGGATTCCCTGTTCGAAGATTACTTTCGCGACAGCTCCCAGATTAAAAAGGATGACATGATTGCATTTTTGAAGGCCAACGCTGCGTATACGGTCAAAGACTCCCTCTCCCATTGCTGTGCCAAGACACTAATCCTGGTAGGTGGGAAGGAACGAGAAATTATGAAAAAATCTGCGAAGCTGCTGAGAGAGACAATCCCGGGGTCAGTGCTGGAGGAGATGCCCGGCTATTACCATGGGGACTTCAGCCTGAATCATCCCCAAGAATTTTCCCGCAAACTGCTGGATTGGATCTCTGACAGGACACAGTGACTTCTTGTCATTCACAAATTGAAGCCGTTGGTAATCTCACACAGCCGGGCGCTCTGCTTGCCCTGCTGAAGGCAGGAAACTGTCACAACCCCTATCTTGACACCGTAGAGAATGGCTCAGCGCTGGGAAAATCTGGCACCCACGACCCACAGCTTGACGCCAAGGCCCTTTTACCGACCCACACTTTTCCGCCCTGTTGGAACCTACGAAAAAGCCCGAAGCGACCGGCTCTGCCGGGCGCTGTGGACCTGAGGCGGGGCGGCTTACCGACCCCGACTCTTTCTCCTGCTCTTTTTTCACACCCTTCTCCACTGCTTGATTTTTGAGGGTTATGTTACGGTCTGAGGAGAGATTTTGCGCTGGCCTGCGGGCCAGCTCTTTTCTTCTCTGCCTTGCTCTGTCCGTTTCCTTTACCCCTCCCCCTACGGGGGAGTGGCTGGGTATCGTCTTTCTTGGGTTCGTCGGGTTTACTCTGCTCGTCCACAGGCGGCTCACGTTGGCCCAGCAGGGCCTCTTTGGGACTTTGTCGGTGTCGTTTCCCTACTCGGTTCACAAAATCGCATACAGGGCTTACACGGGCTTTTCCTGTTTCCTTCATTCTTCCCCTATGGGGAAAGGCTGGTCTGACGTCTCAACTTGTTTCAGCGAATCTCCATGAATTCGCCCACAATCGGCTCACACAGCGCCAACAGGGCTTGTTTGGCGCTTCGCTGGTGTTGCTTTCCCTCCTCCTTTCCAAAAACCGCACACAGGGCCACACAGAGCCGAGTTTGGTTTCACCGTTTTTTCCTAATGCGCTTTGGGTCTGGCAAAGCTACCAAATCCCGCTCCAGCTTGTATTCCATTGCTTCCTGGATGGGTCGGATCGTGTAACGCAAATTCCCGTTCCGCACCAAGCCTGCCTTGGTTTTTACTTTTGTAGGCTCTGTGTCAATCAGTCGTTTCTCTTCCAGCTGCCGTATGTATTTTGCAACCGTGTTAGCGCTCATGCCTGTGTACTGGCAAATCCGCCCGATACTGGGCCAGCACTGGTGCGTTTCTCTATCCTCGCAGAAAATCAGGTAGGCGTAGACAGACAGCTCGCCAGGACTTAGTCCCAGCGTGAAGATCTCATTGGGCAAAAGAAAATAATGGCCCAATGGGCTTCGCTTAGCGTAAGTGTTTTTGATCTTCCGTGATGTTACCTCCAAAATGTTTTCCAAGATTTTACACCTATGTTCTAACCTATGTCCATAGAGAAATTGGATTTTACAGCTTGTTCACAGGTATATTCTTGCGAATGCCTTTCGAATCTCTTTTGACGAAGTCCTATTCTTTGTTTTCTCCGCCGCAATTTTTGAGGTGGCCCCTCCCCTGTTTTGGGGTAAGCAAAAAGACCGGGATCACTCCCGGCCTTTGCATAGATATTTATTCTTCCACCAAATTCACATCGAAGTTCATCAGGATGCTTGCCGCCTGAGCCCGGGTGGAATCACCGCCGGGCTCCAGGGTGCTGTCCTCGTACCCGTTGATGACGCCCAGCCCGGTGGCCCACTTCATGGCGGTCCGGGCCCAGGGGCTCACCTTGTCCCCGTCGGGGAACTTGCTCAGGTCGCCCAGGGCGGGCAGGGTAATCTTCTTGTACTGGGCGTAGTTGTACAGCACCTGGGCCAATTCCTCCCGGGTAACGGCCTGGTTGGGCCGGAAGGTGTTGTTCTCGTAGCCGGTCACCACGCCGGTCTTCTGGGCCCAAGTGATGGCGTCAATCGCCCAGTGGCCGCTCACGTCGGTGAAGGTGCTCTCGCCGGTGACGGTGGGCTGGCCTTCCAGGTTGTAGAGGATCTGCGCCACCATGGCCCGGCTCAACGTGGTGTTAGGCTCGAAGGTGGTGGCACTGGTACCGGTCATGATGCCGTGCTCCACCACATAGTCCACCGCGTCGTGATACCATGCCTTCACCAGGACGTCCGAAAGGTGATGGGTGGGGCACAACTCGCTGCCGGTGCAGTAGAAGGTGGCCTCCACCTTGACCCCGCTTCTGGGCATCTTGAAGGAATAGTTGCCGTTGCCCAGAGGATTCACATCCACTTCATTCCCATACTGGTCCAAAACAGACAGCGTTGCCAGTTCGTAGCCGGGGGCAGGTTGGGGTGTAACCGTTACCAAAGTGCCCGGGACGGCGTTTTTAGGTGACACTTGCACACCGCCGTTTTGACTGTTCTCTTCCACCTGAACGGGATAAGTGGTTGTACCGCCGCCGCTGCTGAACTGTTTCACGGTGAAGTTGGCAGTGACAGACACGGTTGTGTTTTCAAGACCGGAAACAACAATGTTCTCACTGTAACTTCCCACCGGCAGTCCTGCCTTGGGCCGCACCGTAAAGGTGACAGTTTCTCCCACAGGCAGTTCCGCCTTGGAGAGAGTACCCACCTCAAAACTGCTGGTGGAGGCAGGCTGGGTCAGGGTCTGCGGCTGGTTACCGGCATTGGTGATGGTCACAGTTTGTTCCGCCGGGGCTTCATAGCCCTCGGTCACGGTTCCAAAGTCCAAACTCTGGGTATCGGCAGAAATATCATAGACCGGCGCGATATAGGCGGGTATCTCGATTTTCAGCGGTTGGCTGACATTCTCCGCTGCGTCTTTTGCCACGATGTAAATGTCCTTTGCGCCCGCATCCGAAAGGCTTGTAAGGGAAATGGTATTCTCGCCGCTGACGCAGGCAGTTCCCGTCCCGGTGGTGTCGATGTCCGGGGTCTCCGCGCCGCTTTCCGCGACTACATAGTAATAGGTGCCCGCTTCGTCGCTGGTAAACTTCACCGTTGCGGAAGTTTCGCTGTCGCGGGTCGCGCTGCCATTGCTCAAGGTCGGGGCGGTGATGTCAACGGTAAGCGTAAACGTTTCAAAGGCGCTGGCGTAGTCGGTCTTATAATCGCCGTTGCACTGTTCGTTGAATACATTCAGGGTATAGGTTCCCTCTGCAAGCGTGTCGGGGATCGTAAGGCTGATTTCCCCCTCTGCGGTGGTCGCCTTCGCAATCCTGCCGTAATACTGCACACCGCTTTCGGCCGCCAGGATGACGGAGATATACTCGTTATCCCCGATGGTCGCCCCGGTGTAATGCAGCGTAATGGTATCGCCGGGATCGCCGCTGATGTCCGTTTCCGTTACGCCAAAATTGCGGCTGCTGTCCAGCAGCGTCAGCTTCCACTCGCTGCCGTCATAATCGTCTACCGCTGTTAATCCGCTGTCCATGCCGCTTGCGGATTTGCCGTCTTTAGCGGCAGAGGTAAAGAGGACATCGTCCAGATTTAAATTAAAAGCGGGACGAGCCGTGTAGTAAGAATTGGACACGGGATAGCCGGACAAACTACCAGCTGTGTTAGTAGGTGAGCGGGTGATAGTGCCCGCAACGTCCTTTCTTTGTTGCTCGACCGGCGAGCGGAGCCACCACCCACCCCAATTGGTAGTATTTCCAAAATAAGCCCGACGCGCGGCATTATCGATAAAACCGTATACTTCGTTTTCCACTTCCTCTGCCGAGAGGAAAAATACCGTGTCCCCCTTTAATTCAGACACTCCATATGGGAGGGGACGGGCTCCACTGGTTGCCTTATACGCCGTATCGTTTTTTGTGGTTGCAAGTACTGCGCCCTGTTCCCCTGTGGAAAAACTCTTGTCGTAAAAGTTTTGGCACCACTTCTGCGCGTCGCTGCCCTGCCATACGTTGCTTGATCCGTTTTGCTTGAAATACACACCGCCGCCATATTTATTGCCTTTTCCAAACAGCCTGTCGGAGAGCAGGAAAAGGCCGGCTCCCCCTGTGTTGGTCTGGTCGTCCAGCACCCGCCATTTGATCGGGCCGTTAGTGGTATATTGATCCAGCGCCTCCCAGTTCCCAAAATAGATATAGTCATAGCCATTCGTGCTGTCGTAGCCCGAGATCCCGTTTGTTCCCAGCATGATGGCCTTGTCGCCGTCCAACGCAAATGCCGCCGAGGGCAGCAGCCCCAGGCACAGGGCCAGGACGGTCAAGATACTCAAAATTCGTTTTTTCATACGGTTCCTCCTTTTGCTTGGGCAGGAGGGCATTCCTGCGGCGGACAGAGATCTGTCCGCCGCAAGGGGGTACCCCCTTGCGATGGTATTCTGTTTTCTTCATACCGGGCGCAGACCGCTTCGATCAGCGGCAGGCTCTTTGCCCCGATGGAGCGGAGCTCCAGCAGCCCCTCCGGCCCGGCCCGCTGGAGGGCGCACAGCTGCTCCATGCGCTCCACGCCGCCCCGGCGCAGGGCCAGAGAGAGCCGCCGCAGCTGGGCGCGCTGTGCCGGGAACGCCTGCTCACAGGCGGCAAAATACCCTTTGACCATGGTTACTCCTTTCTCCGGCGGCGATAGATTGTTGCTGTCAAGTCTATTTTATAAAAATGTTTCGCCGGTTTCCAGTACGAGAGATGCCGCAACCTGCGGCAAAACTGGTACTTGACAAATTGACTTTTTTGTGCATATGCCATATAATAGAGGAAAATCCCCAAAGGAGGGGTTGCATGGAACCATTGAACCTCGCCATCTGCGACGATCTGCCGGAGGAGCGGAAAGCGCTGCTCGCCCTGCTGGAACAGGCCCCCATTGCCACGAACTGCACCCAGTTCGGGAGCAGTGAGGAACTGCTGGAAGCCTTCCGCCCCGGCAAATTCGATCTGTTGCTGATGGACATTTACATGGACGGCATGACCGGCGTGGAGGCGGTGCAAAAGATAAGGGAGATGGACAAAGCCATTCCCATTGCCTTTACTACCACCAGTACCGATCACACTCTGGAAAGCTACCGCCTTTCCGTTCTGAAATACCTGGAAAAGCCTGTCCAGCAGAAGGAAATAGATGACCTACTGCGGCTGGTGAAACTACAAAAGGACAGCGCTCCCCGGCTGGCCATCCAGCAAAACGGTAAGACTCAAAAGCTCCCACTTTCTGAATTGATGGTTCTGGAGCAGCAGGGGCATCATGTGGTGCTTTCCCTAAAAGGAGGCAGCACCATTCAACTTTACGGCAAGCTGTCCGACCTGCTGCCCCAGCTGGAGGGGCAGCCCTTTTTCTGCCCTCACAAGAGCTACTGCGTCAACCTGGCCTTTGTCCGGGGGATCAACGAGGAATATCAGTGCTATAAAATGTCAGACGGCAAAAACGTCCCCATCAGCCGAACCAATCGGGCAAAGGCTAAACGGGCCTGGGAGGACTTTTTGTTTGCCCAGACAAGGGGGGAAACGTAATGGAGCAGCTATTCTACATTTTCTGCACAACATTGCCTAGCCACATTATCCCCTTTGCCCTGTTCTGGAACTTCCGCTGGCGTTCCCGCACGGTCGCCCTGGCGCTGGTTGCCGCAAACGTGCTGTGCAAGATGGCAGCCGCCGCCTATTGTCTGGCCAACGGACTGTATTTCCGCAACCTGGAACTGCTGTTTGCAGTCATCGGATTCCTAATCTACTGCTGTTTCCTGCGACTAAGCCCCTTTAAGATGCTCTTTACCTATCTGCTGATTGTGGACTATCTGCTGATCATTCGGGGAATCGCGGCGTTTCTGGCGGTGCAGGTGTTTGACATTCCCATTCAGGGGTGGGTCAGCAGCTGCATCTGCATCCTGCTCTACGGTGTCACCTTGCCGCTGTTGTTGCGATTCTTCCGGCAGGTGGCTAATCTAGTCTACCGCACCAACGCGCCCCGACTGTGGCGAATGATCTGGCTGATACCGGCGTTTGTGACCATTCTGGCGCTGATCTTCACCAATTCCTATCTAGAGAGCAGCGCAGGCAGCGTTTTCTTTCTCTTCTGCCGAATTGGATTGCTAGTCTGTGTCTTTGCCATCTACTATGTGCTGTTGCAGTCGTTGGAGGGGCTGGAGCAGCAGGCCGCCCTGCGGCAGCGGCTGATTTTTGAATCCCGTCTGATGGAAACTCAGATTGCCGAGCAGAAAAAACACAGCCAGCTGATGGTGGAGCACATGGCCGAGCTGCGCCGTCAGCGCCATGATCTGCGCCACCAACTGACAGCCATCCGAGGCTTGGCAGGCGATACCAATCCGCAGCTAAGTAAGTACATAGACGATCTGCTGGACACCATCCCCGCCGCGCCTCAGGCGTATTGTGAAAACCAGGCGGTCAACGCCATAGTCTCCCACTATGTCGCATTGTGCCAGGAACAGGGCATTGACGCTGATATCCGGCTCTCAGTTCCAACGCGGACAGAGCAGACCACAGACGCGGAGTTGTGCGTCATCTTTGGAAATCTCATGGAAAATGCCCTGGAAGCCTGTGGCCGCATGACAGAGGGTAAAAAGTTTATCCATCTCGGAAGTAGAGTAGATATGGGACTTCTGACTATCATCATGGATAACAGCTTCCATGGACAGTTCAAACAGGAACACGGAAAATACCTCTCCAGCAAACGTGATGATTTCGGTGTAGGGCTCAGCTCCATCCAGGCAGTGGCCCGCAAGCGCGGCGGTGATGCCCGTTTTGATACAGACGGCAACGTGTTTCACTCCTCTGTATACATGCAGATATAACTTTTTAGCGAACTCATTCTGAGAGAGATTTCCAATGGACTTTCAATGCGTGTTTTGGAACGGGAGAACCGAAAAGCACCAAACCAGCACCGCTGTTTTTCTGGCTGGCTGGAAGAATTGGGTAACACAGCCCCTCCCCCGCTCCCTGTGCGCCGTTTCCACATCCACTCCAAAACCGCGTGCCGAGGGTTCAAGTCCTTCTGCCCCTGCCAAAAATAGAGAGGCAAGCACTATGCTTGCCTCTCTATTTTTCGTTAGCGCGCATAAGGACTCGGCAACGAGGCACGGCTGCGCCCCGCGCAGTGCGTGTCGTGGGGCGAGTGCGTGCCAGTGGCACTCTGCTGCGCCGGTCTCGGCTCCCGCCTCGGTCGGTGCTGGGCGCTCCCCACCGGGGAGCAGCACCCGAGGCAGCAGGCGAGACCAAGTCCTTCTGCCCCTGCCATTTGAAATTTGGCTTGATTCCTGGATTTCCAGGTTTCAAGCCATTTTCTTTACTTTATGAGAATCATTATTACGGCATAATTGCCGCGAAAAATGCACGGAAAACGGCGAAAAATCGGAAAATACAACATGGATTACACGCCAAAACCACCAGGTTTTATGCCGGTTTTGGCTGTCCACTGAGCAGGCGTGCAACATGCCAGTAACTCACCAGTGATCCGCGAAAACTAAAAAAGCCCCTGAGTACCAATAAGGTGCCCAGGGGCTCTCTGTATTACTCCTATTCTCCAGCACGTCCTCCACGATCTCCTCCACCCTGTCTGCCAGCAGTTCGGAATTGGTGTAGTTGACGATGGTCTGGGCCAGCTCGTCCCGCTTGACGGTGGATTCTAGCCGGAACGCGCCGGTATCATCACCATTCATCACCTTTGCGGCCTTGACCTCCTCTACGGCGTTCTTGGCCCACTCAGGGGTATCCTTTTTGGCCTGTGCGGCCACATACTCCTGGCTGGCCTCCCGGGCGATCTTTTTTACTTCTTCTGCGGTCATGCCGTCTTCCTCCTTTTCGGGCGTTTTTTCGCCAGTCATTGCCTTGACGATACTTGGATAATCCTTGTAGGCCCAGTTGCCGTCAAAATCCTTCCCGCCGATGCTCCAGGTGCTGATATACTGCCAAATACCATAGGATCCTTTATATTGGCACTCCGAATAATACTGGGCCACCCAGCGGTCGTACCTGCTGAAACCCGGGGCCGTTAGGTAATTATTCCACCAGTTGAGGGAGGCGTACACGCCGGCATATAGTTCACCAGATCGATAGCGGTGAGGTAGTCCTCGTTGCGATACATCCATATACGATTGCCGCCGATGCTGAGGCCTACTACGCATTTCTATCCACGCCCTCCGCGAGGAGGGCGACAGCAAACTTGCCGATAAGATCGGTATAATTATCAGCTAATTTGACAAAAGCCATTGTGATTCCTGAATTTTACAAGGAACCACTCCGGGAAAAGCGGCATTTACCGCACAAAAAAAGGGCTACTGTTTTCGGTCTCGGTGCGAAGGTCTCTGGAAAACGCTGTGCACTTGAACCTCGCACTTTTATATCAGCAACACATCATCCTGTGAAAGAAGCGGAGCATACCCAAAGTGTTCCACTTTTCTTCGATAGTTGTTTCCTAACTGATAGAAACGCAGACTGTCCGTTTTTGGATCAATCAACTCTAACAGTTTTGCTTTAAATACAGCGTACTGAGAAGCATCCAAAAGGCACTCAAAGACAGAATTTTGAACCCGCTGCCCATAGTTCACACACATTTTTGCGACTTTTCTTAGACGGCGTTTCCCGGCAGCCGTCTCTGTGTTCACGTCATAAGTAATTAAGACCAGCATTTCCTGTTCCTCATTTCCAGAAAAAGGGCGGGTAACGCTCTAAATCACCGCGAAGGGTTCGTGCTAAAAGCAAAGCTTGTATATAAGGCACTAGTCCCCATGGTATTTTTTCTGACAAAAATGGATGCGTAATCGTTTGCTGTTTTCGATGTTGCCAGGCAGTAAGGAATACACGCCGTCCTTCATCAGACAGAAGTACCGCTCTACTCTCCTGTTTTTGACAGTGTTTTGCGGTGAGGATTTTCTGGTTGACACAGGATACCACAAACCTATCGGCATAACAGGAGCGCAATTCCTCCATGAGATCCTGCGCTAGGCTAGTACGACCAGGCCTTGCCCTATGCAAAAATCCAACATAGGGATCCAGTCCCACCCCTTCCAAAGCTGCCGCGCATTCCCTGCTTAACAAGGTATAAGCAAAAGATAGCAACGCATTGATTGGGTCCAAAGGAGGGCGGCGGCTTCGTTTTGTAAAGGCAAAGGTTTCCCGTTGTTGAAGCAGTAAGTAATCAAACCCCTTAAAATACCGTTGAGCCGCCTCTCCCTCTATTCCACGCAATTCCTCCATTGTTGCCGCTTGCTCAATCCGCTGCAGGGCCTCTGCCAACTGACCAGAAAGCGATTTCATACACTCAACAGGTACTCTTTGGGGATGATCACGTGTGGCGCGTTCCAGCACCCATCGGGAATTATAAATTTTTCCCAAAAGAAAGCCCTTAGCAAATTGACTGCTGGCAAAGGGATCGTCTGCGATGCGGTACTGTTGCTGCCGTAATAAGACATTTCCGCGTGCCTCCCCTACTGTCCGTGCAAGAAATCGTCCCTGGGGAGAGAAAAACACAAGATCTACTCCTCTCTTGGCACAAGCCCCCATGAGGGCAGGACTGGCGCCTCCATAGGAAAAACTGAGAATCCCCTCTAGAGTGTGTAGCGGGAATCGTGCGGTTTCGGATTTTTCTACACTGACCACCACATTTTCTCCGTCTAAGGAGAGATAGCTGGATCCGGTCAAGACAAATAAGGTATTCAAAAGTTTTCTCAAAGAGTTGATACCTCCTCCCCGATGTGGGATTGGACGTATCCTACCGAATCTACCTTTTGACAAAGTTTGGGCAGACATACCTCTTTCAAGGAGCAGGCGTTACAATGTTTTCCCGGTCTCACTTTCGGCGTATACCCACGAATAAAGTATTGATTCATCTGCTCTGCCAGGTGTAGGGTTTTCTGACGCAATTCCATAGTCATATCCACTATTTCTCGGCGGCGGGTCGTCTCATAAAACAAAGCGCCCTGGGGCACATCGCACACCAGCATTTCTTCCAAAGCCATTGCCTGTGCGCAAAGCTGTACTCTATCGGCATCGATCTCTTTCGACGAGCCATGCTTGTACTCCACCGGAAAAGGCTTCCATAACCCCGGTTGATTTTGAAGCGTGATTCCGTGAGGGTCAGTAGAGAACTCCACCACATCACAGACGC
>OIYU01002196.1_pt1 | contig 11132 bp, 9 predicted proteins | sample 1588321 | NCBI WGS metagenome assembly OIYU01 (sample SAMN03283258) | human gut metagenome | biome: human-associated habitat; material: feces | host: Homo sapiens | place: USA | collected 2013 | reverse complement strand
TGGCCATCAGCAGCGCCACCGCCTGCCGCTGGCCGCCGGAGAGAGCCCCCATCCGCACATCCAGCTTATCCTCCAGTCCCAGGCCCAGGGAGGCCAGCTGCTGGCGATAGAAGTCGATACGCTTTTTATTGACGCCCCGGCCCAGGCCGTAGGACCCGCCCTTGTTATCCGCCAGGGACAGATTTTCCAGCATGGTGAGGTTGGGGCAGGTGCCGGCGGCGGGGTCCTGGTAGACCCGGCCCATGGTGGCGTACCGCTGGTAGTCCTTCAGCTTGGAGATGCTCCGGCTGCCCACCAACACGTCACCGCCCTCGATGGGGATAGAGCCGCAGATGATGTTCAGCAGGGAGGTCTTGCCGCTGCCATTGCTGCCCACGATGGCCACGAACTGGCCCTCCTCCACTGTCAGGGAGAAGTGCTCGAACAGCCGCTGCTCCGTCAGGGTGCCGGGGTTGTAGATCTTCGTGATGTCCCGTACTTCAAGCATGGATGATCGCCTCCCCCTTCCGGCCGGACAGCACCAGCACCAGCAGGAACAGTGCAGCCGTAATCAGCTTCATCATATTGGTGGGCAGTCCCAGGCTCATGGCTACCTGGATGCACAGCTTGTAGAGCACACTGCCCAGCACTACCGCCGTGGTGCCCTGGGGAGAACCCAGGAAGCGGAGGGGCCCGGACTTCCGCAGTCCCCGGGCCAGCCGGGTGCCGGTGTAGAAGTGTATGATGGACACACCGATAATCACCGCCGCCAGGCCGTACACCAGCTGGCCGGTACCCATGGTGGCGGAGAAGCTGCGGGTTTCGTGGCAGACGATGCAGCCGCCGAAGGCCACCAGGGCGTTGGAGATCACCAGCCCCAGGATCTTTACTGTGCCTCGGTCCTTGGCCAGGGTGGTCACCAGGGTGGCGTTGTCGCCCACAGCCCGCAGCAGCAGGCCGGACTTCGTGTGGAAATAGGCGTCCAGCAGCAGCTTGATGACGATGACCAGCGCCAGGGACACAATCAGCTTCCGCCCGGAGAGGGAGAGATCCCCAAACAGGGCCATCACCGGGGCAGAGGTGAAGATGGTGTCCGTACCCCGGTCGATGGTCAGGTTGGACCCGGCGATCTGCAGGTTCACAGAGAACAGGGCGGTCATGGTGATGATGCCCGCCAGCAGGTTCCGCACCTTCAGCTTCACGTGAACCAGACCGGTGAAAAGTCCCGCCAGACCGCCCACTATCAGGGAGGCGGGCAGGGTCAGCCAGGGATCGACGCCCTTGGTCATCAGCACCGCCGTGACAGCGGCCCCCAGGGGAAACGTGCCATCCACCCCCAGATCCGGAAAGTCCAGAATGGAATAGGTGATATACACGCCGTAGGAGATCAGGGCGTAGATCAGCCCCTGGATCAGAGTGCTGGTCAGCAGTTCCATCACATCCATGAGATGAGAAGCCTCCTTGTGAAAAGATCAGATCACGGTGCTGCAGAGGGTGCCGATGCCCTCGATGGCGCATTCCACCGTGTCGCCGGACTGGAGGAATCTGGGCGGATCGAAGCCCATGCCCACTCCCGCCGGGGTGCCGGTGGCGATGATGGTGCCCGGCAGCAGCGTCATTCCCCCGGTCAGCTCCTCCAGGATCTGCCCGATGGAGGTAATCAGCAGAGCGGTATTGGACTTCTGCCGCAGCTCGCCGTTGACCCGGCTGGTGATCTCCAGCGCCGGGGGATAGACGATCTCGTCGGCGGTGACCAGCACGGGGCCCATGGGCGTGAAGCCGTCCAGACTCTTGCCGAAATACCACTGCTTATGGCCCGTCTGCAGGTCCCGGGCGGATACGTCGTTGAGGATGGTGTAGCCGAAGATGTAGTCTGCCGCATCGGCGGCTTTCACGTCCCGGGCGGCTTTGCCCAGCACCACCGCCAGCTCCACCTCATAGTCCAGCCGGTCCGTAAGGCCCGCGTGACGGGGGATGACGCCGTCGGGCTTCCCGGCCTCGCTGACCCGCTTGGAGAAGTAGACCGCCGCTGTACTGCTCTTGGTGAAGGCATCGGCGCTGTACCGGGCGGATTCCTCCGCGTGGTCCCGGTAGTTCATGCCCAGGCAGACCACATCCTGCCGGGGGCGGGGGATGGGAGCCAGCAGCTCCACATCTGACAGCGGGACCGCACCGCCCCGCTCTGCCGCCGCGGCGGCAGAGCGGAGGTCGGCAGGGGTCATGGTTTCGATCAAGGTGTTCATATCGGCGGCGGGGAGGGGCAGCACGCCCTTTCCATCGGCGGTGAGGGCGCCCACATACTCGGCGCCGCTGAGACGATAGGTGACAAGCTTCATGAAGAGTTCTCCTTGGTAATGGATGTTACAGATGTTATTCCGCGCACTCCTGGGCCTCCTGGGCGATGTCGTCGGGAATGGTGATGCCCAGCTCGGCCGCCGCGTCGGAGTTGATATACAGGCCATAGTTTTCGATGGTCTCGTAGGGCAGGTCTTCACAGGCGGCCTCGCCGGTGAGGACTTTGGCGGCCATCAGGCCGGTCTGGATGCCCAGCTGGATGTAGTCCAGGCCCGCGCCGCCCACACAGCCCAGCTTTACCTGCTCCACCTCAGAACCGTAGACAGGGATACCCGCCTCGTCCGTCTTCTCCAGAATGGCGCCCAGCACGCCCACCACATTGTTGTCCGTCAGGTTGGACAGGCAGTCCACCCCGTGGGACAGCAAGGTATCCACCGCCTGGGTGACCTCTGCCTGGGAGGTGACGCCCACCGCGTCGATGGTGAAGCCGTAGTCCGTTGCCAGCTCCTCATAGACGCTGATGGAGTAGACGGAGTTGGCCTCGCTGGTGGTGTAGACGATGCCGATGGTGTCGGCATCCGGCTGCAGGGCCCGGATCAGCTGGAGCTGGCCCTCCACCGGCAGGGCATCGGAAGTGCCGGTGATGTTGCCCGCGTCCAGGTGGGCGCCCACCGGGTCGGTGATGGCGGTGAAGATCACGGGGATGTCCTTGTCCTCCGCGGCATTGAAGCAGGCGATGGCGGAGTTGGTGGCGATGCCCACCATCAGGTCCGCGTCCTCGGCGGAAAACATCTGGCCGATTTGGGTGGCCTGGTTGTCGTCGAAGTTGGCGTTCTGGTAGTCCACCTCAAAGTCCGTGCCCTCCACCAGACCGGCCTGCTCCAGGCCCTGGAGGAAACCCTCCCGGCAGTTGTCCAGGGAGCCGTGCTGGCCGTACTGGCTGATGCCGATCAGATACTTGACGGGCTCACCGCCGCTTTCGCCGGAGGAGGTGTCATCGGTGCCGCCGCAGGCGGCCAGGGACAGGATCATGGTCAGGGACAGGCCGCAGGCGGCCAGCTTCTTCAGCAGATTCATCATAATAGATTCTCCAATCTTTGATACAGAATATTTGAAAGGGGTCCGTTCAGGGAATTGATATTGCAGCACAGGCCGCGCCATCGTCTGGTATTGTGTTTCATATCTCCATACTCCTTTCCCGGACCGATCAGGGGAATCAAAAAAAGCCCTGCCCCATATTTGGGACAAGACTTGAAACCATCCTGCGGTACCACCCAAGTTGACGCAAAGCGCCCGCTCGTTCCACGTACATTCATACGCGCCGCCCGGATAACGGGTGCGGGTCCCGTCAGACGCTACTGAGCATTTTGCCGTTTGCGCTGCCCTCGCAAGTCCATTCGCTGGAAAGTTCTCTGCCGTGATCCCACCATCCACGGCTCTCTGAAAGGTGACCTGACCAGGTACTCCTCTTGCTCATCGGTTTTGCTTGATTGCTTTGCATTATACGAAGCGGCGGTGGAAATGTCAACCGTGATTTTGCACAAATCTTTTTTGTTGCTTTAAAGAGATAAAATCCGGGGCAAGAACTACCCCGGCAGGATGGCCCTGCCGGGGAGTAACATGCAGTTTGAATCGGGTTTTCCGCGGCTCAGGAAAGCAGCAGCTTGTCGTCGGCTTCGTCAGAGCCGCTGACTTTGCTGAACAGGGCCAGCAGGTCGGGAACGGTGAGCTTCTTCTTCTCCTCGCCGGACACGTCGATGACAATACGGCCGTCGTACATCATGATGAGCCGGTTGCCGTGGACGATGGCGTCCTTCATGTTGTGAGTGACCATCATGGTGGTGAGGCCGTTTTCCTCCACGATCCGGTCGGAGAGAGCCAGAACCTTGGCGGCGGTCTTGGGGTCCAGGGCGGCAGTGTGCTCGTCCAGCAGCAAAAGCTTGGGCCGCTTCAAAGAGGCCATCAGAAGCGTCAGCGCCTGGCGCTGGCCGCCGGAGAGGAGCCCCACCTTGCTGGTCAGACGGTCCTCCAGACCCAGCCCCAGGTCCCGCAGCAGCTCCCGGTAGTCCGCCCGCTCCGTCTTGGTGATGCCCCAGCCCAGGCCGCGGGGCTGGCCCCGGCGGGCCGCCAGCGCCAGATTTTCCTCGATCTGCATGGTGGGAGCGGTGCCCATCATAGGGTCCTGAAACACCCGACCGATGAATTTGGCCCGCTTGTGCTCCGGCAGGCGGGTCACGTCCACCCCGTCGATGACGATAGCGCCGCTGTCCACAGAAAAGGTGCCGGCCACCGCATTGAGCATGGTGGACTTGCCGGCGCCATTGCCGCCGATGACCGTGCAGAAGTCACCGTCCTTCAGCGTCAGGCTGACGCCCCGGAGGGCCTGCTTTTCATTGACCGTCCCGGCGTTGAACGTCTTCCAGATCTCCTTGATCTCAAGCATCCTGATCCCCTCCTGTTTTTGCTCCGGCATTGGCGCTCCCGGCGGGCACCTTGACGTGGGCGTATTTCCCCTTCCAGTAGGGGATGGCCAGGAAGGCCGCCACGATCAGGGCGGTGATGAGCTTCATGTCATCGGTGTTCAGGCCCAGCCAGATGACCACCTGGTACACCAGGTAGTACAAAATGGCGCCGATGGCCACAGCCAGCATCTTCAGCGCAAAGTTGCGGAACACTTTGCCGAAGATCACCTCGCCGATGATGACGGCGGCAAGGCCGATGACGATGGCGCCCCGGCCCATGTTCACGTCCGCGAAACCCTGGTACTGGGCCAGCAGGGCGGAGGACAGGGCCACCAGTCCGTTGGACAGCATCAGGCCCAGCACCTTGGTGAAGTTGGTGTTGATGCCCTGGGCCCGGGACATATTGGGGTTGGAACCAGTAGCCCGCAGGGAGGCACCCAGCTCCGTGCCGAAGAACCAGTACAGCAGGGCAATGACCGCCGCCACAAAAATGGCTACCACCAGGATGGGGTTGTCCAGGCTCAGGGAGCGGACGCTCTGCTGGTCCACCAGCAGGTCATACTGTCGGGAGCTGACGGGCCGGTTGGCCTGCCCCATGATCCGCAGGTTGACGGAGTACAGGGCCAGCTGGGTGAGGATACCGGCGAGGATTGCCGGAATGCCGCAGGCGGTGTGGAACAGGCCGGTGACCAGTCCCGCCAGCACACCCGCCAGAAACGCCCCCAGCATCGCCAGCGGCACCGGCGCCCCCGCCATGGTCAGCATGATGAAGGCGGCGCCGCCGGTAGCCATGGTGCCGTCCACCGTCAGGTCGGCCACGTCCAGGATCCGGAACGTGATGTAGACGCCGATGGCCATGATGCCCCAGATCAGTCCCTGGGCGGCCACACCCGGCAGGGCGTTGACCAGATGCATGATGTTCAAGTGAAATCCCTCCAAAATCCCCCGGCTGTTTCCGGAGGCAATTTGCTGCTCTATTCTAGCAAAGTTCAGCGGAAAGGGGAAGCCCCTTTTCCGCTGAAAGTGTGTTGATAAGATTTGGATGACGGGACGGAAGGGTGGACGGACGCCCTGCGGAGCATACCGCAGACGCCGCCCATAGGACGGAGACCGGGCGGCGGAGAGCCCCGGAGAGGGCTCCCCGCCGGTGAAGGCGGAAGTTTTGCAGACAAGAATTTGAAAACATCCGCCGGCTCTTTATCGGCTCTCCGTCCATTCGTCCTTATTCGGCGATGGCCTCATAGCCGTCGGGCGGGGTCAGGCCCAGAGCCTCGCACATGGTGGGGTTGTACTTGGGGGTGAACTGGGGGGCGTACTCGATGGGCATGGTGGCGGGATCGGCGCCGTTCACCAGGATATCATAGGCCATCTCACCGGTTTTGTAGCCGATGTCATAGTAGCTGATGGTCAGCGTGGCCACGCCGCAGCCCTTGCAGATGCCCTCCTCACCGGCGATGATGGGAGTGCCGGTGTCCAGGGAGATGTTGCCGATCAGTTCGGCGTTGTTGGCGGCGGTGTTGTCGGTGGGAACGTACAGGACATCGCTGGCCGTGCAGGCTGAGGAGGCCACAGCGGACAGGTCGTTGGAGTCGGAGAAGGAGTATTGGGTGCAGGTATAGCCCAGATCCTCCAGGTAGCCTTGGACCGTGTCCACCTGATACTGGCTGTTGGGCTCGGCGGAGCAGTACAGCAGGCCCACAGTCTGGGCGTCGGGGAACCAGGTGTGCAGCATCTCAGCCTGCTGGTCCAGGGGCGCCAGATCGGAGGTGCCGGAGACGTTGTAGCCGGTGGTGCCGGTAAAGCCGTCAATGCCCAGAGCCACGCCGTACTCGGTGATGGAGGTGCCCAGAATGGGAATGGTGCTGGTGCCGGTGGCAGCGGCCTGGAGAGCGGTGGTGCCGTTGGCCATGATCAGGTCCACGCCCTGGGAGACAAAGTTGTTGGCAATGGTGGTGCAGTTGGCGGTATCGCCGGAGGCGTTCTGGGGGTCGATGGTGACACTGTCGCCCAGCAGTTCCGTCAGGGCGTCCTGAAAGCCCTGGGTGGCGGCGTCCAGGGCCTCGTGCTGGACCTGCTGGATAATACCCACGGTGTAGGTCTGGCTGCCGGAGGCGGACTCGTCGCCGCTGGTATCGGCATCGGTATCTGTGGACTGGGTGTCGCCGCCGCAGGCAGCCAGGCTCAGAGCCATGACGGCGGTCAGCGCAAGGGCAAGAAACTTCTTTTTCATCGCAGAGATCTCCTTTTCAAGATTGATCGCGGGGAAATTACAAAAAGCGGCTCTGTCCGAAGAGCAGAGCCGCCTTCCATACGGGGTGAGATCCACCGGCCGCCGGACCTTCACTGGCTGCTCTGCCTATGACAATATCGGCCCGCATAGCGGACCTGGCAGCCATAAAATCGAGAGAACCCCGCCACAGTGCGGAACGCTGCTGCAAACAAAACCATGGAAGAGCTCCCTTCTGCCGACCGGCCTTTGTACTTTTACACCATACTGCTTTAAACAGGCAAAGTCAATGGTGAATTTATACAAAATCTCTGGAAAATGTTTCAGAGGCAGGAGATTTCCCAAAAAACAGAGCCGCCCGGCAGCTTCCTCAGCAGAAAGCGCCGGGCGGCGGGGCCACGCGCTCCTCAGCCCCACAGGGCGGAGAGCATGGGAATGACCTGCTTTTTCCGGGACATGACCTTGGGCAGGAACACCACGTCCTCCGCATCCTCCACATTGAAGGCCTGGCGGATGCTGTCCCTGTCACCCACGAACAGCAGCTGGGTGCCCTCCAGCAGTACATCGGTAATCATCAGGATTACCATGTCGAAGCCCTGCTTCTTCTGCAGGGAGCTCATGAGCTGCAAAAACTCTCCCTTGCGCTGGAGCAGCTGGTCGGAGTCCATGCAGGTGACCTGGCTCACCGCCAAGTTGTGGCCTGCGATGTGGAACTCCTTGTAATCTGTGCGGAAGATCTCCTCTGCAGACTTCGCACCGCCGCCGGAGGCGGAGAAGATCACTTGTCCCAGCGCCTGGAGGGAGATGTTGGCGATCCGGGCCATGCGGTTGGCCACGTCGATGTCCCGCTGGGTGCAGGTGGGAGACTTGAACATGACCGTATCGGAGACGATGGCCGCGGCCATCAATCCCGCCATCTTGGCGGTGGGCATCAGGCCCTTGTCCTGATACATCCCCGCCACGATGGTGGTGGTGCTGCCCACGGGCTCGTTCCGGACAGTGATGGGATTCTTGGTCTGGATGTCCGCCAGCCGGTGGTGGTCGATGATCTCCAAAATCTCCGCCTGGTCCAGGCCCGGTACGGACTGGGCCTTCTCGTTGTGGTCCATCAGGATCACCTGCTTGCGGCGGGGCCGCAGCAGATGGTAGCGGGACAGGGTGCCCACCACCCGCTCCTCCTCATCCAGAATGGGATAGGCCCGGAAGCGGCTTTCCAGCACGGTGTTCTGCACGTCGTCGATATAGTCGTCCAGGTGGAAGCACACCAGATCCTTGTTCTTGCAGATGCTGCTGATGGGCATGGCATGGTAGATGAGCCGCACTGCCCGGTAGGCGTCATAGGCGGTGGAGATGATGCAGGTGTCCGTCTGCATGGCCAGCAGCTCCGGGTCCACCTCCGCCTGACAGACGATGATGCAGCTGACGCCGATCTCCAGCGCACGGCGGATCATGTCTGGCTGGTCGCCGCAGACCACGATGCTGCCCGGGTCGGAGAACACCAGGTTCTCCCGGCTGGCGGGCAGGGCGATGGTGACCTCACCGGAGATCACGTCCCGCATCTCGCCGCCCTGGTTGAGAATTTTGCCCTCCAGCACGGACAGCAGGTTGTACACCGGGATCTCGCCCACCTTAGGGTTGCGGACGGAGGACATGTCATAGTTGGCCACATCCCCGGCGGAGAGCATTCCGAACAGGGTCCCGTCCTCATTGGCCACGGGGATGGCGGAGATCTTGTCCTTCTGCATGGTCCGCCAGGCCCGGCTGATGGTGGCAGCGGCGGACAGGGTGGCGGGCGTGTCGTAATCCAGGTCCCGGACCTGGGTACGCACGTTGTTCAGCAGCTTGGGGGGCTGGAAGCCGAAGCGATCCAGCACGGTCTGGGTCTCGTCACTGATCTGGCCCAGGCGGGCGGCCTCGTACTGCCGCTGGCCAAGGGCGTTCTTCAGCGCCGCGTAGGCCATGGCGGAGACGATGGAGTCCGTGTCCGGGTTCCGGTGTCCGGTGATATAGATGGTGTCCATGAATACTCCCTCTCAAGTGGATGCGGGGCATCCAATTTTTGGCGTGTTGATAGCTTTATTATGCGTCTCCGGCGCAGGTTTGTCAACAGCCCGCAGGCCGGAAAACCGGGGGCCGGAAGGGCAAAAACTGCCTCCGCCAGCGGGGGCGGAGGCGGTTTTGCGCCGGTGCGCGACGGCGTTCACAGGGTTTCCAAATAGGCCTCGATGGCCTCGCCCATGAAGTGGGCCGTGCCGGGGCCGTAGCTGTCCAGAACCTCTGCAAAGCGGTTGTCCCAGCTGTACAGGTCCGCCAGGCGGCGGAGCTTCTCCTCGTCGCAGCTGCGGCTGAACTTCACCAGATGGGCCTGCCAGCGGAGCACCAGCTCACGGGCCTCCGGACTGGCGGGGTCGCCCTTGGCCGCCTCAGCGGCAAAGGCCATGAGAATGGGGTCGGCGTCCTCCTGCTCGGCGGACGCGCCGATATAGCTTGCCATGGGATTTTTCCTCCTTGCGTGGGATTGAATCGGGGTCAGAGAATGACCAGCTCCTTGGGGGCCAGAGTGAGGTTTTGACAGCCCTCCGGTGTGAGGTACAGCACGTCCTCAATCCGCACACCCAGCTTCCCGGGCAGGTAGATGCCCGGCTCGGCGGAGATCACCGCCCCGGCGGGCAGGGGCTTGTCGTTGGAGGCAGTGGCGTTGGGCCCCTCGTGGATCTCCACTCCTACGCCGTGGCCGAAGCTGTGGCCGAAACAGGGACCGTAGCCCGCCTGCCGGATGATGTCCCGGGCGGCGCCGTCCACGGCCTTTCCAGTGGCCCCGGCCCGGGCGGCTGCGATACCCGCCAGTTGGGCCTGCAGCACCGTGTCGTAGACCTGGCGCATCTCATCCGTCACGGATCCCACCGCCACGGTACGGGTCATGTCGGAGCAGTAGCCGTGATAGATGCAGCCGAAGTCCATGGTGACGAACTCCCCGGCCTGGATGACCTTTTCCGAGGGTACCCCGTGGGGCAGGCTTCCGTTGGGGCCGGACACCACAATGGGATCGAAGGACTTGTCCTCCGCCCCGTAGTGGAGCATGAGATACTGGAGCCGGGCGGCGATCTCCTTCTCCGCGACGCCGGGCCGGATCTCGTTCAGGATATCCGTCAGGGCCTTCTCCGCAATCCGCTGGGCGGCAATCATGATCTCCAGCTCCTCCGGGTCCTTTACCGCCCGCAGTTCTGCCAGCAGGTCCGCCGCGGGCACCAGCTCACAGGGCAGAGCCCGGGCATAGGCGTCGTGCTCCCGGACGGTCATATAGGCGTCCTCAAACCCCAGGCGCTGGATGCTGTGGCGCTGGACGGCCTCCATCAGCAGGGCGGAATAGCCCCGGCCGTGGCCTGCCTCCTGGACCTCCGCATCCTGCACATGCCGCCGGGCGGCCTCTGTGTACCGGGAGTCGGTGAAGTAATAGAACTTCTCCCGGGTGACCAGGGCCATGCCGTCGGTTCCGGCGGAGTGGAAGCCGGAGGCGTAAAAACGGTTGGCCTCATGGGTCAGCAGCATACCGTCCAGGTCACGGGATTCCAGCTGGGCGGCGATTTTAGCAAAATGATTCATCGTGTTACCTCCTGGGCCTCTATTTTCTCCACAGAGGCCTTTACAAATCCGTAGAACAGCGGATGCGGCCGGTCGGGACGGCTCTTGAACTCCGGGTGAAACTGGGCACCCACGAACCAGGGGTGGTCCGACAGCTCGATGATTTCTACCAGGCGGCCGTCTGGGGACAGGCCCGCCAGCCGCATACCGCCCACCTGCATCTCCGCCCGGAAATCGTTGTTGAACTCGTAGCGGTGGCGGTGGCGCTCGGAGATCTCTGCCGCGCCATACAGCTCCCGGCTGCGGGAGCCCTCCGCCAGCACACAGGGGTAGCGGCCCAGCCGCATGGTGCCGCCCTTGGCGGTGACATTCACCTGGTCCGGCATCAGGTCGATGACCGGGTGGGCGGTGGAGGAAAATTCGGAGGAGCTGGCGTCTGCCCAGCCCAGCACGTGGCGGGCGAACTCGATCACCGCCATCTGCATCCCCAGGCAGATGCCGAAGTAGGGAATGCAGTGTTCCCGGGCGTACCGCACGGCCGCGATCATGCCCTCGATGCCCCGGTCGCCGAAGCCGCCGGGCACCAG
>OIYU01002189.1_pt1 | contig 11150 bp, 10 predicted proteins | sample 1588321 | NCBI WGS metagenome assembly OIYU01 (sample SAMN03283258) | human gut metagenome | biome: human-associated habitat; material: feces | host: Homo sapiens | place: USA | collected 2013 | reverse complement strand
CGGTGATCTCGTCCGGCACCTCGATGGTGATGTGCTTGGCGGCCCGCTCCCGGGCGATGCGGTTCAGGCGCTCGGCTTCGGTCTCCCGCTTGCCGCGGCGCTGGCCCCGGCGCTGGCTGTTCCGGTTGGGGAACTTCTGCTTGGTCACCACGTTGTCGGTGCGGGTTTTCACCTTCTGGTCGGCCAGCTGGTCATATTTCTCGTTGTACTTGTCGATATTCACGTTGGAGGAACGGGTGTCCACCACACGGCGAACCGGCTGCTTGTGGGCCTCTGGCGCAGGGGCGGCAGGCTTTTGCGCCTGGGGCGCGGCCTGCGGGGCAGGGGCCTGGCCCTTTTCCTGCCTGCGGCCCTCGGGGGCCTTCTGAGAGGCCTCCCCCTTGGAAGCCGGGGCTTTCTGAGGCGCCTTGGGGGCCGGGGCGGCCTCTTGGGCGGGGGCAGCTGCTTCCCGCTGGGCAAAATAGGCGTCCAGGCTCTCCATATTCCGCTGCTGGGTAAAGGCCTCAAAGACCACGTCCAGCTCTTCCTCGGTCAGGGCGGTCATATACTTTTTGGGTTCGGGGAAATACTTTGCCAGGGTGTCCAGCACGTCCTTGTTGGGGATGTTCAAGTCCTTGGCCACTTCCCGCACTCTGTATTTAATCATCATGGGCATGTTCCTCCTTCTCTTCCGATGGGGCCCCCGCCAGCTTTTGCACAGCCCTGGCGAAGCCTGGATCTGTCAAGGCCAGCACCCCGGCCCGCACGCCGCAGGCCCGGCCCAGCTCTTCCATGCCGGCGCTCACCCGCAGGGTGGGGATGCCGGCCCGGTCCCCCTCATAGCGCAGGTTCTTTACCGTTTTCTCTGAAATGTCCCGGGCAGCCAGCAGCAGGGCCGCTTTCCCGCTTTTGGCGGCGGTGGCCGCCGCGTCGAACCCGGGCTCTATCTTCCCGGCCCTTCTGGCCAGGCCCAGCAAAGAGAGCAGCTTATCCACCGCTGCCGCCCCCTCTCCTCTGGGGAAGGGCCTCTTCCGGCTCTTCGATGACGATGATGGGCCGCCCCTTCTCGTCCCGGGGGACGCTGGCCGCCTGGGCCGCCTCCTCCTGGGCCTGCTGGGCCCGCTGGATCTCTTCCTCCATGCGGTCGTAGACCTCCTCGGGGATCTTGCAGGAGAAGGCTCGCTCCAGCCGCCGGGACTTGCGGGCCAGCCGCAGGCACTGGGCGTCCCGGCAGAGGTAGGCCCCCCGGCCCGGCTTTTTGCCGGTCAGGTCCAAAGAGATCTCCGGGGGGGCGGCCTCCTCCTTCTGAGGGGCCTTTACCACCCGCACCAGTTCCTTTTTGGGCTTCATCTCATTGCAGCCCAGGCACATGCGCATGGGCGTTTTCTTTGGCCGCATGGTCTTCTCCTCCGTTCCATTGGGCGGGGCGCCGCCTTATTGTTCCTCGCCGTAGAAGCCGCTTTCCGGCTTGATGTCGATTTTCCAGCCGGTGAGCTTGGCGGCCAGGCGGGCGTTCTGCCCCTTGTTGCCGATGGCCAGGGAAAGCTGGTTGTCCGGCACAGTCACCCTGCAGGAGCGGGAGCCGTCCTCCGCCAGCTCTACCGAGAGAACGTTGGCCGGAGAGAGCGCCGCCGCGATGAACTGCTTGGGCTCCTCGCTGTACTCTACAATGTCGATCTTCTCGCCGCCCAGCTCGTCCACAATCTCTGAGACACGGCTGCCCCGGGCGCCGATACAGGCGCCCACGGCGTCCACCGCCGGGTCGTTGCTCATCACGGCCAGCTTGGTGCGGGAGCCCGCCTCCCGGGAAACGGCCTTGATCTCCACCGTGCCGTCATAGATCTCGGGCACCTCGGTCTCGAACATGCGCTTCACCAGGTCGGGGTAGGTGCGGGAGATAATGGCCTTGGGGCCCTTCTCGGTTTCGCGCACATCGACCACATATACCTTTATGTAGTCGCCCTCCTTCACATTCTCCCCGCCGATCTGCTCGTTTTTCGGCAGCACGGCCTCGGCCTTGCCCAGCCGCAGGGAGATGGCCCCGGTGCGGGGGTCAATGCGCTCCACCAGGCCGCTGACCAGCTCTTGGTGCTTAGACTGGAACTCCTCCATCATCTGGCCCCGCTCGCTGTCCCGAATGCCCTGGCGGATGATGTTGCGGGCGGTCTGGGCGGCCACCCGGCCGAACTGCTTGGTGTCCAGCTTAATGCGCACAAACCGGCCCACGCAGGCGGTGGGGTCCACCTGCTTGGCCTTGTCCAGCAGGTACTGGCGGTTGGGGTCCTCCACCTCTTCCACAATCTCTTTGCGCAGGTACACGTTGAAGACGCCCTTTTCCCGGTCCACGTCGATGTCCACGTCCTCGTTGCCATAGTTGTTCTTGCAGGCGGTGGAGATGGCCTTCTTGATTTTATCCAGCATATACTCCGCCGGGATGCCCTTCTCCTTCTCCAACAAATCCAGAGCCAGGAACAGCTCCTCGTTGCCCTGCTTCTCCGGTTCCTTCTTCTTTGCCATGGTCTAGCCTCGCTCCTTTGCTACCTTATTCGTCAAGCCCTTCATCCACCGAATGGATGGAGGAGCACTCTTTCTTCTCCACGGTCACGCTGGTCTCCTCATCCAGCTGGATTTCCAGCTGGCCGCCCTCCTCTGCCCGCAGCAGAATGCCGCACAGCTCACGCTGGCCGTTTTCCAGGGGGCGGATGAGCCGGGCCCGCACCGGACGGCCCACATAGGCCGCAAAATGCTCTGGCCGGGTGAGCCTGCGCTCCAGCCCGGGGGAAGAGACCTCCAGCAGGTACTCCTGGGGGATGGGGTCCTCCCGGTCCAGCACGGGGCTCAGGGCGTGGGTCATGTCCACGCAGTCGTCGATGGAAACGCCGCCCTCCTTGTCGATAAATACCCGCAGGAACCAGTCGGCCCCCTCCTTGACGAACTGCACGTCCCACAGGGACAGCCCCAGCTCTTGGGCCAGGGGCCCGCACATCTCCCAGACACGCTGGGACACATTTCCTTTTTTCTTGGGTGCGGAACGCATGCTTCTCCCGTCCTTTCCCGGCCCTGGGGCCGCTTTTTCTGCTTTTGCTTTATAAGCAAACAAAAGAGCGGGTCGCCCCACTCTTTCATCATCCTACCTATACCTTAGTGATTATACCACCCCATGCCAGGAAAATCAAGGCTTTTTCTGCGTTTTCTCCCTGCGCGGCCCCCGGGTTTCACACCTCCAGCTGCCGGGAGAGGAACATGGCGGCGGCCCGGGCGCTTTCCAGGACCTCTGCGCTGACCCGGGCGGGGGACTTCTCCCCCTTCAGCAGCATCACGGCGCCCATGGGGTCCCCGTTGGAAACCACCGGGTACACCGCCACCGCGGCGGCCGCCAGCCCCTGGGCCGCCAGCACGGTGTTCTCCCCCGCGGCGGCAAAGTGCCGCTTGCCCTGGACCAGCTCCTCCAGCTGGGGAGACAGGGGCTTGTGGAGCAGCTCCTTCTTGGCGGGGCCCGCCACGGCAATGACCTGTTCCACGTCGCAGATGGCGGCCCCCAGCCCGGAAAGGGACACCAGGGCCCCGGCATAGGCCTGGGCCAGAGCCGCCATCTCCCCCACGGGGGAATACTTTTTCAAGATGACCTCCCCGGAGACATCGGTGAAGATCTCCATGGGCATGCCCTCCCGAATTTTCAGCGTGCGGCGGATCTCCTTGGGGATGACCACCCGCCCAAGGTCGTCAATCCTCCGCACGATTCCTGTTGCTTTCATACCATTCCTCCCAAAATTCTGCCGGGGCAAGGGGCCGCGGCCTCCGTCCCGCTTGGTTTCGTGAGTTAGTATTTGCCAGCTCTGGCCCCATTATCCACCCTTTTCGGCAGCGGAAAAACGCCCGGAAGGCCAGCTTCCAGGCGTTTTTTATTAGAATGTTTTAGAATGGCGCAAAATTTTCCATCCCCCATCCCTCAGGGCCGCACGGCGGTGCCGTCGGTGGTGGGGGCCAGCAGCCAGCCCGGCTCCCGGTAGGAGCAGGGGTACTTGGCCGCCTTTTCCTCGTCCAGGTCGATGCCGAAACCGGGGCGGTCATTGGCGTAAAGATAGCCGTTTTTCACCTGGGGGCAGCCGGGGAACACCTCTTCCTCCTCAGGGGAGAAGCCGGAGAACTCCTGAATGCCGAAGTTGGGCCATCATCCCCACGGGGGACAGGTCCCCGGGGCCGTGCCAGGCCGTGCGCACGCCGAAGGCCTCGCACAGGGCGGCCAGCTTCCGGGCGGGGGTCAGGCCGCCGATCTGGCTGATGTGCACCCGAATGTAGTCGATCAGCCGCCGGGAGACCAGCTCCTTCCACTCCAGGGGGTTGTTGAACAGCTCTCCCATGGCCAGGGGCACCGCCACCTGGCTGCGGAACTGCTGGAACCACTCCACCTGCTCCGGGGGCAGGGCAATGGACTGGATGGCCCGGTTGAGCCCGGCCTTCAGCCCGCCGTAGAGGAAGTCCCCGGCGTAGGCCCGCTCCCCCCGGGAGGAGGTGATATTCACCAGGCTCCCCCGCACCTTGTGCCGCACCATGTACCGGGCCGCGGCCTGCATCATCAGGATGTAGTTTTTAAAATCCAGGTTGAACAGCAGGTCGAAGACCTCCGGGGTCATGTCCAGCAGGTTTTCAAACCGTGTGACCCCCGCGTTGTTCACCAGCAGGTCCAGGCCGCCCAGGGCTTCCACGCTCTTTTCCAGCAGCTCCACCCCGGCGCCGGGCCGCTCTAAAGACGCCTGGAAAAAGAAGCATTTTCCCCCGTATACAGCCGGTCCTCCCAGGGCAGCACATAGGAGGGGTTTTCCAGGCCGCAGAAACGGCCCGCCTCCCGCAGGGCCCTGCCGTCAAACCGCCAGGAGCGGACGCCCGCCTCCTCTTTGGAGCCCGTGTAGGCCCCCGTGTACAGTTCATACTCCTTCATATCGGTCTCTCCTCCCATCTAGCAGCAGAAGCCCGCCCACGCACCCAGGGCAGCTGTGGACCGGCTTCTGTCATCGCAGTGATTATACCATATCCTTTGGGAAAGGAAAGAAGATTTTACTAAAAAACCAGGACTATTTTCCGGTTTTTCAAGTTCTTTCACAAAAAGAAAGAGCGGCCCGAAGGCCGCCCTTTTCCCTTGCTTATTTAGATGTACCGGAAATTGATGCCCGCACAGCCCAGCTCGCAGTGGGCTTCGGGATAGTTCTTCTCCGGCGTGCAGGGGATTTCCCCCGCCAGCAGGTCGTCGCACAGGGCCATCATGTCCGTGATGACCCGCTCCCGAATGGGGTTGAAGTACAGGGAAGCCCCCGCCAGGTAGTCCTGCTGGTGGCGGCCGTCGCCGCCGTTTTCCTGAATGCCGTGGCCCCCCAGCCAGGCGTAGTCCCGGGCCTGGGGCAGGTGGGGCGCGAAGCGCTCTAAGGCCTGGCGGTACTGGGCCACCAGCTCCAGGGCCTGCTGTTCCGGCGTGATCAGCAGCACGATGTATCCGGAGCCGATGGCGTCCCCGGTGAACAGGCACTTGTGGAAGGGGTCCGCAAACACCACCGAGTGGGGCGTGTGCCCGGGCAGCTCCCACACCTCCACCTGGACGCCGCCTCCCAGGTCGATAACCGAGCCTTCCTCTATGGGCATCAGCTCCGGCAGGGAGGCTCCCGGGTGGCTCAGGGCACTGGGATAGTTCTCCGGATGTTCCTTCAGGGGCGCGATGTCCTCCTTGTGCAGGTACACCCGGGGGAACTTGTCGATCCAGTGCATGTGGTCCAGGTGGGGATGGGTCACCGCCACCTCCACCGGCAGGTCTGTCAGCTGGGACACCAGCCCCGCCAGGTCCCCTTCTCCCATGCCTGTGTCGATGAGCAGCGCCTTCTCCCGGCCCTCCACCAGGTAGCAGCTGGCGGTGAACCAGTCGTCAATGCGCCACACCCCGGGCTTCAGCCACATCACCTGGAACTGAGTCCTCCGGTCCTGGGACAGCAGCCACTCCACAGCCCCGTCCTCCAGGGCCCCTTGCCAGGGGTCCCCCTGGGCCGGGCTGCGCTCCTCCACCTGGGAGCCTCCCGCGGCCCGCAGGCCCATGGCCAGCCGCTCCACGTCCACCGCGGCCCGGCCGTCCCGCAGCACCAGGGGCTCGCCCTTCACCGGATAGGCCCGCAGGGGCACATCTTTCAGGGCGCGGGCCTCATAGGGGTCACCGTGCCCTCCGATGGCGCACACCCCGGCGAACCACTGGGGAAAGCGGCTCCCCAGCCGCCACACCCAGTCCGCCGCCGCAGGGGTCCCCAGCAAGGCCACACGGCACTCGTCCACGTCCTCCCGTTGGCGCAGGGACCAGAACAGGTCCGCCAAGGCCCCCTCCTGGGCGCCCTCCACAGGCACAGCAGCCACCGCCGCCCCCTGTGCCCGGGCCGCCAGCTGGGCCAAGGCCCGCTTCCCTTCCTCCTGCCCGCCAGCCAGGCACACCACCAGGGGGCAGGGCCCCTCCTCAGCGGCTTTTTCCCAAAGGCAAGCCAGCGTTCCGGCTGGGCCGGTGCAGATCATTTCTTCCATGATGTTCTCTCCTTTCCCGTGTGTTTTTTCTATAGGCTCCCCCGCAGCAGAAGCCATGCTCAACGCTTATTTTTCCTTTTCTGCGCCGCCAGGACCTGCTCGGCCTGCTCGTCGCTCATCCCGCCCAGCTTGTCCGCCATGCTGTAGCGCTCCACCAAAGGGGTGGAGGGCCCGGCCTCCGGCGTGCCCCGCTTGCCCTTAAAGGCCAGCTTCAGGGCGATGGGGGTGAACACTGCGCAGCACACCACCATGATGATCACCGGCCCAAAGTAGGACTCGGGCATCAGCCCCATGGAGGCGCCCCGGTTGGCCACAATCAGGGCTACCTCGCCCCGGCAGGCCATGCCCAGGCCCACCTGGACGCTCTCCCGCCAGGTGAAGCCGCAGGCCTTGGCCCCCAGGCCGCACCCCACCAGCTTGGAGAGGATGGCCACCAGCACCAGCAGCACCGCAAACACAAGGATCTGCCAATCCATGGCGGGAAGCTCCACTTTCAAGCCAATGCTGGCAAAGAAGACGGGGGCCAGCAGCAAATAGGAGAGGGGCTGGAACTTGGACTCGATATACGCGCCCCGGGGGGTGTTGGCCACAATAACGCCGGCGGCAAAGGCGCCGATGATGTCCGCCACGCCGAAGACCTCCTCGGCCACAAAGGCCATGACAAGGCACAGCACAAAGGCCAGCAGGGGAAACCGGTGCAGATTTTTCTGGAACCGGTTCTCATACCAGGTAAAGAGCTTGACCCCCACAAAAGCCATCGCCGCTACGAACACAAAGAACAGCAGGATCTTCACCAGCACCAGGCCCACGTTCACCGTGTCCCCGGCCAGGCTGGTGACAATGGTCAGCACAATGAGCCCCAGCACGTCGTCGATGAGGGCGGCGGCCAGGATGTTGTTGCCCACCTTGGTGTTCAGCTTGCCGATCTCTTTCAGGGTTTCCACCGTGATGGAAACCGAGGTGGCCGTCAAGATGGTGCCAATGAACACATGCTGCAGGATCAGGCTGGGGTCGCTCTCTCCGGGGGCGAAGAGGAACCCCAGCAGGGTGCCCATGCCCAGGGGCACCAGCACGCCCACCAAGGCCACCAGAAAGCCGGACTTGCCCGCCTGCTTCAGCTCCTTGATATCCGTGGACATGCCTGCCCCAAACATGATGACGATAACGCCGATCTCCGACAGGCTGTTTAAAAACTCCGTGGGCTGGATGATGTTCAGCACCGCTGGGCCGAAGATCAGCCCCGCCAGCAGGGCGCCCACCACCTGGGGCAGCTGCAGCTTTTGGGTGATCAGCCCCAGCACCTTGGTGCTCAAAAGGATGAGCGCCACGTCCAACAAAAACTTGTATGATTCCATGTTCAGTTCCCCTCTCTGCCGGTTCCCGCCGGCCCTTCTTTTATTATACCAACCCTCCCGGTGATTGCAAGAGGAAAGAGCTCTCCACAGCTTCCTCCACCTTCCCTTTCCCCCCACAAGGGCGCCTGCCGGAGCGAAGATTCAACCCTCGTCCCCTTTCCTTCCTCCTCCTTTTCAGCCTTTTCCTGGCCTTTCCGGGCCGCTTTTTACAAATGACAGTTTATAGATAACTTCAACTCGCGGGGAAAAAGCCCTGCGAGAATCTAAAATTTAAGAGGGTTGAAATTATGAAGAAAAGCAAGTTTCTGAAGAAATCACTTGCGATGCTTCTGGCTGTCATGCTGGTCGTCGCAATGATTCCGCTCAGCGCTGCGGCTGCCGTAGGCGATTACACGCCTGTCGGCGCGCCCACGTTGGCAGCTGGCACTGGTTCCGGCTTCAGCGCGGACCCCACGGTCAGCGGCAGCACCTACACTGTCAACTTCAATTACGAAGATGGCAGTGAGCCCGATTTGACTATCACAACTCGGGGCACTGCTGAACGCATCCGTTACGTTGATGATGGTACTTACACTACCACTAACAGTAGTTCTGTTACCATCAATCTGACTGACGACGAGGACACCGCTGGTGTGGGCAACACCTTCACCTTCTGGGTTGTTAAGTCTGACTCTGAGCCCGATGCCATCAGCGACGCTTACACCGTGAACTGGACCATGGGCGAGGCCAGCACTGAGGCTTCCGTTACCTCTGCCACTCTGGGCACTGGTGACAACAAGTACACCGGCGTGGTAGACAATGCTGCCAACACCATCAAGTTCACCGTGCCTTATGGCTACAAGGCTGCAAATTCCGGGACAGTTGCTCTGGACATTAAAAAGACTTCCACCGCTACCATCACTGGCGGCACTACCTTCACTGTTGCGAACATTAAGACCAACATGACGAAGGGTGCTTCTGAATCTTTCACTTTGGCTCCTGAGCAGGGCACCAATCCCGAGACTTGGACTGTGACTGTGGAGGAAGCCGATGCCCTGACTGCTATCAGCCTGGGCGATGTGGACGGCAAGATCGAAATTGCTACTGCCGATGCCACTAATGGTGCTTACAACAAGGACTATGAAACTGGTGATATCACCTTCAACATGCCTGCTGGCACCAAGACCGAGACGGTCAACGGCGAAGAGCAGCTGATGCTGGTTCCTACCTTCACCATTGGCTCTGCTTATACCAAGGTGGAAATTGAGACCGCTTCTGACACCTACAAGGAAGTCAAGTCCGGTGAAGAGTTCGACTTTGCTTATCTGTACAGCAATAATGCGAAGCTGAAGGTCACCAGCCCCGACAACACTTCCCGTGAGTACACCTTGAAGATGGTCATTGACGGCACCAGCACTGCCATTACGGGCTTTACTGTGACTGACGATGATAACTTTGAGGCCACCGGCACTGTGAATGGCACTGCTCTCAGCGCTCAACTGTCTTCCGAGGCTTCTTTGCCTGGCGAGGTTGACATCGTTTTCGATGTGGCTACCAATGCTGATGTTATCATTGGTTCCACCACTAAGACCTCTGTGGATGGCAAGGCTACTTTTGATTCTTTGGCTGTGACTACTCAGCCTATCACAGTAAAGGTTATCTCTCCTGATGATTCCCGCCAGGCCACCTACACCTTGACTATCACCAAGGCTGAGGACGCCAACAAGAATCCTCAGATCACTTCTGGTAAGCTGACCATCGACAAGGATAGCAACGATGAGGCTGAGTACACTGCCTCTATCTCTGGCAACACCATCACCTTCACCGTGCCTTACTCCACCACTAAGACCGACATCACTGCCAGCACGACTACCGTGTATACCTGGGCTAAGACTGCTCAGACCACTGAGCCTGCCATCACTCTGGCCACCGATCCCTTCGCAAGTGACGCTGTGAACACGGTTGCTATCACTTCCGACGGCGGCGACGTTGTCACCTATAAGCTGGTCTTCACCAAGGAAGCTGCCAAGACCGGCAAGTCCATCTCCGACTTCATCCTCACCGAGGCTACCAACACTGCCCTGGTGGAGTACAAGACCACCTATGATGTGACCGCTTCCGGCACCCAGTTCAACGTGACCCTGCCCCAGAGCGTGATCGACAGTATTTCTGGTACTCAGAATTACTGGACCAACTTCACTCTGTCCGAGGGCGCTAAATTCTACGAGGTGGATGGTTCCGGTAACCTGACCGAAATCACCACGAACATCAATAAGGACACCGGCGCTTTCCAGAATCCTACTTCCGGCGTTGGCCAGATTGACCTGGTGGGCTTCCTTGCAGATGGCCAGAAGTATCTGATTGTGGACGAGTATCTGGCTTACGAAATCTCCGGTAAGACTCTGTCCACCATTCAGAGCACTGCCAAGTACGACAACCACTACACTGTCTACACTGTGAAGGCTACCGGCACCAACCGCACTGGTACCGCCCTGACCTCTCTGTCCGCCAACGACGGCCTGGTCACCTCTACCATCAGCGGCCGCAAGGTTACCATCAATGTGCCTGCCAGCTATGCTGAGGCCGGTGCTGATCCCTTCTTCTTCGATTTCACCATCTCCGACGGCGCTTCTCTGGAGGCTGGTTCTGCCACCCTGATCAATGGCGGCGACAAGGAGATGAGCACCGATAACAAGGTTATCAATTCCGCTGCTAACAACAGCACCAACCCTGCCTTCACTGTGACCTACAACAGCGGTGATAAGAAGTATGAGCTGCGGCTGGGTTCCTCCACAGGTACTGTCATTTCCGCTCTGACTGTTAAGGCGGAGAACAACGTGACGGTACCCTACACTGTGGAAGTGAAGGTCAATGCTGCTGAGACCGGCGCCCTGCTGACCTCTGTGAAGGTTGGCAACACCAACGCCGTGATCAACAACACCGCCAAGACTGTCACCGTGGCTCTGCCCTACGGCACCAACCTGGGCTCTCTGCCTCTGACCATTGAGGCCTCCAAGCTGGCTACCGTCACTGTGGGCGGCTATGCTAGCTTTGAGAATGGGGACGCTGTGTCCCTGGTTCGTCCTCTGAAGATCACTGTGGTCTCCGAAGACAACGCCACCACCAACGTGTACACTCTGACTGCCACCACGGCCAGCCAGTTCACGGACGTGCAGCCTGGCGACTGGTACTATGACAACGTGATGGACGCTGTGGCAGCCGGCATCGTGTCCGGCCGCGGCGACGGCACCTTTGGCCCCAATGACCGGATCACCCGCCGCGACTTCG
>OIYU01002173.1_pt1 | contig 11217 bp, 10 predicted proteins | sample 1588321 | NCBI WGS metagenome assembly OIYU01 (sample SAMN03283258) | human gut metagenome | biome: human-associated habitat; material: feces | host: Homo sapiens | place: USA | collected 2013 | reverse complement strand
CTTCTTTGATAATTTTGCGGCCATCTTCGCCGCCGTGGCAGATGGGCGTGCAGACCTGGGCGTGTTGCCAGTCGAGAATTCCTCTGCCGGTTCTGTCAGCGAGGTGTACGATTTGATTCTGCGCTATCGCTTTTATATTGTTGCGGCGGAGACACTGCACATCCATAATTGTCTTGCAGCGGCGCAGGAGTGCCCTGTTTCAGATATCCGCCTGGCTTATTCGCACCCTCAACCCCTGGCCCAATGTTCCAACTTTATTGCTCAGCATCATTTACAGACGGTCCCCTGCTCTGCAACTGCCGCTGCGGCGCAAAAGGTCGCCATAGAACGCAATCCCGGCACTGCAGCCATCTGTTCTGCATCAGCAGCGGAGGAATATGGCCTGCACATCTTGGCTAGGGACATTCAGAACAATGCCGACAACTGCACCCGTTTCATCGCTATCAACCGGCATCTGTTTATCCCCGAAGGGGCCAATAAGATCAGCCTTTGTTTTTCTCTTCCACACCGTACCGGTACACTACACGGTGTTTTGGCTCGTTTTTCGGCAGCAGGTTTGAATCTTACCAAGATTGAGAGCCGTCCCATTCCAGGGAAAAATTTTGAGTACGACTTTTACCTTGATTTTACTGGCAATGTCCACGAAAGCCACACGTTAAATCTGATTGCTGCTTTGAGCGATGAACTGCCACGCTTTTCTTTTTTAGGAAATTATCGCGAGCAGGAGTAACCCCCATATACCCTGCTTCATTCGGCAAAACGGCATAAGGCTGGACAACTTATACGATATAAACAATCTTGAGCGCCAAAGAGGGCATCCCACAAGTCATGAAATGACGGAAGGATCCCCTCTTTTTTTAGAAACGCAGATATTTTTTCAAACAGAAAGAGGATGCCCCCTTCCTATGAATCCAACGATTCGTAGTTTGGGGACACCCTCTCTGTTTTCCCGTCCTTATGCCGACGCGAGAGGCCTCGCCGCCAAAGCAATCCAGCCTTTCTCTTCCCTGCGTGCAATCACCTCAAAGCGTCCTTTCAATGCATCCAATACATCCTTCTCCCGGGTATCAATGATTCCACTCATCAGATATACGGCGCCAGGAGCCAGAAATTTTGAAACATCCTCTGTAAGGGAGATAATAATGTCTGCCACAATGTTGGCTACGACAATATGATAAGTCCCTTGAACACGCTCGGTCAGGTTTCCGCATAGCGCAGTAAAACGCTCCTCGACATGGTTCAGCCCGGCATTTTGAATAGCTGTTTTGACCGCAAGTTCGTCAATGTCCACGCCGACCGCCCGTTCTGCCCCCAGGAGGAGCGCTGCCACGGATAAGATTCCGCTGCCACAGCCTACGTCCAGCACAGACATGCCCGGTTTCACAAACTGTTCCAACAGCTCCATGCAAAGGCGCGTTGTCTCATGTGTTCCCGTCCCAAACGCCAAACCCGGCTCCAAATGCAGGACGGTACGCCCCTGTGCATCGTATTCGTTCTCCCAATTGGGACGAATCAGCAGTTTCTCTCCCACCGGGATGGGTTTAAAATATTTCTTCCAATTATGAATCCAATCCTCCTCCGCACAGGCCGCTGTAGAAATGGTGTGCGTGATTCCTTCAGCATGATACCGCTCGCTCAAAAAAGCGATGGCCTCTGCCGGATTTTCCTCCGGGCTGATGTATACATGTACCAGGGCCTTTGTGCGGTCCTTCTTCAAAAGATCTTCATCAATCAAGTCAATGTGTGCGATCTCCCAGGCCTCTTCCTCCAGGTGCGAATAATCCTCTACATAGATGCCATACGGCACCACCATCTGTGCAATATCCCCTGCACGGTCGACATCTTTTGCATCAACCGATACCGTTACTTCCGTCCAATCCATAAAACGTCCTCCAAAATTTTGATGATAAATTTAATTATATACCAATATACATGGTATGTACAAGGCGGGAATCCGGGATGGGGGTGTGCGCGTGAAGAAACAGGCCAAATTTTTGGCCAATACGGCGATTTTGACAGGCGGCACATTGCTACTCCGCTTCTCCAATATTTGGTTTCGTGCCTATATTCTCGGCAAGATTGGCACACAGGGCATGGGCGTTTATCAGCTCACCTTTTCCATTTTTGCATTGGCAATCGCCACCTGTACCAGCGGCGCAAGCCTCTCTGTAACACGTATGGTCGCGGAAGGACGTGGCTCTCCGGTCTGTATCCGGCGTTGCCTACTGTTTTCCCTCTGCGTCAGTTTTGCCGCTGCCGCTATCTTATGGGTGGGTTCGGACTTTCTCGCACAGCATTTTTTAGACCTTTCCAGCGGGCTTCCCCTGCGGCTGCTCGCACCGGGCCTTCCTTTTATGGCGATTTGCGCCTGCCTCAAAGGATATTTTCTGGCCATTCGCAACAGTGTTATACCAGCAATCGCAGAACTGCTGGAACAGTTTACCACGATTGGCGCAACTGTAGGATTCTTTTTTATCTTTACTCCCTTCAGTGCACTCATGCTTGGTTCCACCGCTGGAGAAGTCGCCTCCTGTGCGGTCGTCTTTTTGGCCTACCGTGTTATGACGCGAAAACGGCCGCCAAAATGCTTCAATGATTCCGGCAGCTACCGGCAGATCTGCCACATCGCCGTACCAGTGCTCAGCGGTTCTTTTATCCGCAGTTTTCTCAATAGTACAGAAAATCTATTGGTCCCGCGTGGGCTCAAACATCACGGAGCGGGATCGGACGTCGCACTTTCGCAATATGGCATCATTCAAGGAATGGTGATGCCCATCTTGCTGTTTCCCTCATCCTTTCTGACCTCATTATCCTCGCTCCTAATCCCCGAGCTTGCTGAGGCAAATGCGCGTGGCAAACATCAGGCGATTGAACATTCCGCCTCGCGAGCATTCCGATTTACATTGCTTTTTTCCTTTTTAATTACGTCGGTATTGATCGTCTATGCGGAGGACTTGGGCGAGCTATTTTATGGAAGTCAACAGGCCGGCGCCTTTTTGCGCATCATGGCGCCGATTATTCCTTTAATGTATGTGGATAGCATCGTCGACGGCATGCTCAAAGGGCTGGACCAGCAGGCCTATTCCTTCCGATACAATTTTATCGATTCCATTATGCGCGTGATTTTGATTGCGGTTTTACTTCCTCTGTTTGGCGTGAAAGCCTATATCTTCATCCTCTTTTTAAGCGAAATTTTCAACGCTTCCCTCAGTATCAGCCGCCTCTTAAAAGTTGCTCGTGTGGATGTGGATATTATTGGATGGATTTTAACTCCTGCGGTCAGTGCAGCCCTGCTTTACTACCTTTTGACCCTGCTGCGAACAGTCTGTTGACAAATTTTGCCGGATAAGCGTATGATAAAGGTTATAAAAATGGATAAGGGGGGATTTTGTGCCGCATTGGGCCGAATGCATTTTGTTATTTGCGGTATATAGCCTGCTGGGATGGATCTGTGAAAGTACATGTTGTTCCATTCAAGCCAAAAAGTTTATCAACCGCGGTTTTTTAAACGGGCCGTTCTGTCCAATCTATGGAGTAGGTGCACTGTTAATTATCAAGCTATTGGCGCCTTTTTCTGCCAATATCATTGTTCTCTATCTCGCTTCGCTATTCCTCACCAGCATCTTGGAATACTTCACCGGCTTTGCGATGGAAAAGCTTTTCCATGCCAAATGGTGGGACTACTCCCACCGGCGGTGGAATATACACGGACGTGTCTGCCTTGGCAATTCGCTCATCTTTGGTGTAATGGGCGTCGTTGTCATGCGGGTGGTTCACCCTTTTGTGATGAATATACTTGAGAGAATCCCTTCCTTCTTAATACCGTTTCTCGCAGCTGGATTGGCCGTCTATTTCATCGGGGACACCATTGTAACCGTACATACCATCTTGGATTTCAACAAAAAAATGGCCGAATTGCAGAAAGTGCTTGATGAGATCCGCGAAAAGAGCCATGTGCTTCTGGAGGAAAAGAAGCGGAATATGGAACTTGCCATTGAAAGCCGGTTGTCAGCCGACAGAAAACCGTACACGGAGTATCTGGAAAAATTGCGTCAAAAGCAGGCTGCCCTGGAACAAAACAGCAAGCTTCTCCATCGCCGCCTGATGAACGCCTTCCCAACCATGAAGTCTCTCCGCGCCAACGAGTCTTTGGCGCGCATGCGTGCTGCGCTACAAGAACGGCGTAAAAAATGGAGGCCTAAGAGATAGAAAGGGTTTTTATAATCGTCCGCTTCATAAAAGGGATTCCTTGTTGGACTGTTACTTCCTCAATTTTGGGCATAATAAATTCCAGCCAGTTGTATCTCGTTTCATTTTTCCCTCACCTGCTGTACAGGCGAGGGAAATTTTTATTTTAGAAAATCATTTATTTACTCAATAATATTTAAAATTTCTATTGATTATTTTTAGCTTGATTTATATACTGAAATTAGAAAATTGCAACGAGGTGATTCCAATAGATTTTCGATCAAAAAATGCGCCCAGATTGGACGAAGTCATTCTTCGTGACAAAACATAAGTAAAATGAAAAACGATCATTTTAAAGATAGGAATTAAATTATTTAAAACCAGGGTATCTCTTAATCATTTTATTTTTGTTGATATTCTCCCTATTACGAATTGGGAACTCTGTGATATTTTCCATAACAATCGAAGATCGTCCGACGACCAACCAGATTCCTTCCATATCTTTAAAGACTCCTTTCTCCGTTGCAAAAGAAGAAACAACAAAAGGTTGGCGGGGACCTAGCGGCACTTTGGAAGGCGTTTATATCGACGGGGCCGCCCTACATTGAAAGATTTAACATCCGTATTCGTCGGTTTAGGGGTTCACTCCGTATCTGCAACCATACTGGCCGATTCTGTCTTTTATTTCATACAAGGCGGAGCACAAACCGTCTATGGGAACTTTACTCGATATTACGAAGAGGTTTCCATAAACGGAAAATTTGCATATTGGAGAACAACCTACACCCTCTATCTTTATGAGGATGGAGACAATTCTCCTTTGCTTGGCCACCCATATACAGCTGTGTACGAGGGTCCACAATTGTGGAGTATGCCGGAAAATTTTGAAGCATAAACGATTATGGAGGGAGTCCTATGGACAAGATGGACAAGCGCGCTGTCTTATGGGATGTCTATCGGTTTGCCAGCGTCATCTTCCCTTTCCTGGGGGAAAGGCTTTTAAAAATTGCAGGCGCATCCGAAGGCATTTTGACTGCCTGGTGGATTCTGATGTTTGCGAATCTTACTATTCCCGTGGCCTGTTTCTGTTATAAAAGAGGCAGGACATCTACTAGGCCCCAAAAATACCTCTATTATGCGACGCCAGTTGTTCTTTTTCTCGCTTTATGTGTCCTAGAAATGATTTTTCCCTATTAGGGCCTAGACGCCTTACGGAAAACACGGATTAAAAAACCGCCTGCCCGGAGCATCCGGGCAAGCGGTTTTCTAATTATATGGTCCCTTCTAGCAGATCCAGATCAATCGAATACGGTTCTTTGAGAAGAAGGTACGAACGGCCAAACTTTTGACAAAGGCGAAGATTTTCTTCATTTTCTCTTAGAAGCTGTTCCTTGGTACAGGCGCTATCATCGATGCGCTGTTCTATGACATTGGCGAAACTTTGTATGACATCAAAGTGTTCTTCAATGTAGGATCGTTGAAAACACAAGCAGACAAATTGAATCTCATCGAGATATTCCTTTTCAAAAGAACACGGATAATCAAATGGGATATAACAGCCTTCGATCACCAGACGTTGCCTGTTTTCAATCGCGGTCTTAATGATCTCTCGGACGACCGGCCATAAATAAGCAGTCAATTCTTTGTCATCACTCTCTGGGGTGAGAGAGCAATACCCGCTTCGAATCAACCCCATCTTCAGATGGTCGATGGACAGGTAAGGATAGCCATACCGTTCCAATATTTGTTGCGCCAATGCAGTCTTTCCGGTATGGGAACTGCCCGCAAGCAAAACAATTCGCTTCATATGCTTTCCTCCCTTTGACCGTTTCCCGCTCTACGATAGATACACTCCAAAAGATTCCCATTCTTCTTCACAGAAATCAGTTTCAAGTGTATCGAACGGTCCAATGTACAAAATAGAGGGATTCCCCGTCCCAACAGAATTGGGATCATCGTAATATGGAACTCGTCGATCAAGTCCTGCTCAAGGCACTGTCCCACGACGTTGGCACCTCCACAGAGCCAAATATCCCTTCCCTCTTGCTGCTTCAATCTTTGGAGCAGCCGCCCAACGTTCTGATGGACAAATCGGATTTCCGGCAGATCATCCATCTTTCGATGGGTCAGCACATAGCTCATCATACCGGAATACACCCATTTGCCCGGGGACAATTCCTCTGCCACTTGGCGGTACGTATTGTATCCCATCACCACCGTATCAATCTTTTGGAGGAACGCCTCATATCCATCTTCTGTATTTTCCGCATCCGCTCCAGAGTCCAGCCAACTGACTCCACCGTTCAAATCGGCAATATATCCATCCAAGCTGATTGCAATGTACAAAATCACGCGGCGCATACGTTTCCTCCCGCCTCAATTATAAGCCATCCCTACATACCGGCCGGATGACTTTCTCCACGATCCATGGTACAATAAATGTATTCTTATCATATTCACTTCAATTTGGAGGTTCCCATGCGACAAAGCAAATACGATGATCCTACCTTTTTTGAAAAATACAGCCAAATGAGCCGCTCGCAACAGGGCTTGGAGGGCGCAGGCGAGTGGCCGGCCTTGCAAAAGCTTTTGCCAAACTTTAAAGGGAAACGGGTCTTAGATCTCGGCTGCGGCTATGGCTGGCACTGTATCTATGCCATGGAGCAAGGAGCCCTGTCTGCCACCGGCGTTGACCTGTCTGAAAAGATGCTCGCCGTTGCACGCCAGAAAACGGCCTATCCGGAAGTGACCTATCTGCATCAATCGATTGAAGACATTGCATTCCCTCCGGAAAGCTTTGACATTGTGCTCAGCTCGTTGGCGCTCCACTACGTAGAATCATTTGAAGCGGTGGTTCAAAAAATCCGGACTTGTTTGACCGCAGACGGTGTTTTCATTTTCTCCGTAGAACACCCAGTCTTTACCGCATATGGATCTCAGGATTGGTACTACGATGCGGATGGAAACATCCTCCATTTCCCTGTGGACAATTATTTCTATGAAGGGGAGCGGCAAGCCATCTTTTTGGGCGAAACCGTTCGAAAATATCACAAAACCCTGACTACATACCTCAATGGACTTTTGATAAATGGATTCGAACTCCTACATGTAGTGGAGCCACAGCCTCCGGTTCATATGTTGTCAATCGAAGGCATGCAGGACGAAATGCGCCGCCCCATGATGTTGCTCGTATCCGCACAAAAAAGGACTAGAATTTAAATGCCTCCGCGTACAGAAGCGCCAGCAAAAGCGCTCTCGCACGGCGGGGCATTTTTGTTATGAAGCAGATACCGCAGGATGGCTGTATACCTTTCCGAAAGACAAACCTATACGACACTCCAATGGGCAGCTTGTTCTTTTAAGGACGCCCTTCGGATTAACTGGCCCACGACGCACACAATGGCCTCTGTGATCGGGAAAGCCAGCCAGATTCCCACCATCTGTGCAAATGACGACAAAAGAACCGCTGCAGGAATCATTACCACAAAACCGCGTAGAATGGCAATCAAAAAAGAAGGTTTGGCCGTTCCAATCGCGCTGAAATACATCGCAGTAATTAAGTTGATTCCTGCAAACAGGAATCCGACAAAGTAAATTTTAATTCCCTCATTGGCAATCTGTTGCAATTGTGGATCACCATCGCTATTAAACAGCGCCACCATCGCATCTGCCTGCCAGAAGGAAAATACATAAATTCCCACTGCCAGAGCGATACACAGGCACAACGCATACCGGTAAACTCTGTTGACCGCCTGGGACTCTCCCCTTCCAAAATGGTCGCTGATAATAGGCTGTATACCGTGCGCGACGCCTGTAAAGATAGCCAAAACGACCAGGGCAATGTTTGCAATGACTCCGTAGGCTGCCACGCCCATATTTCCACTAATCCCCAAAATCAGAATATTGAATATTAAAATGACCGTTCCAGAGGAGAGCTCGGTGATAAGGGAAGCAATACCCAACCGGGCGTTGCGGAGCATATCCATAATGACCGGCCTTTGTTTTTTTATTTTAAAGGTACTTTTATGCCGGATAAAATGCGTAGATAGCAATAGAATACCCATCAATGGCGCCATTCCGGTGGCCAACACCGCTCCAAGCATCCCCATCTGCAAGGGAAAGATAAAGAGATAATCCAAAACAATATTGCCCAAGCTGCCAAACAACATGGCAGCCATGGCTAAATTGGGATTTCCATCGTTTCGTACAAAGCAGTTCAGGACATTGTTTAACAAGAAAGCCGGTGAAAATGCAAGAACCACCTGTAAGTATATGAGCGTCATGTCATAGATTTCGCCATTCGCCCCCATCCAGGTAGCAATTTGAGAAGAAAAAAATCCGTCCACTAAAAGGAAAACAATGGAACACAAGAATACTGCGTAGAGCGTCTGTGTAAAGATTCCTCCCGCATGCTCGGTCTGCCCTTCGCCCTTCAAAATAGCAAACCGCGTTGCCCCGCCCATTCCAAGCATCAAACCAATGCCATTGACAACATTATAGATCGGAAGCGCAATATTTAGGGCAGCCAGCCCGTCCGCACCGATTCCCTTTGCCACGAAGAACGTATCTGCAAGAATATAACAGGATAACCCGATCATCCCAAAAATGTTTAATGAAACATATTTTATAAAACGCTTCTGAACGGAATCCACATGAGCCCTCCTTTAGCAATAAAAAAGCGTTCCCTCTTTCACACCTTCAAAGGCCTACAGTGTGAAACAGGAACGCTTTTCCCTTTTCCCGGCGGAAAAGGCACGCTTTATCGTTAATTTATTTTAACACGCTTTTACAAAACCTGTCAAGCGGGAACCTGCCAACCCGATTTTCTTTCTTCTTTCCGTTGCTTTCGTCCGGATTGCCTTCCTGGACGGGTCCGCCAGCGGAATATAGAAAGCATTCCCATTTCCCGTAAATAAGCCTGAAATGGTTACAGAGAAAAATCGGAAGGAAGCCGCGCAGGTCCGCACTCTTTTTCCACAACAACTGGCCCTGAATATCTATGTTTCCCTGTAGTATTCCCTAACATCCGCTGATCTTCTTGGGTTCCCGCCCTATCTTTCCAATTCTTTTTTATAGAATGCTAACTATCACAGAGCAGAGCGCTTGTGCGAAAGGCGCTTTGATAGATTCCTCCAAACCCAGATTCCATCCATATGCCCACTGGACACAAGCTGGGCAAAATGGCCCCTGCCGTATTCAATTGGAACCGAAAAAGCCGGCCTCCTCTTTTACGTATCCGAAACGGAGGCCGGCTTTTATTCCATTCTCTACAGAATCATGCGTTGTTTCCGCCTGTCAGATCCCTCCATGGGTTCCCGTAGAAGGAACCCACAACGGACTGTCCACTTTCTGGCCATAGAACCGGTGAAGAACCGCAAAATACCGCTCTGCCCCCTCAGTCCCGAACCGTCCGACTCCCGCAGGGACGTCGCCAAAGCGGTTGGGTTCAAACACCTGCACGCGGCCCGTTTCGGAAACGATGTATTGCAGGGAACCGGCTTTGCCGTCCGCGTCCCGAAAGGATAGAACCACCCATACGGAACTGTATGGGTCTTTCCCATTGTAATCGCCAAAGCCTTTCCCAAGCATCCAGCTCCAATCCCATTTGCGGTTGGTTGGATATTGGTCCAGAAGGCCCAGGAGCTCCTGGATTTCCTTGCTGTCCTCCGTGGCGATTCCATGCAAGGTAGTAGGCCCTCCGGACGGCGTCGCCATATCGATCACCTGAGCGCCGGAAACAGAGCAACCATACAGATACTGGGAGGCTGTAACCGGCCGCGAAAACCAAAGCCAGCCCCCGGCCGCTGCTAAAATGCAAAAGAGTGCTATGCAGCAGGAACACCATTTACAAGAAAACTTTTTTCTGAAAGTGTGGATCATAATTATGCACCAACAAAATTGAAATGGACTCCATGATATTCATATCCAGCAATCGTTTCTACCCAGCCGGAAGAGACATATCCATGGTATGCTTTCTCATTCGGCGAATTGGAGTTTGGATAGAGCTTAACACGGAATCTTTTCCAATTTCTGTTCTATGTGTATCTTCGTCCAATATAAAGTTCTGAAAACGGCCCGAAGAATGTTGAACCAAAGACCCAAAACCGTATTGCCCGTCTTCAACTACATAAGTATATTTTGCTGTCTTGGTCTCATGCAATTGCGTGCTATGCAACACAGAATGATCGCTTGGAACCGCATTTGGGGCAAATAGTTTTGATATAACCCATGTTCCATCTATCAAAGTATTGATAGCACTGTTTATCGCATATTCCCCAACAGCTTTGACTGTATCTGTCACATAATTTTCCCATAATCCACCGCCTACTTCTGTAATGGGTGAATCATACTCTGCCGTTATGATTTCTTCATAATACGTTTTATTCCCATAACCTTTATAGGTTCTTGTACCATCTCCGCTTGCCCAATTCGTTGTTAATGCAGGGATCATTAAAGTAATTTTTTCAATAACTCCGGAACCATCCATACAAGATTGAACATACATTCTAATTGTTTGTGCAGTTTCTGGCCGAACATGGTATTTCGAAATAATTGATTCCACTTGAAAACAGTCATATGGATCAACTTGTACTTCCCTCATCAAAATACCGTGATCGACAGCCAATTCATCTGTTGTATGAATTGCGAAGGTAGGAACTGTCAAGACCAAAGACATAATGAAGGATACCAAAATTGCTAAAAGGCTTTTTAATGACCTTTTCATAATCGTCTTTCTGTATTTAAAAATTAACAAGCGTGAAATACTTTTTCACTAAACCACTGGAATCACCTCTTTATAATTATTTTATCAAATATAATAATACTATTTATAATTATACTATAAAATATAAAGAATTTAAAAAGAATCCGTTATAATATGCTACAACATTATATAACAAAGAGGGTATCCCAAAACTACGAATTTTTAGATTCATAGGAAAGAGGCGTCCTCTTTGTATTTGGAAAAATATCTGAGTTTCTAAAAAACGAGGGTATCCTTCCGTCATTTCATGACTTTTGGGACACCCT
>OIYU01002168.1_pt1 | contig 11236 bp, 8 predicted proteins | sample 1588321 | NCBI WGS metagenome assembly OIYU01 (sample SAMN03283258) | human gut metagenome | biome: human-associated habitat; material: feces | host: Homo sapiens | place: USA | collected 2013 | reverse complement strand
GAGTTCCGCACGAGCCGGAGAGCACTTAATGTGCTCTCCGTGCGAGCAGGACTGTCCGAGCAGGCGACCTTATGCCCCGCCCCTCGGGACGACGGGACAGATTAAAGGAGCACCCATGGCAGGCAAGCCGCAAACACTAGCTACGACCTCGGCATTCGAAATCTTGGGCCCCGTCATGGTCGGCCCCAGTTCATCGCACACCGCCGGCGCCCTGCGCTGCGCCCAAGTTGCCGCCAGCCTGTTGGAAGGCCGCATCACCAAAGTCACCTTTGGCCTGTGGAACTCCTTCGCCCACACCTACCGCGGCCACGGCACCGATCGTGCGCTCGTCGCGGGCATCCTGGGCCTCGACACCGATGACGAGAACATCAAGCAGGCCTTCGACCTCGCGCACGAGCAGGGCCTCGAATATCACTTTGACATCAAGGGCGACGACGCCTCCATCCACCCCAACACCGTCGACATCGACATGGTCGACAACACGGGCTCCACGGCACAGGTCCGCGGTGAGAGCCTGGGCGGCGGCAAGATGCGCATCAGCCGCATTAACGGCGTCGGCGTCGACATCTCGGGCATGTATTCCACGCTCTTCGTGGCGCACAAGGACGTTCCCGGCGTGCTCGCCGCGCTCACCAACCTCCTCGCCTATGCACACGTGAACATCGCCTTCTGCCGCACCTACCGTACCGAAGTGGGCGGCCAGGCCTACTCCGTCTTTGAGACCGACGGCGCGCCCGACGACACCGTCGTCCCCATGCTGCGCAAGCTCGACAATGTCGATTACGCAACGTTTATCGAGCTCCCCGGTTCTGCCTCGTCGCTCTCCCCCGGCGTCTCAGCCAAGGAAATCTTCGACGACGGCGAGCAGCTGCTCGATGCGTGTAAGGAACTGGGGCTCAGCATCGGCGCCGTCATGGCCGTTCGCGAGGCGCGTCTGACCGGCGAGGCCCACGCCGTCGCCGCCATGCGCCGCGTGCTCGACGTCATGCGCGAGGAGACCACGGCCCCCCTCACCAATCCGCAGCGCTCGCTCGGCGGGCTAATCGGCGGCGAGGCCAAACTCGTCGATGCCACTAGCTGCAACGATTTAAGTGCAAGCCTGATGGGCCCCGTTCAGACCGACGCCGTGGCCCGCGCCATGGCCGTGCTCGAGCGCTCCGCTACCATGGGCGTGATTGTCGCCGCTCCCACGGCAGGCTCCGCGGGTGTTGTGCCCGGCTGCGTGCTGGCGCTTGCCGATCGCCTGCAGCTCGACGACGAGCAGGTCATGGACGCGCTCTACTGCGCAGCCGCCATCGGCCTCAACCTCACCACGAGCGCCTGCGTCGCCGGCGCCGAGGGCGGCTGCCAAGCCGAGGTGGGAAGCGCCGCTGCCATGGCAGCCGCCGCGCTGGTGCAGATGCTCGGCGGCACGCCCGAGCAGGCGCTCGACGCCAGTTCCATCGCGCTGAGTAACCTGCTGGGCCTCGTTTGTGACCCCGTCGGTGGCCTCGTGGAGGTGCCCTGCCAAAACCGCAACGCCATTGGCGTGGCAGCGGCCTTTAGCTCGGCACAACTCGCCCTCGCGGGCATTAAGAGCTTGGTGCCGTTTGACCAGATGGCACATGTCATGCTCTCGGTGGGTCACGCGTTGCCGGCCACGCTGCGAGAGACGGCAAAGGGCGGCATCGCGCAGGCTCCGGCCGCACTTTCGGCCTGTGCAAAATGCGGTGTGTGCGGATAGCGGCAAAGAACGACTCAAAGGTGGGACAAATGTCCCACCTCTTTTGAATGCCACCGTTTCCGTACCACAAACAGCAGGGCAATCGCTATAATGCAAGCCCAGTAAAAACACGATGAACCGCAAGGCGAAAATCGAAGGATATGCATACGATGTCGCAAAACGATCGAACTCAACTGATTCCCGATCCGCAGCAGCCGAGCAGGCACACCGGCGGCGTTCAGTCACCGCGTCCTATCGCGCCGAGCCACGGTCAGCAGCGTGGTGCGGCAAACGCTTCTCAACGCCCGAACCAACAGCGACAGCAGCGTCAACAACGTCAGCAGCGCCAGGCAAACGGCAATGCGCCCAAGCAGCCCCCGACGAACGCTCGAGGCGATCGTGGCCCCGCGCGCAAGTCCGCCGGCAACAATAAGTCGGGCAAAAAGACGACGCTCTATGTCGTCCTGGGTCTAATCGTCATTGTCTATATCGTAGGCGTCGTAGCGTTTTCGCAGGTAGCCTACCCCAACACCACCATCGCCGGCGTCGACGTCTCGTTCTCCAACGCTTCGTCTGCCGCTACCAAGGTCAACTCGGCATGGAAGCACTATAAGCTCACCGTGACAGGCGATGACTTTAGCTGGACCTATCAGCCCGAGTCCGATGAGCCCATCGTCGATGGCGAAGCTGCCGCAAAAGAGATCATCAGCCACAACGAAGCCTTTGTATGGCCGGTCCGCCTTGTGGAATCCCTAAGCGGCAAGACCAAAACAACCGCCACCTCCAACGAAGTCAATCTTGATCAAGACGTCGACCTGTCCATGCTCTCCGACACCTTTGACCAAAAGCAGTTTGAGAAGGATCTGGGCGCCGCCATCGACGAGTTTAACGAGGGGCGTTCGGGCACGTTCGAGGCCAATAGCTCCTATGACGAGCAGGCCGGCAAGTTTACCGTCGAGAAGGCGCGTTCCAACGAAAAACTCAACCGCGAGCATGTCATTAAATATGCCGAACTCGAGCTTGCCTCGCTGGCCGAGACCGTAGAGCTTTCCAAGCTCGGCAACGATGCCTATGAGCCGCTCAATGGAACGCTGACCGATGATCAGATTCAGGCCGCATGCGATGCCGCCAACAACTTCCTGGGCGTCAACGTGACCCTCAAGCTCAACGGCGAGGATGCCGGCAAGGTCGACGGCAGCTCCGTGTTGCAGTGGATCAGCTTTGCCGATCCGGCCAACCCCACGCTCGATACGTCGCAGATCAGCAGCTGGGCAGCCGAGCTCGCCAACGGCTTTAATACCGTGGGCTCCACTCGCTGGTGGACGCGCGCCGATGGCAAGCAGTGCGCCGTCGAAGGCGGCGACTTTGGTTGGTCCATCGATAGCAGCTCGCTCGCCAAGCAAGTCGAGGACGCCATTAACAACAAGCAGACCGGCGAAATCGAAATCAAGTACTCCCAGAAGGCCGACACCTTTACCGCAAAGGGAGAGCCCGACTGGAAGGCGTATATCGACGTCGACCTGTCCGAGCAGCACGCACGCTACTATGACGAGAGCGGCAAAATAGTGTGGGAGGCCAACTTTATTTCCGGCAAACCGGGCGAAGACGCCACCCCCGAGGGCGTGTGGCAGATCAACAGCAACGACGGCGGCAGCACCCTGATCGGAGCCGAGGACCCCGAGACCGGTAAGCCCAAATACGAAAGCCCGGTGAGCTACTGGATGCCGTTTGAGGGCAACATGATCGGCTTCCATGATGCCACCTGGCAAAACGACAAGAGCTTCGATAACGCCGAGTCGTACAAATGGTGCGGCAGCCACGGCTGCATCAACCTGCGCCTGTCCGACGCCAAGGCACTGCACGACTGCATCAAAGTCGGCCTGTGCGTGGTTGTCCACTCGTAGTGCAACGCGCGCATTCCTACAACGTGGAACCGCTGCGACCAATCTAACAGTTCCGAAAGAAACCGTCCTATGCGCCCGCCCCAACCGGTGGGCGCATATAATTATCGAGGTTCTTTCTATAAAGGAGACGCTATGCCGAATGTCCCCACGATCACCCCGGGCCCAGATGATACCGAGCGCACGCCCGAAGGTGCCACCGAAACGATTCCTCTGATTACAAACGCGCACACCGACAAGCAGAGCGGACGCACGAACGATACGGTCGAGATTTCCGATGAAGAGGCATATACCAAGCTCAAGGCAAAACGTGCCGAACGTCGACGCAAAAAGCTGATTCGACGCAGTATTGCCGCCGGCGTCGTAGGTGCCATCGCGCTCATTGCCATTGTCGCAACCCTGGTCATCAATGCGCAGCCTCAGGGCACTAGCGGGCCTGTGACCGACATGGTGACCGAGGGCACGTTTACCACAACGGTCGAGGCGAAAGGCCAGCTCAAACCCATTTCGTCCTCAGTGGTCTCCCCTTCTGTCGACGGCACGGTCGATTCCATCAACGTGCAGGCAGGCCAATCCGTCAACGAGGGCGACGTGCTTATGACCATTAAAAACGACGAGCTCGATCTCAACGTTGCCGAGGCGCAGCGTGCAGTTGCAGCCGCTCAGGAAGACCTCGCCAACGCGCAGAAAGCCGCAGCTGCCGCGCAGGCCACCCCAACGACGGACGTCGAGGGAGCTACCGCAGCGGCTGGCGTCTCTGATGCATCAGCGGACACGAACGCCGTATCGGCCGCGCAGCGCAGCCTCGCTTCGGCCCAGGCAAACCTAGACCAGGCGAACGCCAAGGCCGCCAGTCGCACGGTCACGGCCCCGAGCTCGGGTAGCATCGTGGAGCTTAACGCCAAGGTGGGCGCAACGGTAACAGGCGGCATGATCATGGGCGAAAGCGATACGAGCGGCGGCAAGCAGTGCATGCAGATCGCCGACCTATCCAAGATGAAGGTGACCGTGCAGGTGGGCGAAAAGGACATCGCCAAGATCGCCGTTGGGCAGAGCGCCAACGTCACGTATCCCGCGTTTCCCGATATCGTGAGCCAGGGAACCGTCACGGCTATCGCGTCGGTGGCAAACTCCGACGCCGCTAACGGTGGCGGCGGCAGCGTAACCTTTAACGTCGACATCCTCATCGAGGCGCCCGACGCGCGCCTGAAGCCGGGCATGACGGCCGAGGTCTCGGTGGTGACCGAGCAGCTCGACGACGTGGTGATGGTGCCGACGATGGCGCTCATGACCGAAGACGGCGAACACTATTACGTCAACGTGGCAACCGATGACGAGGGCAAACAGACCCGCCGCGTGAAAGTGACCGTCGTGACGCAAAACGACAACGAAGCCGTAGTCGGCAAGACACAGGTCAAGCGCGACGACCAGGGCAACGAGATCAACCCTAACGTGCCGATTACCAAGCTGCGCGATGGCGACACCCTCGTCATGGATACCAGAGCGGACGCAACGGCTGACGGCGGCTACAGCGCGGATTCGGGCAGTATGTCTGCCGACGAGGGCATGTAATGCGTCCCGTTATCGACATCCGCAACGTGCACCGCATCTTTGAGAGCGAGGCAGGTTGCGCCCACATCCTGCACAACGTGAGCCTGGCGGTAGATCCCGGCGAGTTCGTCGCCATTACCGGCCCCTCGGGCTCGGGCAAATCAACGCTCATGAACATCCTAGGCTGCCTGGATAAGCCGACGGCGGGCGACTACTACCTGCAAGGGCTCAACGTGGCCGAGCTTGACGATGACGAGCTCACCGAAGTTCGTGCCCAGAGCATTGGCTTTGTCTTTCAGAGCTTCAACCTGCTGCCGCGCCTGTCGGTTATCGAAAACGTCATGCTGCCGCTGGCCTACACCAATGTGCCCCGTAGCCAGCGCGAAATGCGCGCCGTGCACGCGCTACAGGCCGTCACGCTGCCGGTCGACCACTGGGACCACCGCATATCAGAGCTCTCGGGCGGACAGATGCAGCGCGTCGCCATCGCGCGCGCTCTTGTCAATGACCCGCCCATCATCCTGGCCGATGAGCCGACGGGAAACCTGGACTCCGCCACTGGGGCGCTTGTAATGGAGACCTTCCATAAGCTCCAGAAGCGCGGCAAAACCATCGTTCTTATCACACACGACCCCGGCATCGCCGCCGAGGCCGACCGTGCCGTGACCATACGCGACGGTCGCATTCACGACGGCGCGTATATTCCACATGCACCGCGGACCCTGCGCAGCGCCGTAGATAGCCTGCCCATGATTTCCGCCTCCGCCAACCCGCCGAAAGGAGCGATGGCATGAGCGCCCGCGATCTCATCCAGGAAGCCCTTCACTCGCTCGAGGCAAACAAGGGGCGCAGTCTGCTCACCATCCTGGGCATCGTCATCGGCATCGCCTCGGTAATCGCCATGACTTCGCTCATCGGCGGCATCCAAAACAGCCTGGTCAACAGTCTGGGCCTCAATGCGGCACGCATGGTGCAAATCTATTCGTCGCAAGAACTCACCGAGTCGGACATCGAGAAGCTTCAAAAACTGGTGCCGCAGATAGAGCAGATCGGAATTGTCGACAGCGCGTATACCGAGTACAAGACCGGCGATAAAAGCTATACCGTCATGGCACAGGGTGTCGATAGCGACATGCTTGACGCCGTGGGGGCCAGCAAGCTCGTTGCGGGGCGTACCTATTCCCAGGCCGAGTCTCAATCAGGCTCGCGCGTGGCGCTCATCAGCCGCGGCGGCGCCGATCAGCTGTACGGCAACGAACAGGATACGCTGGGGAAAACCATCAAGGTGTCCAACGGCGAGGTGCAGATTGTAGGCGTGATTGATGGCGGCAGCGACTCCATGGGCTCTCTCACGCTGTATATGCCACGCGAAACCATCTCAGGTCTGTTTGGCGACGAGAATCCCTCATTCCCCAGCGTGACGGCACTTGCCGCCGAGGGCACGGACATGGACGAGCTTTGTAAGACCATCGAGTCCAAGGTGTGCACGATGAAGGGCATCGCGGAGGATGATGAGTACGACAGTGTATCGGCGACCTCCATGAAAAGCGCCATCGATGCGCTCAACTCCTTTATGGGCGCGTTCTCACTCATCATGGGTGCTGTCGCCAGCATCTCGCTGCTTGTCGGCGGTATCGGCATTATGAATATGATGCTTACCAACGTAACGGAGCGCATCCGCGAGATCGGCATCCGCCGCGCTCTGGGCGCAAGTCGTCGCGATATCACCGCGCAGTTTTTGGCCGAATCCTCGGCGCTGTGCGTCACCGGCGGACTGCTAGGTGTCCTGATTGGCTATCTGCTGGCATGGGGCCTCGCGATGTTTGCCTCCGGATCCGGGATTCTTGGCGAGCTCGGTGCCAGCGGGCAAATCACACCGAGTTTTTCAATCGCCACGGTGATGCTGGCCTTCGCCGTCTCCGTCGGCATCGGCGTGATCTTTGGCTTCTACCCCGCTCGCCGCGCGGCGAAGCTCGACCCGGTGGAGTGCCTACGCTACCAGTAAGCCACCACCAACAAGTTGCGGTGAATTAGGGACTAAATATGCTATCTAGCGGCAAATACAGACACTATTTCACCGCAACTTATTGAAGGGCTGCTTGCGCCAGTTCCGTGCGTCGTCCTCGAGCGATTGGCGGATGACAGGCTTGTACGGGTCGAGCTTGCTCGGGGCGCTCCTCCTCGCAGGCGGGAGGGCACGCATGCGCGGCGAGCGCCTAGCGCGCGAACTCCCGTAAGAGCGCGTCTTCCACTTCCCTAAGCGAAAGGGCCCCGCCTCCCTCGGCGGGACGGGCGACCACGATGCAGCGCGCTCCAGCGTCGCGCGCTGCGGCGAGCTTCTCAGCCGTGCCGCCTACGGTTCCCGAGTCCTTGGTCACAAGCCACTGGGCGCCCACCTGCCGAAGCATCGCCTCGTTGAGCTCGCGGGCGAAGGGCCCCTGCATGCCGATGACGTGCGACGGCGAAAACCCCGCGTCGATGCACTTCGTTATAGCACCGGGCAGCGGGAGCACACGCACAAAGAAGCGCTCCGCGAAATCGGCGACGCGCGTGTAGGGAGCAAGCTCCTTGCTCCCCGTCGTGAGAAGCGCGCGACCCGGGTTCTCGGAGAGAAAGCGCGCCGCGCAGGCGATCGACGCGACCGGCACGACGCCTTTGGGCAGCGCCTCGGCCGGGCGCGCAAGGCGCAGGCATCGTGCACCCACGGCGAGCGAAGCGGCCCGGATGTTGCCGCTTGCGAGCGTGGCGAAGGGGTGCGTGGCATCGACGACGATGCACGCGCCGGAAAGCTCGCGCTCCATGTCGGCCTCGTCGAGCCTGCCCGCATGCACCTCGATGCCCGGAAGCTGGCCCAAAAGCTCGCCTCCGTACTCGGTTGCCGCGTAGGCACGGGCGGGGATGCCCGCCCCGCTCGCCCATTCGCACAGAAGGCGGCCCTCGGTGGTGCCGGCGAAGATGCGCAGCGCCGGCGCGGATGCGGGCGCCGTCACTTCGGGCCGCCTGGGCGCGTGATCTGGTAGAGCAGCGCGTTCATAATGGCGGCCGCCACGGTCGAACCGCCCTTGCGACCCCTCGCGACGATGGCCGGCACGCGTCTCGCGAGTAGCTCCTCTTTCGCCTCGACCACGTTCACAAACCCGACCGGCACCCCAACGACGAGCGCGGGCGCGATCTTCCCCGCGTCCATGAGCTCGGCGAGGCGCAGAAGTGCCGTGGGGGCGTTACCGACGGCCACGATGAGCGGACCCTCGATGCCGCAAGCTTTGTCCATGCTCGCAACGGCGCGAGTCGTGCCCGCGGCGCGCGCAGCCGCGGCGACATCAGGGTCGGCCATGTAGCACACGGCCTTGCAGCCGAGCTTTGCGAGCGCGGGCTTGCTTATGCCTGCGAGCGCCATGTTCGTGTCGGTGAGCACCGTGGCCCCTGCGCGCAGTGCGTCGAGCGCACAGTGCGCGGCGTCATGAGTGAAAACGAGGGAATCGGCGTACGAGAAGTCGGCAGTGGTGTGGATGACGCGCTTCACGACGGGCTCTTCGAGCGGCGGGAACGTGCGGCCGCCGAGCTCTTCGGTGATGATCTCAAAGCTGCGCCGCTCGATGTCGCCGGGCGCCATCTCCTTGGAATCCATCTAGTACTCCACTCCTTCCCTTGCACATATCCCCTGCTCGTAGGGGTGTTTCTCGCACCGCATCTCGGTTATGTAGTCGGCCTTCTCCACGATCTTGCGGGAAGGCGCGCGCCCGGTGAGCGCTACTTCGACGCCGCGCGCGGACATATCGAGCGCGCGGTCCACGAGCGCCTCGTCGACAAGCCCCTTCGAAAGCGCATCGAGCGCCTCGTCGAGCACGAGCAGCCCCTCCTGCGCGCCCTCGAGCTCGGCAAGCGCGGAAGCGAGGTTCCCATCGTGCAGCTCGCGCGTCGCGGCAAGTTCTTCCGACGTCATCGACCAGGTAAACTTGTCCGACACCTTCCCCGCGAACACGGGCACGCCGAAATGCTCGGCGAGCAGGCGCGCCTCCCCGCTTTCGCCGTCTTTCAGGAACTGCACGACGACGACGCGGCGGCCTGCGGCGAGCATGCGAAGGGCGAGGCCCATCGCCGCCGTGGTCTTGCCTTTGCCGTCGCCATGATACACGTGGATCATACGCCCTCCTCGATAATGCGGTAGAGATACTCCATGTCGAACGCCCCACGCAAGGCGTCAGCCAGGCGGTCGAACTCGCGCGCACGGTGATCGGCCGCGGACGCCGCGCCCGCAGCACCCACGACGCTCTCGGGCAGGCCGCGCATGCGCGCGAGCGAGCGCGCGAGGGTGAGCGCCACCCCCGGTTCGTCGAACAGGCCGTGGAGATAGGTTCCGAACACGTTTCCGCAGGCCGCGCCTTCTGGTTTGCCGCCAATCGTGCCCGCATGGGCGCAGGAGACGGTCGTTTCGCCGTCGTGAATCTCGTACCCGCGCGCCGTCATGCCGTTCCACACCGAGAACGCGCCTTGGGCGCCCGTGATGCGCAGCTCCGACTGGGCGAGGCGCTTTTCCTCCTTGAACACAGTACTTGCAGGGATGAGCCCGAGCCCGCGCGCGGTGCCAGTGCCTTCCCTGCCGTGCGGGTCGGAAAGCTCGTCTCCCAAAAGCTGGTAGCCTCCGCATATGCCGAGCACCGGCGTGCCCGCGCCCGAAAGCGCGCGTACACAGGCTCCGATGCCGCTAGCCGCAAGCCAGCGCGCGTCGTCGAGCGTGGCCTTCGAGCCGGGAAGCACCACCAGGTCGGGTCGGCCCAGATCGGTCATCGAGGAAACGTAGCGCACGCCCACGCCGGGCACGCGCGAAAGCGGTTCGAAGTCGGTGAAGTTCGACAGATGCGGAAGGCGCACGACGGCGACGTCGATGACGCCGCGCGCCTCGCGGGCAGATAGGCGCGGCGCGAGCGAGTCCTCGTCGTCCAGGTCGAGCGCAAGATACGGCACGACCCCCACGACGGGAACCCCGCACATCTTCTCGAGCGGAGCCAAACCCGGGCGCAAGATTTTTACATCGCCGCGGAACTTGTTCACCACAAGCCCCCGCAAAAGCGCGCGGTGCTCGGGTGCAAGGAGCGCGACCGTACCGTAGAGCTGGGCAAACACCCCGCCTGGGTCGATGTCGCCCGCGAGCAGCACGGGGGAGGACACGGCGCGCGCGAGCCCCATGTTGACGATGTCGTTTTCGGCAAGGTTGATTTCGGCGGGGCTGCCGGCGCCCTCGATGACGATGACGTCGTTTTCCTCCGCGAGCGAATCGAACGCCTCCAAAATCTGCGGCATGAGCGCCTTCTTTCGCGCGAAGTAGTCCCTCGCAGCGAAGGCTCCCTGCGCCTTGCCGGCCACGATGAGCTGGCTTCGGTGGTCGCTTTCGGGCTTGAGCAGGATGGGGTTCATGCGCACGTCGGGCGCGATGCCGCACGCCTCGGCCTGCATGATCTGGGCGCGCCCCATCTCGAGCCCGTCGGCCGTGACACCGCTGTTGAGCGCCATGTTCTGGCTCTTGAAGGGAGCCACGCGCAGGCCGTCCTGCGCAAGCACGCGGCACAGCCCCGCCGCAAGCAGGCTCTTCCCCGCGTTCGACATGGTGCCCTGGATCATGATGGGCTTCGCCCTACCCACGGGTATCGACCCCCTTCGCCGAGCCTCGGCCATCCGCGCCCGCCATCGCGCCGCTACAAGAAGCGCCGCCCCGTTCGTCGGGTTCGCCTTCGCCCGATGCGCCTTCCGCCCGAAGCGCGCGGCTGAACGCCATCGCAAGCCGGGCGTTCTCCTTGCGCGTGCGCACCGCGACGCGGCACCAGAAACGGGACAGTACCGAAAACGAGTCGCACGTGCGGACCAAAACCCCCTGATTATACAGACGCTCGGGGATGTCTTTCGCCGGCGTGCGGACTAAAAGGAAGTTCGCATCCGACGGCACGACGGAAAGCCCGAGCGAGGAGAGCTCGTGGGAAAGCCACGCTCGCTCGCCCGCCAATACATCGCGCGTGCGCGAGACGTATTCGACGTCTTCCAGGGCGGCGATGCCCGCGGCCTCGGCGACCGAGGAGACGGGCCACGC
>OIYU01002117.1_pt1 | contig 11452 bp, 9 predicted proteins | sample 1588321 | NCBI WGS metagenome assembly OIYU01 (sample SAMN03283258) | human gut metagenome | biome: human-associated habitat; material: feces | host: Homo sapiens | place: USA | collected 2013 | reverse complement strand
GCTCTCAAAATTGCTACTCGGTCACAGACACGCTCTGTCTCCTCAAACAGGTGGCTGGAAAGCAGCACCGTTGTTCCTTTTTCCTTCTCCTTCAAAATTACCTGTGCAAAGCGGTTCTGCATCAATGGGTCCAAGCCGCTGGTCGGTTCATCCAGAAGCAGAATCTTCGGGTTGTGCATCAAAGCACAGACAAGCCCAACCTTCTGTTTGGTTCCCTTGCTCATGCGGCGGATCTTCTGACCTGCATCCAGCGAAAACAGATGGATCAGTTCTTCCATTCTGGTAGTATCCTTCATGTTGCGGATTCCTGCCATCATCCTTAAAAATCCAATCCCGCTCATATCTTCCATCAGCGCTAACTCTCCCGGCAGGTAACCCACTTCCTTCTGGATCTTACTGGCATCTGCAAAACAGTCCATTCCCAGAATCCGGACTGTTCCGCTGTCCGGACGGACAAAGCCCATCAACTGGCGGATGGTCGTCGTCTTGCCCGCTCCATTGGGGCCAAGGAACCCAAAGACTTCTCCCTGTTCGATTGCAAAGCTCAAATGAAAAACGCCCCGCCCGTGCCCATAGTCACAGGTCAGATCCTTTACCTCGATCATTGTCTTGCTCATCTTTGATATTCCTCCTTATAAGCATAACCTATCATCATCTGTTTCCAGCGCGCATACTCCTGCATCAGGGGTTTTAATTCTATCTTCCCGCCGCTCATCAGCTGCCAGTGCAGGTAGCCGTCGGTGAGAAAGATCAGCGTCTGCAAAACCTCTTTGGGGCTTACCCCCTCCCGAAACCGGCTGGTGTCAATGTGGGAAAAATAAAGGTCGTACATCTGATTTGTCATGCTGACGATGTATTTTTTTGTCACCGGACTGATGTCCTTTTCGGTGTTATAGTACATCCGAACCGAAAACTCCAGCACCCACGGCATCTTTTCAAACAGCTTCAGCTTCCCTTCAATCCCATAATCGAGAAGGTCAAAGAAGTCATCAATCCCCATCAGCACCTCTTTTTTCAGGTGATTTTCGATCATCCTTTTCAGATACTCGCCCAGATAGAAATAAAGTGTCTTTTTGTCATGAAAATAATAGAACAACAGTCCCTTGGAAATTCCTGCTCTGGACGCAATCTCATCTGTGGAAGCGTGCTTGTAATCGTTTTGGGCAAACACTTCGATCGCTGCCTGCAAAATTCTCTTTTTCTTCTCCTTTGGCAGTTGGGAAAAAGGACTTCCCTTTTGCTTTGTCTCCATCCTTTTCCTCCTTTGTTTTGACTGTCCGGTCAATTTTCTTTACGCTCATTTTACCAGATTGACTCAGATTTACAAGGCTCAGCGGCACAAAAAAGCACCCCTTCCAAGGGTGCTTTTTTCTGGATTCTTATTTATTCATAGGCACAGAAGGTGTATCCCTGCGCACGCAGATCATCGATAACCTGACCGAGAATCTCCGTGTTTGTCTTGGATACTGCGTGCAGCAGGTAGATTGCACCAGGGTGACACTTGGACTCGATGGTCTGGATCGCTTCCTGTGGGTCAGGCTGATCGTCCACCAACCAGTCACGGTATGCAAAACTCCAGAACACGCTCTTGTATCCCAGCTGCTGCAGGACACTTAAGTCCGCTTCGGAAAACTCGCCCATCGGGAACCGGAACAGGCTCATCTCGTAGCCGTAATTTTCTTTCATATAGTCATGCAGCTCCATAACCTCTGACTTACATTCCTCGGTGGAGATTTCCGGGAAGGATGGATGGTTGACGCTGTGATTGCCGACGATGTGGCCCTCGTCAATCATCCTTTGAATCAGCTCCGGCTCGGACTTAACATAAGGCATGGTGACAAAAAAGACTGCCGGCACCTGTTTTTCCAACAGCACATCCAGAATTGCGCCGGTATAGCCGTTCTCGTACCCTTCGTCAAAGGTAAGATAGATCTTTTTCTCGTTTTTCCGGATAAAATCCGCACCATACTGACCATATTTTTCCTGATAGGAGGTCGCACCGCTGGGGCGGTTGTCCTCATCGACCGGTCCGCCCGGACCCCATCCAAGTTTTGTGGTGTCCAGTCCCTGTACTGAGGTCTGCTCGGTCACAACCTCACTTTGGGTCTCGGCAGACTGTTCTGTCGATTCCTCTTCCTGCTGTTCTTCGGACTGATTTGTTTCTTCTACTTCTTTCTGCTCGGAAGGCTTTTCCATGCTCAGCTCATCCTCAGTTTCGTCTTCTTTTTCACCGGACAGGCTGTCATTTCGCTCCTGAGATTCCCCTTGCTCATCAGGCTGCACATCGTCCTTCATATCGGGCTGTTCTTCTTCCGATACTTCCGGCGCCGACTGTTCAACCGGTGGCTCAGGCTGTGTATTCTGTGGTTCTGCCTCCCTGCTGCAGCCGGTAAAGGCGGTCAGCAGCAAAGCAGCTGTCAGTATCATCGAAATCATTTTTTTCATCTGATTACCACACCTTTCTTTTCTATCTGGCATCTCCCTTATTTTGTGCTAAAGTCCGGTCAATCATTCGCTCTTCTTATATCCTCATTATAAAAGACTGTTGTCATAAAAAGCAATCCTTTGGGCAGACTATTTTTGATAAAAAATTCAGATTTTTCCGAAAGGATGAGACCCATTATGAACAAACGACAGATTGAATCGATAAAAGCCCGACAGATACTGGATTCCCGCGGCAATCCGACACTGGAAGCGGTGGTTGTGTTAAACGATGGCAGCATTGGAAGAGCAGCTGTCCCATCCGGTGCTTCCACCGGGGAACATGAACTTGCCGAACTGCGGGACAATGACCCTTCGCTCTATCTTGGAAAAGGTGTGACCCAGGCTGTGGAACAGGTAACACAGACTATCTCACCTGCGCTCAAAGGGAAAAATATTTCTGCCCAGCAGGAAATCGATCAGATTTTGACAGAACTTGCTGACAATCAGGGAAGAAAACTCGGCTCAAACGCGATGCTTGGGGTATCGCTTGCCTGTGCAAAAGCTGCCGCCATTTCCTATCGTCTCCCGCTCTATCGCTATCTTGGAGGAAGCAATGCCAATATTCTTCCCGTTCCAATGATGAATATCCTCAACGGCGGAGCGCATGCTTCCAACAATCTGGACATTCAAGAGCTGATGATCATTCCCCACAAGGCAGAAAGTTTTTCCCAGGCACTGGAACAGTGCTGCCGTGTCTACCATCGTTTAAAGGAGATTCTCAAAGAAAAGGGGCTTTGCACCGCGGTGGGCGATGAAGGTGGATTTGCTCCAAACCTTGGTTCGGAAGATGAGGCGTTCGGACTGCTGATGCAGGCAATCGACCGCGCAGGATTTATGCCGGAAGAAGATTTTGTGTTGGGAATCGACGCTGCCGCTTCCGAGTGGGCAAATCCAATTCCCCAGTCTCCCGATGAATCCATGCCGGACAAACCCTATACCTTACCAAAATCCAACCTTTCCTACACCGCCGAGGAACTGATTGCCCATTGGGAAGGTCTGTGTGCCAAGTACCCCATCCGCTCCATCGAGGACCCGCTGGGAGAAAACGACTGGCAGTCTTTTGTCCAGATCACCCATCGGCTGGGAAGCCGCATCCAGATTGTGGGGGATGACCTGTTTGTCACTAACCCAGAGCGGATTCACGAGGGAATCCGCATGAAGGCAGCAAACGCTGTTTTGATTAAACCAAACCAGATCGGAACGCTCAGCCAGACACTGGAAGCGGTGCAGATCGCCCAGAGGGCAGGCTGGAAAACCATCCTTTCCCACCGTTCCGGTGAGACCGAAGACTGCTGTATTGCGGACATTGCAGTTGCCTGCGGTGCCGGACAGATTAAAACCGGTGCTCCCTGCCGCGGCGAACGCACCGCAAAATATAATCAGCTCCTTCGCATCGAAGAATCCCTGAACAGCTCAAATTCGCTGCATATTGCGCGCTTTGGATTAGCTTAACCTGTATCTGATTTTTCCATTTTATCCTGTAATAGAGTTAAAAATAAATTTTCCCTTCAATGAAGAAAAAAGATGCTGCCATAATGGCAGCATCTTTTTATCATTTTAATTGCTCTATATTTCCGGACTGAATTGCTGTTATGTTCTCGGCAATTTTTTCCTTCGGCCAATCCCACCAACGAATAGACTGAAGTTTCTTTATGCTCTCCTCAGAAAAACGCTTTTTGATTGGTTTTGCAGGAACTCCACCCACAATGGTATAAGGAGGAACATCCTTTGTTACAACGGCGCGGGCTCCAATCACCGCACCATCTCCAATTGTGACACCTGAAAGGATAACCGCTTCATACCCAATCCACACGTCATTACCAACAACAATATCTCCCTTGTTGTCCCAACTGTCTGCGACATTCTTCTTTTCCAACCCCCATTCCTCAAAAAACAGAGGAAATGGGTAGGTCGATAGCGAAGAAAGCGTATGATTTGCACTGTTAAAAAGAAATTTTGCTCCGCAGGCAATCGAACAGAACTTGCCAATTATAAGCTTGTCATGGTTAATCGGGTAGTGGTAAAGCACGTTGTTTTGTTCAAACATTCGTGGGTCATGTACAAAGTCATTGTACATGGTGTATTCTCCCACCATAATATTGGGGTTCGTAATAACGTTTTTGAGGTAAACAGTCTGCGTATCTTGGGTACGCGGATAAATTTTTTTCTCTGGAATAGTCATGAAAAATCCTCCTGCTATGATTTTTTATCCTTTACTATTCCAGATATTACAATGCATCGTTTCAAGGAATACCACCTCTTTTATCAGTATATTCCCTGTATCTGATAAAATCAAGAAGCTAAAAAAAGGTCTGCATTTTGCAGACCTTTTTTTATAAATTTAAGAGCACAAGAGCCACCAGAATCATTCCCAGTGCAGCCCACTGCCGTTTTCTTGGCCGTTCCCCAAATGCCGCAACGCCAATCAGGCTGATGGCAAGAATCGTTCCTGCACTATAGGTCGGATAGACCAGCACTGCTGGCAGAGAGGTCAATGCCTTGAGCAGGAAAAACACCGAACCATAGTTCGGGATACCGACCAGACAGCCATACACAATCTCCGAAACTTCCAGCTTTTCCTTGTGATAAATCATCATGCCGACGCTGAGGAAAAACGCTACAATAAAGGTGATGAGCAAAAACCAGGAATCAAGCTTTCGGTCGCCCAGTTCCTCAAAAATTTTTGCCATACTGTCGGTTAAGCCGCTGATTACCAAAAGCAGAATCAGCCCCGAATAGTTCTTATCGCTGTTCTTTTCCTCTTTGACCTGCATCATCCAGATTGCAGCGCAGGCAATCAGAAAACCAATCGTCTGCAATACTCCCGGCAGTTCCCCAAAGGCAACGATTGCAAAAATCATCGGGATAATCAGTCCTAAGCGCGCAAAAGTTCCCGAAAGGATGACGCCGTTTTTCCGGATGCTGCTTTGCAGGCTCACCAGACTCAGCAGATATAAAATTCCCTGAACTACACCCAGTCCCAATGCAAACACGCCGGACCCATCCAGTAGAAACTCACGGGACTGCATGGTCAAAAACGCAAACGCCGCCGCTGAAAGGTAGTTCATCGCAAAACGGGAATATTTCCCTGTGCACTTTCTGTCTCCAATCCGAAGCACTGCTGACACTGCCGCACTCGAAGCGATTGCACAAAACAGATAAATCATCTTACTTGCTCCTTTCCCTGATATACAAAAACGGCATCCGAACGGATGCCGTTTTTTTGGAGTATCAAAAGATACTTATTTGATCAAAGAGAAGTTAGCAACAACTGCTGCAAATACGATGGAAACCATGGAGAGCAGTTTGATCAGAATGTTGATAGCTGGACCGGATGTATCCTTGAATGGGTCACCAACGGTATCGCCAACAACAGCTGCTTTGTGGTTGTCAGAACCTTTGCCGCCGTGGTGGCCAGCTTCGATGTATTTCTTAGCGTTATCCCAAGCACCACCGGAGTTGGACATCATAACTGCCAGAACGAAACCGGAAACAGTAGCACCAGCCAGCATACCAGTTACACCAACAACGCCCATGATCAGACCAACGATAACTGGAACAACGATAGCCAGAACTGCTGGCAGAACCATCTCGTGCAGAGCGGATTTGGTACACAGGTCAACACAGCTTCTGTAGTCTGGTTCAGCAGTACCTTCCATCAGACCTGGGATGGATTTGAACTGTCTACGAACTTCAACAACGATGCTCTGTGCAGCACGGCCAACAGATTCCATTGTCAGAGCTGCGAATACGAATGGAAGCATAGCACCAATCAGAAGACCGATCAGTACAGGTGGGTTCATAACGGACAGGTCGAAGTTATAATCTGGAGCAATCAGTTTTACCTGATCGATGTAGGAAGCAACCAGAGCCAGAGCGGTCAGAGCTGCGGAACCAATTGCAAAACCTTTACCGGTAGCAGCGGTTGTGTTACCCAGGGAGTCCAGAGCGTCGGTTCTATTACGAACTTCTTCGCCCAGGCCAGCCATTTCAGCGATACCACCAGCGTTATCAGCAACAGGACCGTAAGCGTCGGTAGCCAGAGTGATACCCAGAGTGGACAGCATACCAACAGCTGCCAGAGAGATTCCGTACAGACCCATGTTGAAGCTTTCTGCACCACCGGATACAAAGTAGCTGATCAGAACTGCTACACCAACGATAACAGCTGGGATTGCAGTAGATTTCATACCAAGACCCAGACCACCGATGATCAGGGTAGCAGAACCTGTTTCGGAAGTTTCAGCCAGATGCTGAGTTGGTTTGTAAGAGTCGGAGGTGTAGTATTCGGTGAAGTAACCGATCAGTACACCAGCCAGCAAACCGGAAATGATAGCGAAGAAGAGACCGATGCTAAGACCGGAAACTTTAATCAGAGCAAAGGCAGCAATGATTACCAGAACAGAGCTGATATATGTACCTTTTCTCAGAGAACCAAGCAGTTTCTTCTGATCTGCGCCTTCTTCTGTCTTAACAAAGAAGGAACCGATAATGGAAGCGAAGATACCCAGAGCACACAGAGCCATTGGGATCATCATACCCTGGAAGCCAAGGCCAGCGGAAACGCCCAGAGCCATGGAGGAAAGTCTTGCACCTGCATAGGATTCATACAGGTCAGCACCCATACCAGCAACGTCACCTACGTTGTCGCCTACGTTGTCAGCGATAACTGCAGGGTTTCTCGGGTCGTCTTCTGGGATACCAGCTTCAACTTTACCAACCAGGTCAGCACCAACGTCAGCAGCTTTGGTGAAGATACCGCCGCCTACACGAGCAAACAGAGCCATGGTGGAAGCACCCATACCAAAGGTAACCAGAGCGGAAGCGATTGCCTGTGCGTTGTCACCGTAAACCATTTTCAGAATGTAGAACCAGATGGAAGTATCCAGCAGGCCCAGACCAACTACGGTAAAGCCCATTACGGAACCAGCGGAGAATGCTACTTTCAGACCTTTGTTCAGGCTGTGGTGAGCTGCATTAGCAGTTCTTGCGTTAGCAGCAGTAGCAATCTTCATGCCGCAGTAGCCGGACAGAGCGGAGAATACACCGCCTGTTACGAATGCAACCGGAACAAAAGTGTTTACCTGACCAAATGCAGCCAGGATAGCGAAGATGATTACCAGAACAACGAATACAATAGCTACGCTCTTGTACTGTCTTTTCAGGTAAGCATCAGCACCGGTGCGGATTTTCTGGGACAGGGACTTCATCAGGTCAGTACCCTCGTCCTCACTCATGACTTTCTTTGCCTGGAAAATAGCAAACAGTAAAGCCAGCACTGCTCCAATAGGAGCCAGGATTGTTAAATCCATGTGTTTCCATTCCCTTCTTTTATAACATAAATATAACATTTTATAACATCCGCAACAGGATGTTATCTTACCCATCCATGTTAATATTTAATTCATGAATTGTCAAAATTTTTAAAAAAGCCTTTTTTGTGCATTTTATCAAAATGATAAAAAAATAACAGCAACCTGCACAATGCCCTCTCTGTTCTGCCTGTTTATCAAAAATAAAATCAACAAAACCCAAAAACATTGCCGCCGCGTTAGTCTTTCTCTTATGCTTTCATTCATTTTCCCTTTATTTAAGCCATTTTTACTGCTTTTTTGCTTGCTTTTTTGAGGCAAAACACCCCCTTTTCCTTCTCCGTTCCACCCCATACTGTTACACTGCCAAGAATCGTGCAGCTGTGATTCTCCTGCTTTCTTCTCCGCGATCTGATTCCTCTTCCTCCGCCTTCCCCTACGCTTATCCTCACCATTTTTTGTATATCTTAAACAAAAACAAAATATTTTCGAGACAACCTTCAAAATTTATTCGATTATTTTTCGGCAAAATAGACAACAAAATCTCTATCTTCACTCAAATCCTCCATTCTGCCTCTCCCCGCTTTTTTCTGCCTGTTTTGTTTTTGATATTAAAATTACAGGAACACGTCATAAAATGATAACTTTTGACAAAATTCTCTCCATCACACTTCGATAAATCTCCGTTTTGATAGATGCTTTTCTACTGTACATTCTTCCTGACCTGATGGTATAATAAAAAAGTATGGGCTGCAACTCTGCTTTTGGGTGGTTTTGTCGCCTTAATGTAAAATCTAAGTAAATAAAGCGTAAAGGATGCGTAAAACTCTTTCCTGACAAAAACAAAAAGGTAGGTCAAATCATGTACAGTACGGACTATTTCAGTATCATCGTTTCCGTTTTAGGCGGCCTTGCATTCTTCCTCTATGGAATGCATCTGTTAGGTACCGGTCTTGAAAAGGCTTCGGGCGGTCGTTTGGAACGTACACTGGAAAAAATGAGCAGCAACATCTTCAAAGCGGTGCTTTTTGGTGCACTGGTCACCGCAGCGGTACAGAGCTCTTCCGCCACCACCGTCATCGTCGTCGGTCTTGTTAATGCAAACATCATCAAACTCAAACAGGCAATTGGTGTCATCATGGGTGCCAACATCGGAACCACCATCACCGCCCACATCTTGAGTATGATGGACATTCAAAGCGACAACTTCATCATCAACCTTTTAAAACCAACCTCCTGGGCACCGATCGTCTCGATCATCGGTATCATCCTCTTTATGGCAGGAAAGAAAGCCTCCCAAAAAGATCTGGGACAGATTCTGCTGGGATTTGGCATCCTGTTTTTCGGTATGTTCCAGATGAGCGATGCTGTTGCTCCACTGGAAGAAGTTCCTGAATTTATCGCACTGTTTCAAAACTTCTCCAATCCTGTTCTCGGTGTTCTGGCCGGTGCCGGCGTTACCGCTATTATCCAGAGTTCTGCCGCATCCATCGGTATCCTTCAGGCACTTACCTCTACCGGACAAATCACCTTTGCTTCTGCAATTCCGATTATTCTGGGTCAGAATATCGGTACCTGTATCACCCCAATCATGGCAGCGATCGGCGCTTCTAAAAATGCAAAACGTTCCGCATTTGTGCACCTGAGCTTCAATATTATTGGTACACTTCTGTTTTTGTTCGGTGTCTATGCCTTCCAGTACACCATTGGATTCTCCTTCTGGAACAATCCAATCACCAGCAACGACATCGCAAACTTCCACTCCATCTTTAATATTACCGTTACCATCCTGCTGATTCCATTTGCAGGACTGCTGGAAAAACTGGCTCTGACCTTCATCCATGGCGACAAGGAAACCGATGCAGACGATCAGGATATGTCCTCTGCAACTTTGGATGAACGTTTTCTTCGCTCTCCTGGTCTTGCTATCGACCATGCATCCCGCTGTGTGGTCAAAATGGGTGAGCTTGCTTCCCGCAATCTCTGGCGTGTTACCTCTCTCTTTGCTGATTATGACACCAAACTGGTCGAGAAAATCCGCGAGAAAGAAAACACCATTGACCGTCTGGAAGACCGTGTCAGCACCTATCTGATCCGCCTTTCCGAAGGTCAGCTCAGCGACACGGAAAGCCGCCAGGTTTCCATGCTGCTCCAGATTCAGAGCGAATTTGAACGTATGGGAGACTATGCTATTAACATTCAGGAATGTGCAGAACGGCTGTACAGTTCCGGCAGCAGCTTCTCTGCTTCCGCTTTGGAAGAGATCAAAACCTTAAGCGATGCGGTCAGCGAATGCATCACCAAGGCAATCCATGCCTTTACCGAACAGGACATTTCGATTGCCAACAGCATCGAACCGCTGGAAGAGGTTGTCGACATCGTGGAAGAGACTCTCAAGGAACGCCACATCGAGCGCCTCAAAGAAGGTAAATGCACCGTCGATGCTGCCTTCCCCTACATTGAGTCCCTTTCTAACTATGAGCGAATCGCTGATCACTGTGCCAATATCGGTATGTGCCTGATCAATGAGGCGGCGAAAAACCACAATATCGACCGCCACGAATACCGCCGAATCCTGCATCAGGGTCTGAGCGAATATTATTCCGATCTTTATAATCAATATAAAGAAACCTACTACAACAAGGTATTAAATATCCACTAAGCAAAAAGAGGAAGGCTGTTGCCTTCCTCTTTTTTATCTGCATTGATCTGTTTATGAGCTTATTTGATAGAGTTTTCGTAAGCTTCGATCATCTTTTTAACCATCTGGCCGCCGACGGAACCAGCTTCACGAGAGGTCAGATGACCGTTGTAACCTTCTTTGAGGTTAACGCCAACTTCGTTTGCAGCTTCCATCTTGAACTTGTTCATTGCTTCCTGAGCCTCTGGAACTACCAATCTATTGCTGGAATTTTTGTTGTAACTTGCCATTTGAAAATACACTCCTTAATTTTTTCTTTTTCTTCATTGTGCGGTTCTGCCTGTTTTCAAAACCGCTGTTTGCGTTTGCAGTAATAGTATGGCATCCAGCAAAATGATTATGTGTTGTTTTTTCTGGTAATTTTTCTCTTTTATAATCGGTGAATCATCAGCAATGCTGCTGCGCAGAGAAGCAGGGAATTGCTGTCCTGTTCTTGACCTGCCTTTAAGGATAGCGGAAAATCCCCCGCTGCAGCCTGCGTACCGTCCAGCCGCCGGATCTCCTTTTGTACACTGAGCACCATCTGTTCCTTCATGCTCGAAAAGCTCAGCGCATCAAAACTTCCGCCGCAGGCAAGACAGGCAAGTCCGCACTCCGAAGCAAATTCAGCGGCTTGGCTGCATTGACTTAAGAAGATACAGGTTGCATGCAGCAGATGTTTGGGTGCATGGTGTCTGCAAAAACTTTCTTTTAATATAACAAGTCCGCCGCCTGCATCCAGAAAATTGGTCTGTACGGAATCTGCCAGCAAAAAATCCGCATGCTGGTTCCAACAAAAATCCTTTTCGCTTACCTTTGCGCAGTTTTGGTTTAACTGAAGATACAGTGTATCACAAACAGCACTGTCATCCTTTTCCCCCAACAGAATAATCGGTATCAAACCTTCACCTCGTTTTATAAAGAGATTTTGTTTTTATCTTTATTCTGTCCGCTTTCTGGAAAAAAATACCCCCGC
>OIYU01002115.1_pt1 | contig 11471 bp, 7 predicted proteins | sample 1588321 | NCBI WGS metagenome assembly OIYU01 (sample SAMN03283258) | human gut metagenome | biome: human-associated habitat; material: feces | host: Homo sapiens | place: USA | collected 2013 | reverse complement strand
TGTAGTACAGCTTCAGCACCAGGCTGCCGTCGCCCGCGATATTGCCGCTGGCAACTGTGCCCTCCGCTGTTCCGTCGAATGCAAAGCCTGTATAGGTTTTCGGGTTTGCCGTAGCAGTGGTATCGGTCTCACCCGTCAGGTTTTCGGTCTCCGCAAGGGTATAGCCGTCATCCTCAAGGTTCTGCTGATAGTGCTCCACCTTATAAGGAGTTTCGCCGTTGGCCGTGAAGGAACCGGTAATGGTCACGTTTTCGGCCGGCATCGTGAAGCCGTCTTCCCGGCTCCAGCCGCTGAACGTGTAGCCCGGGGCCGTGGCGTCCGCTGCCACTGTAACAGCAGCGCCGTATTTCTCGGTCGTCTCCGCAGGCAGCTCGCTCGCGCCCGTGGGCACCTTGCCCGTGTACTGGTAGGTGACCTTATAGCTGTCGCGCGTGTAGTACAGCTTCAGCACCAGGCTGCCGTCGCCCGCAACATTGCCTTCGGTGACAGTTCCGTCCACCGTGCCGTCGTAGGTAAAGCCCGTGTAGTCCTTCGGCGTTGCCGACACATGCGTATCCGTAGTGGCGTTCTGTTCTTCCGTCTCAAACAGGACGAAAGCGTCTCCCGCCAGATTCTGCTGGTAGTGCTCCACCTTGTAGCCGGTGTCCGTATTGGCTGTAAAGCGTCCCGTGAGCTGTACGGCGCCGGCAGGCATCGTAAAGCTCGTGACCTCGGCATTGTCTTTCTTCCAGCCGTCGAAAGTATAACCCGGGGCTGTGGCCTTATCCGCCACCCGGACCTCGGCGCCGTACTTGTAGGAAACAGTTCCCGGCAGCTGGCTTGCGCCCGTGGGGGCAGCGCCGTAATCATAGCTTACTTCATAGCTGTTGCGCGCGTAGTAAACTTTCAGAACCAGCTTTCCGTCGCCTGTGATCACGCCTGTGAGAACGTTGTTTTCATTGCCCTCGTCGAACCGGAAGCCCTCATAGCTCTTTGCCTCCGCCGTCGCCGTTGTATCCGTGACGCCCGTCAGGTTCGCTTCTGTTTCGCGCAGAGTATAGCCCTCGCCGTCCAGATCCTCCGTCCAGTGCTCCACCGTGTACCTGGTATCGGTATTCGCGGTAAAGGAACCCGTGAGCTGCACCGGGCCGGCGGGCATTTTGAAGCTTGCCGTTACCTTGCCGTCCTCGAGCCAGCCGTTAAACGTGTAGCCCGGGGCCGTGGCCTGCGGAGCCACCGTTACATCCGCACCATATTTGTAGGACGCGGCGGCCGGAAGCGCACTTGCGCCTGCGGGCACTGTGCCCGTGTAAGCGTAGCTCACTTCATAGCTGTTGCGCGTGTAGTACAGCTTCAGCACCAGGCTGCCGTCGCCCGCGATATTGCCGCTGGCAACCGTGCCCTCCACGGACTCGTCAAATGTAAAGCCTGTATAAGTCTTCGGGTTTGCCGTCGCAGTGGTATCGGTCTCGCCTGTCAGGTGTTCGGTATCCGCCTCCACAAGGTCGTAACCGTCGCCCGCCAGGTTCTGCTGATAATGCTCCACTGTATAAGCGGTATCGCCGTTGGCCGTGAACGAACCGGTAATGGTCACGTTTTCGGCGGGCATCGTGAAGTCCTCTTTCTGGCTCCAGCCGCTGAACGTGTAGCCCGGAGCCGTGGCGGCCGCCGCCACCGCCACAGGCGCGCCGTATTTCACAGTCGCCTTTTCCGGCAGCGCGCTCGCGCCTGCGGGCGCCGTGCCCACATAAGCATAGGTCACTTCATAGCTGTTGCGGTCGTATTTGATCTCAACCACCGTGCTGCCGTCCGCGGCGATGGTCTTCTGCTCAACCGCCTGCGCCGTAAAGCCCGTATAGGTATTTGCCGCAGCGTTTGTAGCCGCCCCGGTCGTGCCGTGCAGGGTCTGCCGGGCCGCCGCATCTTCAGTATAACCGTCACCTGTCACATCCTGCAGCATGTGCTTGACGGTATACGCCGTGTCCGTAGCGGCGCGGTAAACGACCTCCACGGTCACACCGTTCTCCGCCATTGTGCCTGCTACCGCTGCAACGCTGGCCGTATAACCCGGAATCAACGGGCTGGCAACGCTGTAAGGCGCGCCGAACGCGATATCCCTGGATACAGGCTCCGCCGCCTTCTGGCCCCGCAGTGCTGCGTCGGGCACGTCATCGGCATATTTGTAGGTGATATTCAGCGGATAGCTGTTCACCGTGTAGTAGAAAACGATTTTGTTGGCTGCATTGTCCGCACCGACCGTGATGGACCTGGTGCTGTCTCCCGCCACAGTATAACCCGTGACTGCGGGCGCCGTTTCCGTCACCGTCTCGTCAAACTTCGCGGGCACGTTTTCTTTCGCCGTCGTGCCGGGTACAGGCGTCTCTGTGCCTTCCAGATAATAGTAAACGCTGTACGTCTGGTCGTTGGCCGCGTAATACACGTTGATCACCGTAGAGCCGTCTTTCGCAACATACGCGGAAAGCGCAGCCCCGGATGTAACGCAGGTGTACCCGGCTTTGTTTATGACGTCCGCCGTCACCAGGCTTCCGGCCTTGGCCGTGCCCGTAACAGTTTCCGTCAGCGAAGCATTGCTGCCGTAATAGTGGTTGACCGTATACGCCGAATCCGCGATTTTCTTATAATAGAACGTGATCTCGCTGTTTTCGCGGGTGGCCGTCTGAACATAGCTGGTACCCTCGGCCAACTCATAACCGCTGACCGTCGCGGAATATACCAGCAGGCTGTTGACCGTCAGGTCGCTGCGGATAACATCCTCGGCAACCTTTTCCGTGGTGCCCTCAATGTAATGATGCACCGTGGCCGTCCAGTTCTGCAGCTTGTCATAGACGAACACTACTTCCTGCCCGTCATCCAGAATTTTGACGTTCTGGCTGTTCTGCTGCGCCTGATAACCGTCAATGACAGGCGCATTTACAGTGACGGACGCGCCCACTTCCACTTCGGAGCCATCGACGCGTTTGAGCTCATTGCCCTCCGTGTCCTTCGCCACGATGACATAGGTGCAGCTGTCCGTGCGCGTCCATTTCGCATGGAGCGTCAGGTTGCGGACGATCTGCTGCGTGGCCACGAACGGAACGGTGTACGCCTCGTCCGTATACCAGCCCGCGAACACGTAGCCCTCACGGGTGGGGTCTGCGGGCATCTGGTCCTCAATCGTGTCGTATTTCGCCACGCCGATGGGCGCCGGAGTCTCCGTATCCGCACCATGCGTGTTGAAGGAAACCGTATAATCCGGCTTCGCCCACTTGGCGTAGACCTGCAGGTTCCGTGCGGGCATCGTGCTGCTCCAGTCCACCGGAGTCTGGAACGCCTCGTCCAGATACCAGCCCATGAACACATAGTCGCTGTCCATACCGGCCGGCCGGCCCACGCTGCTATCAGCAGGCTTTGCACCAGAGAGCGGAGCTTCAAACTTCAGCGCTCTCGGCGAAACTCCCGTGCAATTTTCAAAGACGAGGTTATAGCTGTTGCGCGTATAATATAACCACAAGGTACTATCGCCCCAGCCGTTTGTATACTGTTTCCAGCTATCATAAGCAAAACCAGTGATAGGCATCTTGTCTTCATCTGTTAAATGAACACCACTGGATGCTTTAAATGTTGCGTATACATCGTATCCAGAACCGTTTATCTTTTCTACGCGATACTCAATAGTTGTCCCCGTGCCGGAACTTTTTTCATACATCGTCAGGTTCTCGGCCGGCATATTCGCAATCAGCGTATACTGTATATTATCATTTTTATTGGGACCCCAGCCGTCATCCTCACATGCGGTTTCCCAGCGGGCAGAAACATCCTCGCCGTACTTCGCCGTGATGCGCAGGCTGGTATCCTCGCTCCACCCCCACCAGCCTTCCCGATAGAACTTAATCGTAAACGTCTTGCGGCTGAAATAAACATTCTTGACCGCGCTGCCGTCTGCGGTGATTTCCACATTTCCCGCGGATTTGACGCTGTCGAGCTCAAACCCGGCCGCTTCCAGGCCCTGAGGCATGCGGCTACCGGTCAGGGACGTGCTGTATGGGATATTGCCGCCCACAGCGCCGGTCGCTTTGTCCGCATAGAGGTAGTCGTAACCGCCCGTCAGGTTCTCGCCCCAGTATACGACCTGGTAGGACGCCTGCGTGGCGTTCGCCCACTGCGCCGTCACCGTCGTGGCGGCGGCAGGCATCGTTTCGGGAACAAAATCCCACCCGGCGAACGTATAGCCCACCTTCGTGGGGTCAGCCGGAGCCGACACCGCAGCGCCGTATTTCAGCATCTGCGGCTCAATATAGCTGCCGCCGTCGGTGTTCCACGTGAGCAGGTAGCTGTTGCGGTCGTATTTTACTTCCACGACCGTTTCGCCGCTGGACGCCACCTTCACCTGGGTGATGGGCAGAGCCGTAAAGCCCTCCACCGTTTTCGCTTGTGCGGCGGTGTCCAGGCCCGTGGTGCCCTCCAGCGTTTCACGCAGCGCTTCGTCTTCCGCATAAGCGGTGCCTTCCACGTTCTGGAACAGGTGCTTTACCGTGTAATTCCGGGCGGCGCCGCTGTAAGTAACAACGACCGTTAGGTCTTCGGTGACCGACTCGACCGCAAATACGACCTCCGCCTTGTCCGGCGTAAAGCCGTCGAGCGCCGGAGACGGAACCGTCTTATGGAACGGTTCGCCCACAACGGCCTGCTCCACATGGGAGGGGGCCGCCTGCGTGCCGTCGCTGTACCGGTACTCCACCGTCATGTTTTTGGCGGTAATGGCCTCGTAAACGGCCGTCACCGTCAAATCGCTCTGCACGTTGGTAAAATCCGTATCCCAGCGTACAAAGCGCTGGCCGGATACCAGCGGCGCGTCCGGCGCCACGGCACTGCCACCCTGTTGAATGGTCTGGGTGACAAGCGTCTCGCCATTGGCCACGAACGTGACGGTGAACGTCACAGGCGCCGGGTCCCCGTCATTTGCCGGGAGCACGGCGCTGTTCGCGGCAGGCGCCGCCTCCGAGCTTGCGGGCTCCGGTGTGGTTGGCTCTGTCATTTCAGACGCAGCCGGCTCGGCCGCCGTCGTAGACGGGGCCGGGTCGACAACATCCTCAGCGAGCGCGCCTGTGGGCATGCTGGTGAACATCATCGCGAACACCAGAACCACACTCATGACGCGACGCAGAGCGTTGGATGTGTTTTTCATGCGTTTTTCCTCCTTTTGGAATGCGTGTTGATCGTCCACTTGGGGCGGGAAATGTATCTTACATACTCAGTATAACGGTCGCCGGTCACAACTTGGTCACAAAACGATTTTTTGCTGACTTTTTTTGAAAATATTTTAAGCAGCAGCCCTTCACCGCGTAAAACCATGGCTTTTTCACCCCTTCGGCTGCAGGGGAAGCTCCCCCATGGGGTAAACGTCATACCGCAGCAGCAGCCCCGCATCAGGCGCAACGCGCGACATAAACCGAGTGTGGATGCGCCCGGCGATGACGGCCGCGTTCTCGCTGGACGCGCCCAGCACCATCAGCAGATACTGGCAGCCGCTGTACGGCGCGAACAGGTCGCCGCTGCGCAGGCTGGCCTGCAGGTCGTCGCTGAGGCGGCTCATATACTCCTCGCGCGCGGCCAGCGGCACAAACTGCCCCTGTGCGTCCGTAAGGGTCATCAGGATAATATATGCGCTCTGCCCGCTGCGCTTGAGGCCGCGCTCCACAAAACGGTAGATCTGTTTGAAGGTCTCGTAATCCTGACAGAACGCGCCTTTGGGCGGGTCTTTTTCCCGCAGCTCACGCCGGATGAGCGCCATGTCTGTGCAGATGCTGCGCTCTCCTCCGGCGTCCGCGCTGTCTGCACGGCGGGCGCGGCGGGCCTTTTTGCGGGCCAGGAGCATCTGGTCGGCACGGTCAAACAGGGAAATATAATCGTCCCCCGCCTGCTTTTCCGCAAGGCCCAGCGTAAAGGAAAGATTCCACTGCATGCCGTAACGCCGGCCCGCCTTCCGCAGGCGCTCGGCCAATTGCGCCGCACGGCCGTCCACCGCCTCCTGAGAGCATCCGCCCAGAATGTAGATGACGAACTCATCGCCGCCCACGCGGCCGATGATATCCCGCGGAAAAAAGATATCCCGCAGCGTGCGCGCCGCCTCGCACAAAAGAGCGTCGCCGATGAGATGGCCGTAGCGGTCGTTCACTTGTTTGAAATGGTCGATATCCAAAACCAAAAGCATCCCGCCGCCGTTTTTCAGCAGCGCTTCATCTACATGCGCTTCCGCAGCACGGCGGTTGTACAGGCCGGTGAGCCAGTCGTGCTCCGCCAGCACGCGCAGACGGGTGTTTTCGTCCTTCAGCATGTCAAGCTCCTGGTCCACCAGCATCCCCCCATTTCACATGCGCCCTGCGGCCGCCGGGCATTTCTCCGGGAATGTTCCCGGATTTTCCGCGTGTCCCGAACGGCCGAAGGCGCGCCTTCCCCTCTTATTCTTTTATTATAGGGTCATAAATTTTGACCGTCAAGAGTATTTCATAAAACAGTCTATTTTTTACGTGATTTTATCTTTTAAAAGACTTTTCCTGTGTTATCCTGTGATTTTACTGTGTTCAAAACCACCTCATTTCCAGCGGCACTTGTATTGGAGGGCGCAAAAGGATTACAATAAAGAAAAACGCCCGGTGTGCTGCGACACGCGGGCCGGGAGGGAATTGAAATGACTTTGACGGAGACCGTGCGCGCCCAAACGCGGCAGGCCGTGGCGGAGCTTCTGGCGGCAGCCCGGATGCGCGCGGGAGATATTTTTATCATCGGCTGTTCGTCCAGCGAGGTCGTGGGCCAGCGCATTGGGCGCGGCTCCAGCATGGAGGCCGCGCAAGCTGTGTGGGAAGGCGCCGCGCCCCTGCTTGCGGAAAGCGGATTGTATCTGGCCGCGCAGTGCTGTGAGCACCTGAACCGCGCCATCGTCGTGGAACGGGCGGCGCTTCCGCCGTGGGCGGAAACGGTAAACGCCGTGCCTCAGCCCCACGCGGGCGGTTCCTTTGCCACCGCCGCATATGCGCACATGGCGGACCCCGTGCTGGTGGAGAACATCCGCGCGGGCGCGGGCATTGACATCGGCGGCACACTCATCGGCATGCATCTGCGGCCTGTGGCCGTCCCCGTGCGGCTCAGTCTGGCCCGCATCGGCGAGGCCGGCATTCTTTGCGCGCGCACGCGGCCGAAATACATCGGCGGCAGCTGCGCCGTATATCAAACAGACGAATTGGAGGTGCCGCGTTAAATGACGGCAGAAGAGATCAGGCGGATGGAGGAACGCGTCGCACAGGTGCGCGCGGAAATGGAGCGGGCGTGCCGCGCAGCCGGGCGCGCCCCCGGGGAGGTTCTTCTGTGCGCCGCCAGCAAAACGCAGAATTCCGAGACCGTGCGCGCGGCGGCTGCGCTGGATATCGACCTGTTTGGAGAAAACCGCGTGCAGGAGCTTTGTGAAAAATACGCCGCCGGCGCATACAGCGGCAAGCCGCTGCATTTTATCGGCCATCTGCAGACCAACAAGGTGCGCCAGGTGGTGGGGCGTGCGTGCATGATAGAATCCGTCGGCTCGCACAGGCTGCTGGAATGTGTGGCTGCAGAAGCTCAGAAGCAGGGCATCCGGCAGGATATCCTGGTCGAGATCAACATCGGGGCCGAGACAAGCAAAAGCGGCATCGCGCCCGAAGAGCTGCCCGGCCTTCTGGAATGCGCCCATGCTTTGCCCTCCCTGCGGGTGCGCGGCCTGATGTCCATCCCGCCTGCTGCGGATGCGCCGGGCGCGAGCCGCCCCTACTTTGCACAGATGCGCGGCCTGTTCGAGCGGGCGCAGGCCGCGCAGGGCGGCAACGTGAGCATGGAGTACCTTTCCATGGGCATGAGCGCCGATTTTGCAGACGCTATTTTGGAAGGGGCAAATCTGGTCCGCGTCGGGACCGCACTGTTCGGCGCGCGGAGCTATCCTGCACAGTAGCTTTATATAATATGTATTATAAAGGGAAAACGGCACCGGGATATTCAAATCCCGGCGCCGTTTTCCAAATTCCCAGAAACAGATCCTCCCTCTGCGTCAGCGCCCCGGCGGGCGGCGGCGCGGCGGACGCGGACGGGCAACGTCATGTTCGGCCCGCTCCCCCACATACACACAGGCATATACTGCCAGCGTGATGGGCACTGCTACCACGAACACCGCTTTGAAGATCGTATCCCAGATAGTCATCCCGCACTCCCCCTCCGTCCCGCTCATGCTCCTGCGGCCGGATACGCTGCCTGAGCCCTTTATAACTTATATGGACATCTTTGCCGCGGATATTCATTGAAAAAGGCGTACGAGGTGGAAAGTTCTTCCTTGTGCGGAACGGCGGCTGCCAGACAGGATTTTGTCACACCGCTCCTCTTTACATCCGCCGCAGGGCAAAGTATGATAGATGCGGAGACCGCATTCGTGCGTTAAGAAAGGAGCCGGCAATGAAACACGAGCCGTCGTCTAATTTGCTGCAGTTTCTGCGCAGCAAAAACATCCTGCCAAACGGGTACTTTTCCCTTGAGGAGCCGGACGGAACGTATACCTTTTACAGCGTATCCCGTTCCGGCGTGCTGTACACACTGGATCTGGAGCCGGCGGCTTTAAGTGCGGATGACGTTTGGGAAAAGCTGGACCGTATTCAAAAAATCTCCCGGGAGGTTTTCGAACAGGCACAGGAGTCGCTTTGGGACGCACGGAGGCTGGCGCGCGGCCTGCCCACCAGCCGGGAGCTGAAGCCGGTTGCGGAACAGTTTTACAAGGACTACACACAGCATTATGCGGAAGGCCGCTGGAAAACCGCCGCCCGGTATGACGAGGAAACGATCCGGCATATTCTGAATATCGTCTGTTCGAATCTGCAAGGGGGCGGCAAAAATCAGCAGGCCGCTTGGGACAGAATGTTCCGGGACCTTGTCCAGGCAAAGGTGTTTCGAACCCAACGCGATATTTAAAAAATAAAAAGCGCAAAAGTATTGACAACGGCGTTATTATTGGATATACTAGATAAGCACCTTAAAGAGGCGCAGACAATTTATATCGCGGGGTGGAGCAGTCCGGTAGCTCGTCGGGCTCATAACCCGAAGGTCGTCAGTTCAAATCTGGCCCCCGCAACCATCTATGATTACGCCGTCAGCTTCGTTGCTGGCGGCGTAGTTCGTTTTTACTTCCTTCATAAACGGCACATCAGCATTCCCTTTGGCCCAATCAGCCGTGGAACGGATGCCAATGAGGTCTTCGTATACGTCCACACTAAAAATATATTTGCACAGCGGCTCCTTGGTGCAGTCCGGGTTTTCCTGTAAGGCACGAATGTCCTTAGACAGTTCCCCTGTCCGCTGCGCCCGTGTCACTTCTGCCTGCGGTCCCTTAAGCCATGGGCGCAGCCCGTGGCCGATTTATGGTCTGCCGTATTGGTTTCCGCCCTTTATCTTGCAACGGTCCAAAGAATGTCAAGAGAGGAACGGTATCATGAAAGGCGCCCGAGCCGCTGGCGCTGGAGCTCATCCTTCACGCCACCGCGGACAGGGAGCTTGCCTGAAAAGACAGGAGCTGAGCTGACCGCAAGGCATCGAACATACCACACACCGTATCCAGGGAGGCTATATGCTGAAAATATTTTTGTGTGAACCCATCCATCCCCGCGCGCTGGCGCTGCTTAAAACCAGGGCTGAGGTTTTTTCGGACCCCGCCTGTCTGGGCCGGGCCGACGCAGCCATCAGCCGAAACCTGCGCATGGACGCAGCTTTTCTGGAGCAGTGCCCGGCTTTGAAGGTCATCGGCATACACGGCACGGGCACGGACAGAGTGGACCTGGCTGCGGCAGCGCAGCGCGGTGTGCGCGTGGTATATGCCCCGGGCGAAAACGCGCAGTCTGTGGCGGAGCTTATCGTAGGACTGACCCTCGCTCTGGCGCGGCGGGTATATCTGGCGGACCGCATGCTGCAAACCGGCGAAGCCCTCGCCATAGCAGATGCACGGCTGACGGGCATGGAGCTGCACGGCAAAACGCTGGGCCTTGTGGGCGTGGGCAGCATCGCCCGACGTGCCGCAGAGATGTTCCGCCGTGCGTTCGGCATGAGCATTGTAGGGTATTCGCCTTCTCTGACAGAGGAACGCGCGGCATGCCTGGGTATAGCCCGCTGCACTTGTGTACGCGAGGTATTTGCCCGGGCGGACGTTGTGAGCATCGGCGTACCCCTCACGCCTCAGACGCGCGGGCTTGTAGGTACGGCGGAGCTTGCCGCGGCAAAGCCCGGCGCGCTGCTCGTCAATACGGCGCGGGGCGGCGTGGTGGACGAGGATGCATTGTACCGCGCTCTGACGCAGGGTCCTCTGGGAGCTGCCGCCTGCGATGTGCTCGCCCACGAGCCGCCCGCGCCCGGCCTGCCGCTGCTGCGTTTGCCCAACTTTCTGGCGACGCCGCATCTCGGTGCAGCCACGGACGAAGCGCTGCTGCGTGTTGGCATGTGCGTTGTGGAGCAGATCTTCACCGTGCTGGACGGCAAAACGCCCGCTCATGAATGCATCGGCACAACAGACCGGACGGATGTAGAATCAGAACACAAATGAAAAAACGGATTTGATGATAACGCGGGATTTATTGAGAAATAAGAGCGGAGGGAAGAATTTGAATCTGATCCGAATCGGCATAGAAGATGCTCGCAAATTGTGGCAAATGCAGACAGAAGCATTTCAGGATTTATATAAAAAGTACCAGGACACGGAAAACAGCCCTGCGGCTGAAAATATTGATAAAACCATTATGAGGTTGCAGCAGCCCTTCACCTATTACTATTTTATTCAGGAATTCGATGAAAACGTCGGCGCAGTACGGGTCGTTGACAAAGGAGAAAAAGACACAGCTAAAAGAATATCTCCTATTTTTGTGCTTCCTCAATATCAACGACTCGGCATTGCACAAAAAGCCATCCGTATGGTTGAAGCTCTGCATGGCAGTTCAAATTGGGAATTAAGTACGATTTTACAAGAAAAGGTGAATTGCCGTCTTTACGAAAAAATGGGTTACCGTCAGACGGGAAAAACAGAAGTTATTACCGATAAAATGACGCTGGTATTTTACAAAAAGGACTGAGCTGCAAAAGAAGATCCACGACCGCCTGAAGAGCGTGCTGGGCCTGGAGACCAAGGTGACCCTGGTTTCTCCCAAGAGCCTGGAGCGGTTCCAGGGCAAGGCCAAGCGGGTGCTGGACCTGCGGAACCAACCGGAAGAATAAGAAGAGAGGAAGATTACCCATGAAACAACTCTACCTGGGCAACGAGGCTGTTGCCCGCGGCCTGTATGAAGCCGGCGTGCGGGTGGTTTCCGCCTATCCCGGTACCCCCAGCACCGAGATCACCGAGGCCGCTGTCAAATATCCGGAGATCTACTGCGAGTGGGCGCCCAACGAGAAGGTGGCCACCGAAACCGCCTGCGGCGCCTCCATCGGCGGGGCCCGGTCCTTCT
>OIYU01002104.1_pt1 | contig 11513 bp, 8 predicted proteins | sample 1588321 | NCBI WGS metagenome assembly OIYU01 (sample SAMN03283258) | human gut metagenome | biome: human-associated habitat; material: feces | host: Homo sapiens | place: USA | collected 2013 | reverse complement strand
CCGCAGGCCCTCTAGGCGGTCGCCCATATCAGGCATGGGTACCTCCGACACCTTACCGTCGGGAGAATAAGCATAGGCCTTATATTCCAGCAGGTTTACGTAGCAGTTCGCCTGGCCGTCTACGATAAAAGGAACTACCACCGGGCAGACAGAGGGGCCAAAGGAAGCCTTCAGGGTCTCAAACACACGGTAGAATCGTGCGCTTTCATCGCACAGGCCGTTGACAAAGAACACCTTAGAAAGCCCGCGGCTTTCCGCCGCTTTGACCGCTTTTTCTGTCCCTACAGAAACGCCGTTTTTACCGGACACCGCGATCATGACCGTGTCCGCTGCCCGGACGCCCTCCCACAGGCCGCCTTCAAAGTCAAAAAGGCCTGGCGTGTCGATAAAGTTCAGCTTTTTATTTTTCCATTCCACCGGGGCCACCGCCGTAGAAACAGAGGCCTTGCGTTTTACTTCCTCCGGATCAAAATCGCAAATTGTATTTCCGTCGGCAATCTTACCCAATCTATCGGAAGCACCGGAAAGATACAGCATCGATTCAATAATAGAGGTCTTACCCGCCCCGCCATGGCCCGCCAGGGCGATATTCAGAATATTTTTTGCGTTGTACTGTTTCACGTGTTGTGAACCCCTTTCTTGGCTCAGGACATTTTTAACAATCCCTGAGATAATTTACTTTTCAATTATATCTTATATGCACATGGATTTCAATATCAAATGAGGGTTTTTCACAAAAAAAGTCTGCCTTAACGCAAAAACATTAGGCAGACTTTGTGTAAATTCTATAAAGATTAGACGATTTTCACCTCTAAGCCCAGCTTTTCGGCATAGGCTACGGTGCTTTGAGTGCCTCCGGTTTTCCCATCGTAATAGCAGATCAGCAGGGATGACCGGTCCACCATGTACCTGTTTCTCCTTTGATAGCAGCCCGGCGTATATCTAGGCTGAAGGGTGATCACGTCGTCACAGTGCTCCAGAAGAGTAAAATATTTCTCCCGCCAGAATTCACCCCAGGTATTCGCCTGCTCTTCAAAAGGCAAAACCGCTATTAACTGAATTTCAGGAAATTCCTCTTTCATGCCCAGCAACATTTCCCCGGCCAAAATGTCAAAGCCGGTACAGCCCCCGGTATAAAAAATCCGATAGCCTTCCTCCGCCGATTCCCGAATCACCGAAGACAGGCGGCAGAGAAACTCCTGATATTCCTGATTTTCATCACTGACGGAAAAGGGAAGCTTTTCCGCACGGTAGCCGGAAAAGCAGGCTGTTTCCTCTAATCCCATTCGATCAACACCTACGGCTTTCTAATCACGGTTACCAGTAAGGTAACCACAACCCAAAAAATACTATATAGGGTAATCTCCAGAGCGCCGATCTGAGCCACCCCGGACACCACTGTCAAAAACGCCGCCATTAGAAAGCTGAGCAGCACGGTCAGTCTTTGCAGCACCAAGGCAGCCGTCATATTTCCCCGCACCCTGACGCACGCCGCCAGCACTCTGGCCAGCACATTCACCCGGCCCTGGGTGGCCAGATAAGCTCTGGCGGAGGCTTCCTCTTCTCCCTCCAGGTCCTTGAACCGTTTGGCGTACTCGGCTCCCAGCACCTTGACAGACCGGAAAAACAAGCCGAACCGGTCGCTGACCAGCTTAGCGGTCACATTGGGGTCGGTGGTGGACACCAGGAAAGACACACCGTTATCCTCCAGCCGCTGAAGCTCCTGCTTCATGGCGGGACTGAAGTCGTAATTGGTAATCAGCATCGCTACAAGCTCGCCCGCCGAGGCAATATAGGTCACTTGGCGGCCGTTTTGGGTGTGCTCCAGCTCCACCGAACGGTCTGGCGGCGTAACGCCGTGGTTTTCCAGAAGATTCCGGTTGCCCACCAGTACACGCTTACCATGAACCCATCCCATCAGTCCCCGCTCATCCTCGTAGGAGAGGCTGTCTACCGCAGGCAGCCGGCGCTCCTCGCTGACGATCTGCTCAAAGACATGGTACAGCGGGGAATCCACCGACTTAAGCATGGCCGCCGCCTCCAGCAGGGCTTTATCCAAAAGCCTGGTCTCAAAGGCCTTGACCCCATGAAGCACCACCGCGTTCTTTGAAAACAGGGTATTGCAGTCCAGCACCACCGCATTGGTATCGGCGAACTGGCGGATTCCCGGATACCCCACTATCATGGCGTCCAGTTTGGAAACCCTTTTGCACAGCCGAAACACCGGGAAATTCATGGTAAGCATGGTGCACATTGGCACGCACACGCACATGCTCAGGGCAAAGGCGGATACCGCGGCAAACAAGTCCCTGGAAATAAAATAGCTGACGACGCCAAGCGCTAGAGACAGACCGGCGCCAAGGAAGGAAATCCTGCCGGCGAACTCCTCGCTGGGATCCGGCTCATAGGAAAGCTGAAGGAAATTGCTTAAAAAGCCCGCCTTTTTCTGATAGGCGATAATCGGCTCTCCTACTCCCAGGCCGCGGCACATTTCCACAGCGCTTTCCCGGTCGTTATAAATTTTCGCCGCATACTTTTCGTCCGGCGAACAGATAAATTTAAAGTTCAGCTTTACCCGGCGCACAAGCGTCAGCTTGCCCCAGGCATTCAGCAGCAAGGCCAGCACCGCCAGATTGGCGTAAAGGCTTAGATCCGTGTTGGTAAACCTGTCAGCCGAGAAGAAACCGACGAGGATCTGAACCGCCGCCGCAGCCCAGGCGAAAGCCACCGGCGCGTCGGCATTGCCCTTAAGGCGGGGCACGGATAAAAAGCCGTTTTTCAAAGTTGTCAGGCTTACCGCACCGGCCGCCAGCAGTAAAACCAGAGTGACACTCAGGTAAAGAGGGCTGTTGGTGATCAGCACGTCAGGCACATCAGGCAGATTCAGCCGCGCCAGCACCGTGGCGGCGGCGCTGAGAATCATTAATCCGGCCAGCACGCCGGTGCGGATCAAAAGGTTTTTCAGGTTTTTAAAAATCTCTTTTTTGATCGCGAACGCGTCCGACGGTTCCTTATAATCCTCTACCAGCTCTACCTGCCGGGGCTGAGGCATTACATCCTCAGGGTCTTCTTCCTCTTGGGAGGAAAAAATCGCGAAATGCCTTTTTTTGACCTTTTCTTTCGTCCGTTTTTTTTTAACGGGCTCGAAAGCTTCCTCCGCTTCCTCCCGCTCAAGGTTCTGTTTACGCTCCTGCTGGGCCTTATGCTGAATAGCCTGGCGGGAGACCGCACACTCCGCCCTTAAATTTTCTCCGAATTTACCGGCTGCCGTATGGACCACAGGAAGCTGCGGCTCATAATGAAACAGCTTCGTATTCTCATGGTGCCGGATCTTTTTCCCAGCCTGCAGGTCCGCCAAATTGATGGTCACCGCCTGCACGGACGGCTTGTCCGGCTTATTTTCTCTCCGCGGCTTTTCATTTACCTGTCTTTCCGCAGCTTTAGGCCCTGTGGCCTGCGCCCTGTCCCGGCCTCCTGACAGCACGGTCACCTGAGCGGCCGTCTGGTTTTCTTCCTGGAGCAATTCTCCAATTGCCAGGCCGCCCAAATCAACCGCCGGAAGCTCCCTGCGCTCACAGTACAGCCTGGCGGCCTCCCGGGCGGTCAAGGGCTTTACCGTCTCCGGGTCTATCCGAATTACCCGGTTTTTCTGGGTCGGCGCCGGCTTCACCTTTCCGAACGCCTTTTCATAGCGGCTGACAGGCTTTTCCCTGCTTACCGCTTCCGTCTTTTCCTGGTCCTGCTGATTCTGAGCCTCGCCGCCCTCTTCGGCCTCTATTTTGTCCTGCGGCGTCTCCGCTTCCTGCTCTGCCTGCTGAGGAGCATGGGCTTGCTCGCTCTCCACAGCTTTCTCCGGATCCTTTTCTGCTTTTTCCGGTGCCTCGGCCGCTATCTCTTTTTCTCCCCCATCAGCAAGAGGATTTTCTACCGGCGGAGCCTGCTCATCCTGTTGCTCCTGTCCGCCAGCTTCCGGTCCTGAAGCTTCGGGCGCCTCCCCTTGACCGTGGTCCTCTTGGCCCGCTGCCTCCTGAGGCTTAGAATCTGCCGAAGCCTCATCCGCTTTCTCCTCTGAGCCCTCCGATTTCTCCCAGCCGTCGCCGGCATCCGCTGCCGGTTCCATCGGCGCTTCTTTCTTGGCCTCCTCTTCCGGCGCCGTTTGTTCCAAGCGGCCCGTCTCTAACTCCTTACGGGAATCCGCATCCGCTTTTCTCCCATTAGACCTCTCTGGCTGCTTCCGGGAGGCCTCCTCCTGGTCATCCTGGAAGAACAGCTCTGGCCGGATCGAAAAATCCTCTTCCTCATCATCTGCCCAAACAGCCTCTTGCGCGGGGACTTCCTCCGGTATCCGGGCTTCCTCCCAATCGTCCTCCGCAAAGGGGTCTTCTCCTTGCTGCGCCTCAGGAAGTGTGACTAGATTTTTAAAGAACGCCTTCAGCCTCCGGCCAAATCCCAGCTTCGGCTTTTGCTCATCCTCAGGCTCCTGCCCGTATTCTTCGCCGCCATCTGGCTCTTCCAGGCCTTCCTCGTATTCCGCTTCCTCGGGAAGCCCGCTTTCGTTCTCCGGGGGAAGCTGCCCGGGAAGCTCCTCCTGAGGAATCGGAGCCGGCTGTTCTTCCTTCTCTGGAATCATTTCCACCGGCCGGATCGTCTCCGCCCTCTCCCCGGTAACCTCGCTGATAATTCTGGCGATCTCCTGTGTGCCGAACTGAGGATTCTCAGGCTGACTGGCATTTTCCTTTTCATTCTTGATCTTTTCAAACGCCTGGGAGAACTCCTCCTTTTTCGGCGTCCAGGTCTGAGCCCTCACGGGCTCTTCCGATTGTTCCGGCTGACTGATTTTATTAGAACGGCCTAAGGCCTCTAGAATACCGTTGACCTCCTGGGTCACGCCGATCGGCTTCAGCTCCTGAGCCGCCTGCTTTTTTCCGGTGTCTTCGGCGGCCTTGGGCTTATTCTGCTGAGAGCTCGGGCCTCTTCCCTGCTTGATTGCGTCTAAAATTCCGCTGATCTCCTGGGTCATGCCAATTTCCGGCCGGTCTCCAGTCTTTGGGGATTGCCCGTCCCGGTTTTCTGAAAAAAAGAAGCTGGTACGGGCGGCGTGAATACCGCTCTGTCCTTCCCCGCCTCCGGGTCCCTTCAGCTTAATATCGCCATATTTGAGCATCAGCTCATCCGGCTCGTCATCCAGGCTTATCTTTTTAAACTTTCCCGTAAAGGACTGCAAAAAGCCCTTTTTATCCTCTTTCTCCTGCATAGCCTTCACCTACCATTCGCTGTCTTATTTCGCTTTGATTTCCTGCCTCTGTCTCATAAACTCATACATTAAGACTCCCGCCGCCACAGAAGCGTTCAAGGAATTAATCTTTCCCCGCATTGGCAGGGAAAGGATTACGTCGCATTTTTCCTTAACCAGCCGTCCGATTCCAGCGCCCTCACTGCCGATCACCAAAGCCGCCGGTCCCGTAAGCTCCGCCTCGCACCAGGGGGTTCCTTCCATATCGGCGCCGTAGATCCACAGGCCGCGCTTTTTCAAATCCTCCAGCGCCGCCGCCAGATTGGATACCCTGGCCACAGGCACATATTCCAAAGCGCCGGCCGAGGCCTTTCCCACGGTATAGGTGAGGCCCGCAGACCTGCGCTTAGGGATAATCACCCCATGAGCGCCCGTACATTCCGCAGTACGGAGAATAGCTCCCAGATTGTGGGGATCGTTCAGTTCATCCGCCACAATGAGAAACGGCGGCTCGCCCCGCTCGTCCGCCAGCGCCAGCATATCCTCCACAGAAGCGTACTCATGGGCGGCGGCCAGCGCCGCAATTCCCTGATGATTCGCTCCCGGGCATAAAAACTCAAGCCTTTTCGGGTCTACTTCCTTCACGGCCACTCCTTGGACCTTCGCCTTGGAAACAATGTCTCCCAGGCTGCCGTTTCTCGCGCCTCTCGCCACCAAAATACTTTCGATGGGCCTGGCGGAGCGGAGCGCCTCCTTTACGGCGTTTCTGCCGGCGATCACATCCTGGGCCGGCTCGGTTCTTTTTTCTGTCATATGATCTCCTTTATTTCCGCTTTTCAGGGAACCCTGAAAGAACCCCTAAAAAGAAAGCTATACTTATCTAGATAAAAATAAGTATAGCATAAGTATTAAGAAAAAAGAAGACATTTTTCGAGGATAAAACAGAAACAATCTGGTAAAAAAACAATTAAATTTCTTTTAACGCGTCTAAATAAACCGCGCCGGCGTCTAAGTTTCTGGGCGGGATTCCGTAGGTGCCGGTAGAGGAATCCAAAAACAGGCTGATATGGGGAGGATTTACCGTAAAGGTCAGGTACATGGCGATAAACAGCGCCAAGGCAAAGGCGGCCGCGGGAAACCAGGGGCGGATTTTATTTGAGTCCGCCGCCATCACCTTGGAGGAGACCCAAAAACCTAGAGCCGCGAACGCCGCAAAGCCTAGGATATCCGCCCATGCGTAGCTGGTCCCGAGGATTCCGGCGTAAAGAAGCCGGAACGCGATGGTTCCCGCGGTCATCACATAAAGCCCTGTTACACGGGCGACCACAAAATTTTTCAAAGGCAGCCTGAGAAAGCAAAGCTCCACGATCGACCAGCAGAGATAAGGCAAGGCCATGATCTTGACGGTTTCCCAAACGCTGCCGTTGGCGGCGCCGAACAAAATGGACCACACCGCCCCGCCGGAAAGCCGATAGCTGAAATGCAGCAAAAGCCCGGTAAGGCAGGTGAACGCCACGCCCCAGGCCTCAAGCTGCTGAAACCTTCCCTTTTGCCGATAGGTCATGAAAAGCCCTCCTTCTATGGTAAAGCGGCCAAAGCGCCGCCTATTATCCATATGAGGAGGGTTTCTTTTTTATGTCTGTCCTTCCCGTTTTTCGGGCAGAAGCATACTGTAATCCGGCAGGCTACAGCGCCACCGCCAGAAGAGCGATTCCCGCTCCCGCCAAAGCGGCGGCTCCCAGCCGCAGGCCCCAGAACAACGCCTTGTTTCGCCTGCGGAACGCCGACGGCGCGCCCAGCCGTTCCATAACCTGAATCGCCTCCCGGTGCAAGGCTTCGTAGGATTCTCCCGCATACTCCGGCTTAACCACAAACAGTGCCCGTTCATAAAAGGGGCTGTCCGTCTGAGTGACCTCGATCATCTGCCTGTTAACTCCCTTAATCACAATCGGTTCCTCCAATCAAAATTTAGAAGCAACCCTATTCTTGTCGTTTCTCCCGAAGGTTATACAGCCTGATAAGGAAAAACGGTCATTCGGAGCGCTTCTCCCGGCAGTATACCAAACGTATTTACATTAGTTAACATAAATATCGTGGATAACTAGGTTGATAATGTTGAAAACCCTGTGGAAAATGTTAAAAAGTCCCTTAGGACAGGCGTTCATAACTTATACACAAAATTCAACGCAACCACGTTATGTTAACTTTTATTGTTCCCTTCGTGAAAAACGACCATAACAGAGAGTAATTTCACCTTGTCAAAATGCAGTTTGCATAATTTTTACGTGAAAATCCTCCACAAATAGTTGACAATTTTCGAGGCAGCGTAAACTCGGCTTACTGTCCCTCCGGGATTCTAGAGGTCAAAAATTGTATGGAACGCTCGATAGAATCCTTAGAATTCCCAAAATCCCCGCCGATATTTCGGTAATCGAACATAGAACAGAAGTGGGTGACGTCCTTTTGAAGGCCATCCAAATAATTTTTCACCAAATCGCTGGCCGCCTGAGCAAACGCGCTGTAATTTTTCTTGCCGACGCCCTTCTGCGCCCCCTCCAGCAAGGCGGTATAATGGGGCAAACACAAATAGGGCTGCTGGGAAAACAGCTCCCGGAATTCTTCTTCCTTTCCCCACAAGCGGTAAATGGTATCGAACATGCGAACCATCGCCCATTGGATCTGCTCGCAGACAAAGCAGCTTTCCGTCAGCTTCTTCGCGGCCTCTACCTCCTTTTTTCCGGGTACTCCCCGCTTGTCCAGGCGAAGCACGGATGTTTCAATCTCCTTTAGATGGCTTTCCAGGATCAAGGCGTTAGACAGCCGGCTGCCCTTTTTCAGCATCATGGAAAAATGGGGGTAGCAGAACCCCTGAACGTTGGTTACCTCCCGGATGTCCGGCTCCATCATAGCCGCGCCGGTGATGTACTCGGTAACCCGGTTTTCCAGGGTATCCCGCATGCGGCAGATGGGACAGCCCTCCTTCGGCTCGAACACCTCGCTGATCGGTATGGTGCAAATGTCTTCTCTCATATAGATTCCTCCGGTTTTATTTTCCTGACCAGCCCCAGTAGCGCCGGCCGGTAATTTATTGTATAATAAAATCTGATTTTGCCGTATCGAGAAATTTTTTGCCGGCAAGGCGCGGTTCTCGCTGGAGCATGAGCCAGCGGCCTTAGCTTCTTTTTGTACAGCCGCACGGAGCCGTAAGCTGAGATGGAGCTGCAGCGGATATTTCCCTGCAAAAGCAGCACGCCGCAGCGCAGGCGCCGCTGGCCGGGACGCCCCCGTTCTCTGTAAGGCAGCATAAGCTCTCAGTAAAACGTCGCGGAAAGGATGGATGCTTTTTGAATTGTCAACAAACGCCCGGCGGGCTGCTCGTCACCGGGATCACCGATTTTTCCTTACCGGAAACCCTGGACTGCGGCCAGTGCTTCCGCTGGCAAAGGCTGGAATCCGGCGCTTACCGCGGCTCGGCCTACGGAAAGTCTTTAACTGTTTCCATGGATGAAAAAGGCCTTCTGCTTCAAGGAGCGGCGGAAGAGGATTTCCAGGCGCTTTGGCGCTCTTATTTTGACCTTGATCTTGATTATAACAAAATCAGAGGAGCTTTGGCAAACAAGGATCCGATTTTAAAGGAGGCGGCAGCCTTCGCTCCGGGCATCCGTATTTTGAACCAGGAGCCCTTCGAGACGCTGTGCTCCTTTATTATTTCCCAAAACAACAATATTCCCCGGATCAAAGGGATCATAGAGAGGCTGTGCCTGCTTTTTGAGAGGGAAACCGGCAGCGCCGACCGCTTTCCCACGGCGGAAATGCTGGCTTGCCGCCGTGAAGAGGATCTGGCGCCGCTCCGCGCTGGCTGGCGGGCGGCTTACCTGTTAGACGCCGCTCAAAAGGTCGCCGTCGGTGAGGTCGACCTAGAGAGGATAAAAGCACTGCCCATGCCTGAAGCCAGGGCAGAGCTGATGCGGATCAAAGGGGTGGGACCCAAGGTCGCGGAATGTGTTTTGCTGTACGGCCTTCACCGGCTGGAGGCGTTTCCGATGGACGTTTGGATGAAGCGGGCCATGGCCACGCTGTTCCCGGAAAAGAGCGTCCTGGATTTCGGCCCCTACGCTGGGATTGCACAGCAATATATTTTTCATTACAGCCGGCTCCATCCGGAGCTTTTCCGATAAAAAATCAAGGCAGCAGCATGGCCAGCAGCACAGTAAATACACCGGAAATCCCAATGGCGATGCCGCTCATAGCGCCCTCCGTTTCGCCAATTTCCACCGCCTTGCTGGTTCCTACCGCATGGCTGGCGGTTCCGATCGCCACTCCAGCGGCTACCGGATTTTTTACCCGGAACGCTTTGATCAGCAAGGGTGCCAGCATGGAGCCCAAAATTCCAGTTATGATCACGGCGGCTACCGTCACCGGGACGATTCCTCCATGCTGCCTGGAAATCTCCATCGCGATAGGCGTCGTGACAGACTTGGGCAGCATAGAGGCCGTCAGCTTTTCGTCCAGTCTAAAGGCCCGGCATAACCCATACACGCTGAGCATAGAAGTAAGTGAGCCGGCGGCGCAGCCCAGGAGCACCGGAAACAAATTCTTTTTCAGGATTTCCCGCTGCCGGTAAACGGACAAGGCCAGAGAGGCGGTAGCGGGAGCCAGGAACAGGGCGATAAAATCCCCGCCTGCCTGGTAGTGCTCCAAAGGGATATGGAACGCCAGCAATACCAAGGCTACTAAAATAATCGCTACAAGCAGCGGGTTGACCAACGGCGTTTTTGCCTTCCGGTTTAGCCAAACCCCTACAGCATAGGCAAGGATGCTCAGAACGATGCCGAACAGAGGCGAGCTGGTAACGGCTTCCATCACGAGTCCTCCTTGCCGGTCAATTTCTTTTGCAGCCATACGCCGAAGCGCACCGCGGCCGCGGTGACCCCAAAGGTGAGAAGCGTCGTCACAAGGCAAATCAGCAGAAGCTGCCACATGCTGTCCTTGACAAATTCAAACTGCTCTAAAATGCCCACTCCCGCCGGGATAAAGAAAAAGGCCATGTTCTGAAGCAGAAAATCCGCCTTTTGACGGATATGGTCAATCTTCAGTACTTTTAGGCACAGCAGCAGAAACAATAAAATCATGCTGAGCACGGAGGCCGGAAAAGGAAATGGAAGAAAACAAGCGGCTGCTTCTCCGATCAGGCAGACGCCGAACACAACGCCGATTTGCAGGATTACTTTCATGCTTTTTACTCCCGGAAGCGCTTTGCGCTTATTTCAAAAATAACGTCTCAAACAGCCGGAGCCCCTGCTCCTCGGAATATGCGCCCGGCGTGTTGGCGTAATGCTTCAGGCCGGTAAAGCGCTTGCGGTAAGACTGGATTTCCTCCTTAGTCATGGAGATCCTTTCCACCCCGCTTAAGGAATCTAAAAGCTGATTCACCGCCGGAAGATCCGTATCTAACACCCGCAGAAAGCGTTCCATTTTTTCCGGGGCGTATTGAGCGCAGTGCAGCAGCAAAGCCGGCAGGAACACTGCGCAGGCCTTTCCGTGAGGAATCCCGTGGTTTTCTGTCAGCACATAGCCGTAGGGATGGGGGAACGAGGTTCCGTGAGCGTTCAGAACCAAGCCCGCCCATAGAGAGCCATAATACATCTGTTCCCGGAACGCGGGCGTCATCTCCATTTCAGGCCTCATCATTTTCAGGCCCCGGTATACCATGGGCATGGCCTTTTCCGCCAAATACCCGGTAATATCATCGCAAGCCGGGGAAAAATAGCCCTCCACGGCATGACAGAAGGCATCGAGCCCGGTGGAAACCGTGGTATTATAAGACATTGTACCGGTATACGCCGGGTTCGCGATGGCAAGAGACGCGTAAAGCTCCGGCCCGGAAACAGACTTTTTCACACCGTCCACGGTCAGCACAGAGGTAGGGCTGACCTCGCTGCCGGTGCCGGAGGTGGTACCGATCAGCACAATGGGCAGCGGCGGGTTTTTCCAGGCTTTTTTGAAAAAGCCTTCCCGGTCAAGCCCAGGGTTGGCCGCCAGCGCGGCTATGGCCTTCGCCGCGTCCAAAGGAGAGCCTCCTCCGATTCCCACCACAAACGCGGCCTTTTTCTCTGCCGCCAAAGCCGCCGCTTCCTCGCAGGAAGAGAGCAGGGGGTTTTCCGTAATCCCGTCGTATACAGTGCAGGAAATTTTTTCCCGGCGAAGCACTTCGGTCAGGTCGTCCAGGGCACCGCTGGCTTTTGCCGAGTGCTTGCCCGTCACCACCATACAGGAATCC
>OIYU01002102.1_pt1 | contig 11522 bp, 11 predicted proteins | sample 1588321 | NCBI WGS metagenome assembly OIYU01 (sample SAMN03283258) | human gut metagenome | biome: human-associated habitat; material: feces | host: Homo sapiens | place: USA | collected 2013 | reverse complement strand
AGTATATGTTAAAAAGATAAAAATATGAAAATATACAATGATATATATAAAAAGTGATGATTAAAATTTAATCATCACTGCTTGTTTAATTATGCTCTACCTTGATATTTACCATCAACTGTATTTACGATAACAACTTCACCTTCAGAAATAAATAAAGGAACTTTAATTTGATATCCTGTTTCAATGACAGCATTCTTAGTAGCTCCTGTAGCTGTATCACCTCTTACAGCTGGTTCAGTTTCAATAACTTTGAAAGGAACGTTAATAGGTAAAGAAACCCCTAATACTTCTCCTTCATAACTAGTTACTTCAACTTCATCACTTTCTTTTAAGAAATTGATTTCCCATTTTAAATTATCAGCTGGAATTTCAATTTGTTCATAAGTTTCATTATCCATAAAAACTAATGCTTCTCCAGAATTATAAAGATATTGCATTTTATTTTTATCAACATGTGCTTTTTTTACTTTATCATTTCCGCCAAATGTAACTTCAGTAGTTGAACCAGATCTTAAATTTTTCATTTTAATTCTAATATTTGCAGCAGCACGAGCTGTTTTATTATGTGAATAATCTAATACAACATATAAGTTACCTTCATATTCAAAAGTAGTTCCTGGTCTTAAATCTCCTACACTAATCATTTAAAAAAATCTCCTTATTTGTAATTTACTTTGTGATTATACCAAAAAATAGCGATAAAGTGAAGTGCTTTTCTCTAATTATCGATATTCAAACGATAATATCACTAATGAATCAAGCTCAATTTCTAAATTAAAACCAAATTCATCATCATCATCATTTTTCTTTACTCTAGTTTCAATATAATAATAATTTCCAAAATCATAAATTCCATAAGTTCCTTTATATGCCGAATATCCTTTCCGGTCGATATTTTTTAACATAGATCTTAAATCTGATGATGATTTCATAAATAATTCCTCCTTTAAGATAAAGCAGAAAATTTTATTCCTGCAAAATAATGATAACAGTCTGATATATTTTTGTAAACAAGATGAAATCTAACAAAATCCGTGGTATCATAAGAAAATGACCAGACAGAAAGGCGGAAATGAAACGATGGATCTTGAAAAGTTAAAAACGATCAAAGCAGTTGTCTTTGATATGGATGGCTTAATGTTTGACAGCGAACACTACGTACAGAAATCTTGGGATATCGCAGGAGAGAAACTTGGATACGGACCATTAGGGTATAATATAGTAAATACATTAGGAACCAATCTTACGAACCGAAAGAAATATTTTCTTAAACATTACGGAAATGATTTTCCATTTGATGAATTTTTACAGACATACAGAAAGGCATATTATGATCTGGCAAAAGATGGGACACCAGCAAAAAAAGGACTGCATGAGATTTTGGAAGTGTTAAAAGAAAAGAATTTAAAAATTGGAGTAGCAACATCTTCAACAAGAGAACATGCACTCGATAATTTTGAACGAGAACAGATTACGCACTATTTTGATTCTATCATAACAGGAGAGATGATCGAACATGGAAAACCTGAACCGGATATTTATGTAGAATCATGCAGACAGTTAAAAGTAGATCCAAAGGATGCAATCGCATTAGAAGATGCAATCAATGGAATCAGATCTGCACACGGGGCAGGAATGAATCCAGTGATGATCCCAGATATCGTACAGGATACAAGCAAAGTAGATGCATTGCTGTTTGGAAAATGCAAATCTTTATTGGAATTTGCAGAGATTTTGAAAAGTATTAAATTGGACACGGAAGAATAAAAGTATTAGATTAGATATAGAAGAAATACGAAGAAAGGAAACAAATATGGCAAAGAAAAAAAGTGCAGGATGTGAATACTGCAGTAATTATGTATATGACGAAGATTATGAATATTATGTATGCGACATTAATTTAGATGAAGATGAAATGGCAAGATTCATGAGTTACAGCGACTGGGATTGCCCTTATTTCCAGATGGATGATGAGTATGCGATCGTAAGGAAGCAGAATTAATAGTTGGATAAAAATAAGATAGTATAGATAGTAAATTTTCATCATATGTGATAAAATTGTATTAAAAGGAAAACAGTACTTGAGACACCAAGGATTAAAAGAAAAGGGGTGTTACATATGAAGAAAAATACGATCATATGCATTTCCAGAGAATACGGAAGCGGTGGAAGGGCAGTAGGAGAACTTCTGTCAGAGAAATTAGGAATTCCATTCTATGACAAAGAAATTCTCTCCCGTGTTGCCAAAGAAAGTGATATGTCTGAAGAATTTGTAAAGAACCACGAAGAAAGTGCAACTTACAGTCACATATTAAACGTACCGATCGGACATAGATTCCCAGGTGTTGAAACGGAAGAGATCATGACACCAGAGAAACTATTTATGATTCAGGCAAAGGTGATTCATGAATTAGCATCAGAACATGATTCTTGTATCTTTGTTGGAAGATGCGCAGATGTGGTTTTGAAAGACCATGAAAACTGCTACAGCTTCTTTATCCACAGTCCAGTAAAAGATCGTATCAAACGGTTAGTAGAGACAGAAGGAGTCAGTGAACGACAGGCCAAGAAGATGATCAAGCAGACAGACTGGGAGAGATCTTCTTATCATAACTATTACACAAAACAAAAATGGGGAGATCCAGGTAATTATGATCTGATGATCAATTCTGCAAGAACTGGAATAGAAAAAGCAGCGAAGATCATTATAGATTACATAGGATAATGCCATTAAAACTTCATAAACAAAGAGAATACCACAGATGAATGCTCAATCTGTGGTATTCTCAAAAGGTTAAAAATGATGCTATGAAATAATATGATTTTTAATGATCAACCGAATTGACTGATATAAATAAGGCTTTAATTCATCAATTGGTACGGGTTCCTTTGTTAAGATTACATTATAACATGAACCAGCAACTATCTCGATGATCATATAGATCATAACCTCTGGATGATCAAATTCATAACCGGAATTTTTCAAAAGATCCATATATATATCGTAAATATTTCGTTGGGCATCATCAATTGGTTCTACTAAAGAGTTCTTAAACATTCCCCAGCTTAGATGCTTAGAGATCAGTTTTAAAAGTGTAGGACTGTCATTCAATGATTCAATGACCTGATCAACAATAAAGATTAGTTTATCTTCAAAGTTATCAATAGACTGTTTTTGAAGTTCCTGATAAGCATGTTTAAAAACTTCCGCTGATTTCTTTGCAATCAGTTTATAGCGGATATCTAGTTTATCTTTAAAGTACAAATAAAAAGTACCTTTTGCAACACCCGCTTCATTTACGATATCGGAGATGGAGGTCTTTTGAAATCCCTTCTCTGTAAACAGATGATAAGCTGTATTTAAAAGGGCATCTTGTTTTTTCTTTTTATTTAATTCGACCTTTTTCATGGCGATCTCTCCTCTCATTTTCTCTAGTATAACTAAAAAATGACCAAAAGTCAAAAAGATTTATCAATTTTATTGACTTTTGGTCATTTTTGGCGTATAACATAGATAGGTTGAAAATGACTATTCGTCAGAATTAGAAATGGGAGGATGCTATGATACAATTTGCAAAGAAGTTAGTACATCATCGAAAATTCATCGTCTTCCTGGCTTTCATTTTACTGATTCCATCAACGATCGGAATCGTGAAGACAAGGATCAATTATGACATTTTAAGTTATCTTCCAGACTCATTAGAGACGGTGAAGGGGCAAGATATCATGGTAGATCAGTTTGGGGCCGGAGCTTATTCGATGATCATCGTTGAAGATATGAATCTTCATGACGTACAGAAGCTAAAACAGAAACTAGAGAAAGTCGATCACGTTGACAAGATCATCTGGTATGATGATATCGCAGATCTAAGCGTTCCAAAAGAAATGCTTCCTGAGAAAGTAAGGAAAATATTCTTTAATAAGAACGCAACCATGATGATCGCAATGTTTAAAGAAACGACATCATCTGATAACACGATGGAAGCAGTCACGCAGATGCGTAAGATTGTTGGAAAACAGTGTTTTATCAGTGGTATGTCCGGGGTAGTTACAGATATCAAGAACCTGGTTATGCAGGAGATTCCAATTTACGTTACGATCGCAGCAGTACTTTCACTGATCGTATTATTTGTTACGATGGAATCCTTTGCGGTTGCCTTTTTATTCCTGTTAAGTATCGGAATGGCGATCCTTTATAATCTAGGAACAAATATTTTCCTAAGTGATGTGTCTTATCTTACAATGGCATTGACTGCGATCTTGCAGTTGGGAGTTACGATGGATTACTCGATTTTTCTACTTCATAGCTATGAGAGTAATAAGATCAGATTTGAAAATGATAAAGAACGTGCCATGGCACATGCGATTTCCAATACATTTAAGTCTATCACAGGAAGTTCTGTTACAACGGTTGCTGGATTCTTTGCATTGTGCTTTATGACATTTGCATTAGGAGCTAACTTAGGGATTGTTATGGCGAAAGGTGTTATCATCGGAGTTATCTGTTGTGTGACTGTTTTACCATCACTGATACTGATCTGTGATAAATTGATCGAGAAGACACACCATCGTTCTTTGATGCCAGATTTAACGAATGCATCACATTTTATTACAAAGCATTATAAAGCAACGATCGTCGTATTTTTGATTATGATTTTCCCAGCAATCTATGGAAATAATCATACAGAGATCTACTATAATATTGATAAATCACTTCCACAGAGTTTGCCAAGTAATGTGGCAAATAAGAAGTTAAGTGATGAATTTGGAATGAGTAACATTCATATGGTCATGATCAAGAACGGTATGAGCCAGAAGGAATTAAGCAGTATGCAGAAAGAGATCGATAAAGTCGATGGCGTTGAATGGTGTCTCGGAATGAACTCTGTGATCGGTTCAAGTATTCCATCTGATATGATCCCGTCTTCTATGAAAGAGATGTTACAAAGTGATGAATATGAGATGCAGTTTATCTGTTCCAATTACAAATCAGCAACCGAACAGGTTAATAAACAGATTGATCAGATCAACAAGATTGTGAAGAAATACAGTCCAGGATCAATGGTTATTGGGGAAGCACCATTGATGAACGATTTGGAGACTGTCACCAATGTTGACCTTAGAAATGTAAATATTGCTTCGATCGCGGCAATCTTTGTGATCATCCTGATCGTATTTAAATCCATTTCCTTACCAGTAATTTTGGTTGCCGTGATCGAATTTGCAATCTGTGTTAATATGGCGATTCCATATTACACGGGATTATCACTGCCGTTCGTTGCAAGTATCGTTATTGGAACGATCCAGTTAGGAGCAACGGTTGACTATGCGATCTTGATGACAAGCCGTTACCAGAAGGAACGTATGAATGGCAAGAAGAAAATGGAAGCGATCCGTATTGCGCATGAAACATCCATGCAGTCTATCATTACAAGTGGATTAAGTTTCTTCGCAGCAACGATCGGTATTGCGATTTACTCAAATATTGATATGATCAGTGCGATCTGTACCTTACTTGCACGAGGAGCTGTGATCAGTACCGTTGCCGTAATCTTTATTCTGCCGGCAATGTTTATGATATTTGACAAATTAATTTGTAAAACAACCCTCAAAATGGGGCATTTAGAATAGGAGAGCGATTGTTATGAGAAAAAAAAGATTATCAAAAGCATTAGCAATGTTCCTTGCGGCAGCTCTTACAATCCCGGTAGCAGTTCCGGTAGCAGCTAGCGAGTCCACTGCAGATAAAGAAGAAACAGTCTATGTAAAAACAGATGCAAATGGAGAAGAAAAAACAGTGATCGTCAGTGACTGGTTAAAGAACTTCTCAGGAGAAGCAAAGATCAAAGATGCCACTGACCTTACAGATGTTGAGAATGTTAAAGGAAACGAAACATACAAACAAGGAAAGAAACATAACATTACATGGAATGCTAACGGAAATGATATTTACTATCAGGGAAGTAGTGATAAGAATCTGCCAGTATCTATGAAAGTCACATATTATCTGGACGGAAAAGAAATCAAACCAAAAGATCTGATCGGTAAATCTGGAAAAGTAAAGATACATTATGAATATGAAAACCATTCCGAAGTGACAAAGACGATCAATGGAAAACAGACAACGATCTATACACCATTTACAATGATCACAGCAGCAATCTTAAATACGGATAATTTCTCCAATGTCAAAGTAACAAATGGAAAAGTGATCTCTGATGGCAGCAAACATATTGTCATCGGAGTTGCAATGCCAGGACTATCCGACAGCTTAAATCTTAAGAATACAAGCATCGGATCAAACTTCGATATTCCAGAAGACTTCGAGATCACAGCGGATGTAGAAGATTTCCAGATGACAGTCACAGCAACAGTTGCTAATTCTGATACACTATCCGAATTCGGCTTAGATGATGCAGGAGATTTAAGTGAACTGACGGATTCCTTAAAGGACCTTGAAAATGCAACAGACAAATTATGTGATGGATCTGGGAAATTAGTTAAAGGAATTGAGAAATTAGTCACAGCATCTAGTAAATTAAAATCAGGAAGCAAGCAGATTGCTGTCAGCACAAAACAGTTAGCAAGCGGTTTGGATAAACTGGTAAATGGTTCTTCTGCATTAAAGAGTGGAACAAGCCAGTTAGCACAGGGAACAAGTGCATTACCATCTTCAACAGCTAAATTAGACAGCGGTGTCAGACAGATTATTAAGGAACTGCAGAACAGCACACCAAGTGCAAGTGAGCAGGCAAAATTACAGGAAAACTTACAGAATGCACAGTCAGATATTACAACACAATTAACAAGTGTACAAAAACATTTGTATAGTATGCAATCAACATTACAAAATGATTTCCCATTAATTGCTAAAGAGATTGGAAAAACAGCAACTGATGTAGGAACACAGGAAGGAACAATTAAGGCATTAGTGGCTAATTCCAGTACAATGTCAGAGGATGAAAAAACGGCATTAAAAGAAGTAGCAGATTCTTTAGGCAAAGATGTTACGTCACTGCAAGGTTCCATCAGTTCAATCAGTGCGAAAGCAGGATCTATAGGAGATGATGCAACAGCAATTGGGCAAAATCTGACACAGACAAAAAGTGATTTGAAAATTGTGGCAGGATGCCTGACACAGATTCAGAACCTGCTATCAACTACAAAGACATCTACAGCCAAATTAGAAGCAGCATTAAAAGAAGTGGCAGCAGGAACTGGAGAGTTAAAGAAATCATCTAAGACATTGACAGCATCCATTAAGAAGTTAGATGCAGGAGCCAAAACATTAAATAACGGAACAAAGACAGCAGCAAGCGGAGCTAAGAAATTAAGCAAAGGTGCATCAACATTAGATAACGGAATGGGACAGATGTCCACAGGAATTGCAACATTGAAAAATGGTGCGGTTACATTAAATGAAGGAATGTTGACTTACAGAAAAGACGGAATTGATAAACTTGTCAATACGATCAATGATGATGCGAAAGATATCTTAGACAGAGTTGATGCGGTGATGGATGAAGGAGAGAATTATCAGACATTTACTAAGAAGGCTAGTGGAACGAAAGGTAGTGTGAAATTTATTATTGAAACTGAGGAATTAGAAAAATAAAATATGAGAATTTTCAACAAATTGAAAATATAATCAGAAAATTCTTGACAAATAAAAAATCGACTCATATAATATAAACAAATATTTAACAAGTTAAAGTGATAAATCCGATGAACAAAAGTAAGTAGCTCATCAAACAGTCTTACAGAGAGTGACCGGTTGCTGGAAGGTCATAGATATGTGATAAGTGAATGGATTTGTGAGGAGCACAGAGAACTGTTTATGAAACTTAGTAACTGTCGCCGTTATCCCACGTTACGGGAACGAGATATAAAAGCTTTTTATTATCGAACAAAGCGGAGTATCTTAAGTGAGGAGAGATATTTTCTAAGATATTTTAACAAGAAGAGAAGATCAGAAGATATTTCTTGAATATGGGTGGCACCACGGTCTATCGTCCCTAGCAATAGGAACGATGGGCCTTTTTTATTTCATAGGAAATCTACAAAGTAGGATTCTTTCGTGTTTCCTAAAATATGAACAAAGGCACTGCTCATGCAAGACGGTTCTATATATAATTCATAGTTTACAGATATACAAACTATGAAATAAACTATGGCGATATATTTTGATCAGGAGGAAGATATGTTATATCCGACATTAAACGAAGTTGAAGAACTATTAAAAGATTATCAGATGGTACCTGTATTTTACGAAGTGCTGGCTGATTACATGACACCGATTCGTATGTTTCAGGCATTAAGAAAACAAGGAACCCCATGTTTCATACTTGAGAGTGTGGAAAATAAAGACCAGTGGGGAAGATATTCTTTCATCGGGATCAATCCAAGATCAGAGATTAAAATTTCTGGAAAAGAATTAGAAGTCAATGGAGTGAAACAGAAAGAAGAATTCCAGATGAGGTACCTAAGTGATCTGATCGAGAAATACAAATCTCCAGTGATGGAAGATTATCCAAAGTTAACAGGTGGACTGATCGGGTATTTTGGATATGACATGATCCGTCAAGTGGAAAAGAAATTAACGAATGTTCCAGAAGATGACTTGAATATGCCAGAGTGCCACTTATGCATGTACGATGAGATCATTGCATTCGATCATTTAGCAAACAAAGCTGTGATCATCCAGAACATCCACAAAGGTGATAATATCAAACAAAAATATGAAGAATTAGAAGATAAAGCAGAATTGATCCTTCACAAGATGGAACGTCCGGTATCACTTTCCAAAGATAGATTCACACCAGCAAAAGCCAAAGTGGTATCAAATCTTACAAAAGAACAATACGAAGCAAATGTAAAGAAAGCCAAAGAATATATTAAAAACGGAGACATTTTCCAGGTCGTATTATCCCAGAGATTTGAGATAGATACAGACGTTGATCCATTTGATGTTTACCGATGCTTAAGAACATCAAACCCATCTCCATACCTTTATTTCTTCGATTTCATCGACTATCAGGTCGTCGGAGCTTCTCCAGAGAAGCTAGTCAGTGTCTTAAATGGAATCGTAGCAACCAAGCCGATCGCAGGAACGGTTCCAAGAGGAAAGACAAAAGAAGAAGACGATATGTTGGTTAGACAGTTAGTCAATGATCCAAAGGAACGAGCAGAACACACAATGCTAGTCGATCTTGGAAGAAATGATGTTGGAAAAGTCAGCAAGTTCGGAACAGTAGAAGTCAAAAACTTTATGACAGTTGAGAAATATTCCAAAGTCACTCATCTAGTCAGTGATGTACAGGGAGAATTAAGAGATGACGAAAATCAAATCAATGCATTGATGAGCGTTCTACCAGCAGGAACCTTATCTGGAGCGCCAAAGGTAAGAGCGATGGAGATCATCGATGAGCTGGAAAACAAAAAACGAGGTGTTTATGGTGGAACCGTCGGATATCTTGGATTTGATGGAAATATTGATACTTGTATCGCAATCCGAACAGTTGTATTTAAAGATGGAAAAGGATATGTACAGGCAGGAGTTGGAATCGTCAACGACTCCGTTCCAGAAAAAGAATTTATGGAGACAAAGAATAAAGCATTAGCTGTTGTAAATGCAGTGAAGGAGGCAGCAAAGTTATGATTTTAATGATAGATAATTATGATTCATTTACTTATAACGTATATCAGTATATCGGATCTTTGTATCCACAGATTCAGGTGGTACGAAATGATGAGATCACAATTGAAGAGATCAAAAACTTACAAAACCTAGAAGCACTTGTTATCTCCCCAGGACCTGGATATCCAGATAGTGCTGGAATTTCAAAAGATGTGATCAAAACATTTGGAAAAGATATCCCAATCTTAGGGATCTGTTTAGGACATCAGGCGATTGGAGAAGTATATGGTGGAAAAGTTGTTCCAGCAAAAGAATTGATGCATGGAAAAATGAGCGAGATCACAATTGATAATAAAAATCCTTTATTCGAAGGATTAGAAGATAAAATATATGCCGCAAGATATCATTCACTGATCATTGACGACGAAACAATCCCAGATAAATTAGAAATCATCGGAAGAGATGAAAAAGGACAGATCATGGCAGTGTGCCACAAAGAATATCCGGTTTATGGAATTCAGTTCCATCCAGAATCCATCTTAACCGAAATGGGAATGAAGATCTTAGAAAATTTTTTAACAAACATCGCAGGAATCAGACTTGGAGATTCTACAAAGGAGGAAACTATGAGCGCAGTCAATCAAGAAACATTAAAACCATTTTTAGCAAAGATCGTAGAAGGAAATCATTTGACAGAAGAAGAAGCTTATAAAGCGATGGACTGCATCATGTCAGGAAATGCGACTGACGCACAGATGGGAAGTTTCCTAACAGGTCTTCGGATGAATCATGAAACACCAGAAGAGATCACAGGATTTGCGAAAGTTATGAGAGCTAAAGCAGCGATCGTTCCAGAAGAAACAGAAGCGATCGATATCGTAGGAACTGGAGGAGACCTTGCAAACAGCTTTAATATTTCCACCACATCATCCTTTGTGATCGCAGCAGCAGGAGCTAAAGTTGCAAAACATGGAAATCGAAGCGTATCTTCAAAGAGCGGTGCAGCCGATGTCTTAGAAGCTTTGGGAGCAAAGATCGGATTAACATCAGAAGAAAGTAAGGAATGTTTGGATGAAGTTGGAGCAGCGTTCTTATTTGCACAGACACATCATGGTTCCATGAAATATGCAGGGCCAGTCAGAGCACAGCTTGGAGTCAGATCTGTATTTAATATCTTAGGACCTTTAGCAAACCCAGCAATGACAAACTACATCGTTCTCGGTGTTTATGAAAAAGAGCTGGTTCGTCCGATGGCAGATGTTATGAAGAATCTTGGAGTTAAAAGAGCCCTGATCGTATATGGAGACGACGGATTAGATGAAATCTCAATCTCATCCACAACAAGTGTCTGTGAGATCGATGGAGATGAGATCAAAGAATATACGATCGATCCAGAAGAATTAGGATTAACACTTGCCAAGAAAGAAGATATTGTTGGTGGAACAGCAGATGAAAATGCGATCATTACAAAAGATATCCTAACTGGAAAAGAACAGGGAGCAAAACGAACAGGAACTGCAGTTCTGGTTTGTCGATATTTGTCGATTTTTTTGACAAATGGCTGCAGCTTGTTCAGAAAGCTCCAGCCATTCCTTCAAAAGCCATCATGATTTTTGTTCAGCCACTGCCAAATACTCCGCCGGAACATGGGGCAGCGGCTTCCTGGGATAGTCCTCGCTGCTCCGTGCAAAAACGCGAGCCTGTTCCCACATCCAGGGCAGGGAACGGGTCTGTTCGTCTTTGCCATCCTGATAATTCCAGCGGCACTGCTGCCAAACCAGGGCATCCCGACCAATGGTGGTGAGCCTGGTGCCTTGCGTAGTTGACTCCCGGCTCCAGCTGGTTTGACGTTCACCGCCCTGCGGAAGTCCTGCCTTGTGTA
>OIYU01002101.1_pt1 | contig 11526 bp, 9 predicted proteins | sample 1588321 | NCBI WGS metagenome assembly OIYU01 (sample SAMN03283258) | human gut metagenome | biome: human-associated habitat; material: feces | host: Homo sapiens | place: USA | collected 2013 | reverse complement strand
AAAAATCGACAATTTTTTTTGGATATAACTTGACAGGATAGGGAAAATCCACACTTTTGAATATTATCGGTGGAATTGATGAGCCAGATGAGGGCTATATTTCCATAGATGGGGAAAAAACAGGAGATATGAAGGAGAAAGCGCTGACTCTTTACCGCCGGAAGCATCTGGGATATGTTTTCCAGATGTATAATCTGATCCCCAATTTAAATGTAAAGGAAAATATCGAGGTGGGCGCATATCTCAGCGATAAGGCCCTAGATATTGACGAGTTGCTTCACACACTGGGACTTTATGAGCACAGACATAAGCTTCCCAACCAGCTCTCCGGTGGACAGCAGCAGAGAACTGCCATTGGTCGTGCTATTGTAAAAAATCCGGACATCCTTCTTTGCGACGAGCCTACAGGTGCACTGGATTACAACACATCTAAGGAAATTCTGCGTCTGATCGAGCAGGTCAACCAGAAGTACGGAAATACCATCATCATGGTTACCCACAACGATGCCATTAAGAATATGGCAGACCGCGTAGTAAAGCTTCGTGATGGCCAGATCCGAAAAAACTATCTCAATGAGTCCAAAGTCGCAGCCGACGATCTGGACTGGTAAGGCGGTGCGCTATGAAGAATCCATTGTGGAAACGTCTTCCAAGAGAATTGAAAAGTGATTTCGGAAAATATATTGTGATCTTTCTGTTTATGACACTGACCATAGGCTTTGTCTCGGGCTTTCTTGTGGCTGATGACAGTATGCTGGCTGCTTATGACGAAGGTTTCGAAAAATATAACATTGAGCATGGCAACTTTACCCTTTCTTCGAAAGCCAGCGAAAGCGATTTAAAGAAAATTGAAAAAAATGGAAAAGTACGAATCTGCGAAAATTTTTATCGGGATGAGGCCACAGATGCGGATCTGGACGGAAACGAAGAGGAAACCATGCGTATCTATCAGGAGCGTACCGATATGAATCTTGTGTGCTTGATGTCAAGGGGAATGCCAGCTGCAAAGAACGAGATTGCCATTGACCGGATGTATGCAGATAATAACAAGCTGAAGGTTGGTGACAAGCTGAAAATCGCAGGAGAAGAACTGACAGTTACCGGACTGGTGGCATTACCTGACTACAGTTGTTTATTTTCCGATAACAGCGATATGATGTTTGATGCTGTAAAATTTGGCGTGGGTATTATGACCGAGAAAGGTGCGGATGCTTTTGGAACAACCCATCTGGAGTACCGCTATTCCTGGCAGTATGAGACTGCACCAAAGGATGATATTGAAGCGAAAAACATGTCAGAGGATTTTCTGGAGGTTCTGGTCAAATATGGAAATGTGACAGGTTTTATCCCGGCCTATTCCAATCAGGCCATCACTTTTACCGGTGAAGATATGGGCGGTGATAAGGCTATGATGGAGGTGCTGCTGTATATTCTGATCGTCATCATTGCTTTTGTGTTTGCAGTTACAACAAATAATACCATTACAAAAGAAGCTTCTGTGATCGGGACTCTGCGTGCTTCCGGATATTCCAGAAGAGAACTTCTGTTCCACTATATTTCCATGCCGGTGATCGTAACTGTGGTTGCTTCTGTTCTTGGAAACGTGCTGGGCTACACCTCCTTTAAAAATCTTTGTGCAGGTATGTATTATGGCAGTTACAGCCTGCCGACCTATGAAACACGCTGGAATGCAGATGCATTTATATTGACCACAGTGGTTCCGGTAGTGATCATGCTGGGAATCAATTTGATTCTGATTTCAGGGAAACTGCGTCTTTCTCCTTTGAAATTCCTGCGTCATGATCTGTCTGCTTCCAAACGGAAAAAAGCTGTGCGTCTTCCGGACTTTAAGTTTTTCAACCGCTTCCGGCTGCGTATTATCCTGCAGAATAAGTCAAGTTATCTGACTTTGTTTATTGGAATCTTTTTTGCAAATGTACTGTTGCTTTTTGGAATGATGATGAAGCCGCTTCTGGATCATTATCAGGAAGAAATTTTGAAGAACATGATCGCGCCGTACCAGTATGTGCTGAATGTACCGGAGGAACCAGATGAAGATGAGGAATATACGATTATGGGAATGCTGCAGAAATTTCTTACTCCATCTTTGAAAACAAATGAGAAGTCAGCAGAAAAATTCTGCCTGAATTCCATGAAAAATGTATTGCCGGATCAGGAGGGAGAGACCATAACGGTCTATGGAATCGCGGACGACAGTACGTATGTAAGCGCGGAGCTTCCAACTGATGGAGTTCTGATTTCTGACGGTTATGCAGAAAAGTATAAGATAAAGACCGGGGATACCGTTGTGCTGAAGGAAGCTTACGGAAGCGAGACCTATGAATTTTTGGTGCAGGGAATCTACGATTATCCGGCATCTTTGACGGTATTTATGCCGATTTCCTCCTACAGGAAAACCTTTGGGGAAAAGGAAGATTACTTTAACGGTTATTTTTCCCGGGAAAAGATCACAGATCTGGATGAGGATCTGATTGCAACAACAATTACGGAGGACGATCTGACAAAGGTCAGCCGTCAGCTGGATGTGTCTATGGGAGAAATGTTCCAGCTGATCAATGTATTTGCAGTTGTGCTGTTTGCCCTCCTGATCTATCTGCTTACCAAGCTGATCATTGAAAAGAATGCCAATGCCATTTCTATGGTAAAGATTCTGGGGTATGAAAACCGGGAGATCAACAGCCTGTATCTTACATCCACTACGTGGGTGGTGATCTTGTCCATTTTACTCAGCCTGCTGCTGTCTACCTGGACGATATATGGAATTTACGGATATCTGATGTCATCCTTCTCAGGCTGGCTGACCTTATATCTGAAACCAGCGGTTTATCCGGAGATGTTTGCGATGGGGATGGGGGCGTATGTGTTGGTGGCACTGCTTCAGTTCAGAAGGATCAAGAAGATTCCCATGGATGTGGCACTGAAAAATGTGGAGTAAGAGAATTATAAGAAAATAGAATATTGGAGGATATTAGGGCAGACTTCTATTTCTTCGGGAGTTTGCCCTGATTTATGCTGAGCATTTTATTTTAGGCAATACGTTTTGAGGGTTCGGGTTAATAGTAGCAGCCAGGTTGGAGTAGTGTTCTGGTTACTGTTTACTGGTAACATTCCGCGAGGTGTTTTTTGTGAACGTAGTTCACAGAAAACCCGAGAAGTGCGGCGCGAAATCATGCGAATGCATGATTTCTGTGCATCGCGAAGCGCGTTACTGTGAACGGAGTGAGCAGTAACGTGTTCTGTTTATTGAGAGATTTATTCATATTTTCATGTTGTGATTTGGTAAAATTTCGTATATACTTTCCTTTGTAGCCCAAAGTGGATATTTTGTATCCGGGCGGGACGAGCTGGATATAATAGCAGTAGAAAGTGCCCGCATAGAATTTTTTAAGAAGAGGAGATACGAACATGGATTACGCAAAAGAATCCTTAAAGATGCACTATGAGTTAAAAGGTAAAATTGAAGTTGTTTCAAGAGCAAAGGTTGATTCCAAGGATGCTTTAAGCCTTGCTTACACCCCTGGTGTTGCACAGCCTTGCCTTGAGATTCAGAAAGATATTAATAAAAGTTATGAATTGACCAGGCGTTGGAATACGGTTGCTGTAGTAACTGACGGTACCGCTGTTCTTGGACTTGGAGATATCGGTCCGGAGGCTGGTATGCCGGTTATGGAGGGCAAATGCGTTCTGTTCAAAGAGTTTGGTGATGTAGATGCTATTCCGCTTTGTGTTCGAAGCAAGGATGTAGATGAGATTGTGCAGACCGTTCGCCTTCTGGCTGGAAGCTTCGGCGGTGTAAACCTGGAGGATATTTCCGCACCGAGATGCTTTGAGATTGAGAAGAAGCTGAAAGAGTGCTGTGATATTCCGATTTTCCATGACGACCAGCATGGTACTGCAGTTATTACACTTGCAGGTGTGATCAATGCGCTGAAGGTTGTTGGCAAGAAAATCGAAGACATTAAGATCGTTACTTCCGGAGCAGGAGCTGCCGGAATCGCGATTATCAAACTTCTTATTTCTATGGGACTTAAGAACGTTATTATGACAGATCGTAAAGGTGCAATTTACGAAGGTCGTGAGGGTCTGAACCCAATCAAGGAAGAGATGGCGAAGATCACAAACGCCAATCATGAGAAGGGCTCCTTGAGTGAAGTGATCAAAGGCGCTGACGTATTTATCGGTGTTTCCGCACCTGGAACCCTTACTCCGGATATGGTTCGCACTATGGCGAAAGATCCGATCATCTTTGCCTGCGCAAACCCGACTCCTGAGATTTTTCCAGATGAGGCCAAGGCAGCAGGAGCAGCGGTAGTATCCACAGGTCGTTCCGACTACCCGAATCAGGTGAACAATGTTCTCTGCTTCCCGGGAATCTTCCGTGGTGCCCTTGATGTCCGTGCATCTGACATCAACGATGAAATGAAGATTGCCGCAGCTTACGCCATTGCAGGCCTGGTAAGCGACGAAGAACTCTGCGCTGATTATATTCTGCCAGCAGCATTTGATTCAAGAGTGAAAGATGCGGTTGCGAAGGCTACTGCTGAAGCTGCCATTAAGAGCGGAGTGGCTAGGATCTAAAATTCTTTATATATCCGTTTGTTTTCTTCTGCGGAGAATAACTTTAAACGATGCCCGATGCGAATTGCCTTTGAATCCGTTCCATGCCCGATCAAAGGTGTTTTCGCAATGGGCGTCTTTTTTTCTGTGAATTCAAGAAGCAGTTTTGCCATATCTGGCTGACAGTTATCCGCCTCCATTTTCGTAAACGTCCCCAACAAAATCCCATTTACTTTCTTAAATACTCCCATCTGGCTCAACTGGCTTAAATAAGTCACCATCTGCGGCAGTTTTCCTCCAAAGGACTCCAGAAGCAGGATTTTCTCCCGCATATCCGGCCAGTAAGGCGTGCCAGCCAGCTTCAAAAGGCACCGTATATTTCCTCCTACTACAATTCCATCCATATGAGTTCCCTGCACAAATTCATAAGGGAAATCATAAAGAGAAGAGGATCCCGCCAAGGTAGTATTAAGAAAGTCCGTTATCTGGGACTGGCTGTGATCGTAGGTGAGATTTCGTATCTGGTACAGGACAGATGATTTCCCTGTTCGGGCATAAATGGCATTTATAATTGTTGTCAGATCACTATATCCCCAAAAATGCTTTTTTCCGTAAGCAATGGTCTGAAAATCCAGATAGGATAAAAGCTCGTTGGCCATATCCCCGCCAGATACGTCAAAAATATCTGTGACAGAATCATCCTCATAAAATTTCATAAGAGCCCCGGCACGTTCCCTGGCAGTTCCAGCCTGTCCGTTTTCATCTCCATAAAGGTAAGGGCTAAGATCTACTTCTAGTCCGGATTTTTCCAGAATCTGCACCAACATTTTTATTGTTTCGGCCTGTTCTGGCCTAAGTCCGTTGGAACAACAGACAATCCCGATTTTGCTTCCCTGTTTCATAAAAAGTAATCCTTTCTTTTCAATAAAGTGCATGTGATTTTTTTATACATGTAACTTTTTCACAGATTTTACTATCTAAAACAATGTATGAAGCATAAAAATACGCTCATTCAACACTTTTTATCTTCTTTTACATTATAAACAATAATTCCCCATAAATCCACCATTCATACTGGAGCGTGTTTGAAAAAGCATTCCCGCAGTTAATGTTCACTGGTAACGTTCCGCAATCTGTACGCCCCACTTTGCGGTATATTTTGTAGAAATTTTTTTTAGCACACTCTGGAATCTCGAAACATTTTCAAAAAGCACTGGTCAAAATTTACGATATTGCAGTGAAAAAAATGAGAAAAAAATGCAAATAAATTATTGACAGCTTATATAAATTAGAATATACTAATCAACGTAAGCAAAACATAATAATGAATAGATGTTTCTAAAGCACAAAAAAGGAAGGATGATATGATGCCGTTATCAATGGTAAACGAAGGAGAGCCGCAGGTGATTAAAAAAGTCGGCGGTAAAGAAGAAACCCGTAAATTCCTTGAAAATCTTGGGTTTGTACAGGGAGCTACAGTAACCGTTGTAAGTGAGATCAGCGGTAACATGATCGTGAATGTGAAAGATTCCAGAGTTGCCATTGGCAAGGATATGGCGAATCGGATCATGGTCTGAAATCCAGAAAAAAGGAGCAAGTATTATGAAAACATTACGGCAAGTTGGCGTAGGTCAGACTGTCACAGTGAAGAGACTGCACGGCGAAGGACCAGTAAAGAGACGTATCATGGATATGGGAATTACCAAAGGGGTACAGATCTATGTACGTAAAGTTGCACCGCTTGGAGATCCTATTGAAGTAACCGTAAGAGATTATGAACTGTCTCTGAGAAAAGTCGATGCAGAAATGATAGAGGTAGAATAAATACTGTACAGGATATAGTACTTTGCTGTGTGTACATAAGGGAAAAGTTACTGCTCACATATTTTTGAGAAACATTTTATAAATGTTGTCATATGAACAGTGGCAAAATCAGCACAGCATGAAATTGCATGTTCTGGAAGTGAACAGGCAATTTTTTTTACCTGATTGGTTAGCGAAACCTAATAAAAGGTTGAAACACTAACAAATGAAAGCTGATTGAAACAATCGGCAGCACAGGGCAACTAAAATCAGCAGAAGCTGTATATAATAAGCCCGGAAAAAGAAAATCTGGAAAGAAAGAGGAGGCATGAAAATGTCGATTAAGATTGCACTTGCAGGTAACCCTAACTGCGGCAAGACCACATTATTCAATGCACTGACCGGCTCTAACCAGTTCGTTGGTAACTGGCCTGGTGTAACAGTAGAGAAAAAAGAAGGTAAACTGAAAGGTCATAAGGATGTAACCATCATGGACCTTCCTGGTATTTATTCCCTTTCCCCATACACACTTGAGGAAGTGGTTGCCAGAAATTACCTGATCAATGAAATGCCAGATGCGATCATCAACATCGTAGATGGTACAAACCTTGAACGTAACCTGTATCTGTCCACACAGATCATGGAGCTTGGTATTCCGGTGGTTATGGCTATTAACATGATGGATCTTGTTCAGAAATCCGGAAACAAGATACATATTGATAAATTAAGCAAAAAACTTGGCTGTGAAGTAGTTGAGATTTCCGCTCTTAAGGGAACCGGAATCATGAAAGCTGCTGAGAAAGCAATTAGTGCAGCACAGAGCAAAAAGAAAACAATTCCGGTTCACGAATTTGCACAGGATGTTGAGGATGCGATCAAATCTGTTGAGAATAAGCTGACAGGAACTGTTGCAGAGGCTCAGAAACGTTTCTTTGCAATCAAGCTTATCGAGAAAGATGACAAGATCGTAGAGCAGATGAAGAGCGTTCCGGATGTGTCTTACGAAGTAAAGGCTCTGGAAGATAAATTCGATGATGATACAGAGAGTATTATCACAAACGAGCGTTATGTATACATCTCTTCCATTATTGGACAGTGCTATACAAAATCCTCTACAGGAAAGAAGCTTACAACCTCCGATAAGATCGACAGAATCGTAACCAACAGATGGCTGGCGCTTCCGATCTTCGCAGTTGTAATGTGGGTTGTTTATTATGTGTCTGTAACCACTGTTGGAACTATTGTAACAGATTGGACAAATGATGTACTCTTCGGTGAGATTATTCCTCCGGCAGTTGAGTCTGCTCTGGAAGCTGTAAATTGCGCTGCATGGCTGCAGGGACTGATCCTTGACGGTATTGTTGCCGGTGTTGGCGCTGTACTTGGTTTCGTACCGCAGATGCTGGTTCTGTTCCTGTTCCTTGCATTCCTTGAGTCCTGCGGTTACATGGCTCGTGTTGCATTCATCATGGACAGAATCTTCCGTAAATTCGGTCTTTCCGGAAAATCCTTCATCCCAATGTTGATCGGTTCCGGATGTGGTGTTCCTGGAGTTATGGCTTCCCGTACAATCGAGAACGACCGTGACCGTAAAATGACAATTATGACCACAACATTTGTTCCTTGTGGTGCGAAGCTCCCGATCATTGCAATGATTGCAGGTGCATTCTTTAACAACAGCGGATGGGTTGCGACAAGCTGTTACTTTGTTGGTATCGCAGCAATCATCTGCTCCGGTATCATCCTTAAGAAAACAAAAATGTTCGCTGGCGAGCCGGCACCATTCGTTATGGAGCTTCCGGCATATCACTGGCCGACAGTCGGCAATATTCTGAGAAGCATGTGGGAGAGAGGCTGGTCTTTCATCAAGAAAGCTGGTACCATCATTCTTCTTTCCACAATCGTTCTCTGGTTCCTCATGGGATTCGGCTGGGAAGGCGGTTCCTTCGGAATGGTAGAAGAACTGAACAACAGTATTCTTGCCAAGATTGGTTCTGCTATCGCCTGGATTTTTGCTCCTCTTGGATGGACAAAAGCAGGAGAAGGCTGGAAGATGGCAGTTGCAGCCGTAACAGGTCTTATTGCAAAAGAGAACGTCGTTGCTACATTTGGTATGCTCTTCGGATTTGCAGAGGTTGCAGAGGATGGAGCTGAGATCTGGGGAAATCTTGCACAGGTTATGACTCCAATTGCAGCTTACGGATTCCTAGTATTCAATCTTCTTTGCGCTCCGTGCTTCGCGGCTATGGGTGCAATCAAGAGAGAGATGAACAACGCAAAATGGTTCTGGTTTGCAATCGGTTATCAGTGTGGTCTTGCTTATGTAGTTTCACTTTGCATTTATCAGATTGGTACACTGCTTACAGGCGGCGGATTTGGAATCGGAACTGTTGTAGCATTTGTTCTGGTTGCAGCATTCCTGTACCTGCTGTTCAGACCATATAAAGAGAGCAACAGCTTAAAAGTTAATACAAAGAGTATTGCTTAAGCAAAGTTCTTAAATAATTCAGCCTGTATCCCTTAAAGAGATACAGGCTGGAATTTTTATATAAGGGGAAATAACAATAGTATTTCGTTTTGGAAAAGAGATGTTCTGCAGCAGTGAAGGCGCGAACCGTTATGATTTCTCTTTATATAGAAATTCCAGCTCCTGACATAAAATCACACAGAAATCAAAAAGGATGGCGATGAAAATGATGAAAAATGCAGTTGAAGAAAAAGCATATGAAAATCAGGAAGCATATCAGCGCACACAAATGCAGAAAGATATGATTTTTGAACGATTACGCGAACAGGGCTGCAGGATCACCAGACAGCGCCAGCTGATCCTGGATATTATTCTGGAGGAGGAGTGTTCCTGCTGCAAGGAAATTTATTACAAGGTGCAGGAGAAAGATCGAAATATTGGACCGGCCACAATTTACCGCATGGTAAATATGCTGGAAAAAATCGGCGCCATCAGCCGCAAGAACATGTACCGGATTTCCAGCTGTGAAGCATGCTGCCAGGAAAATGGCTGCACTGTAAGACTCAGCGATGATACTGTCTGTAAGCTGCCTTCTGAAGTCTGGAAACAGGTTGTAAGAGCTGGATTGAAAAATATGGGCTATATCGGAGATCAGGATATTGAGAGTATTGAGATGACCATGTCAAAGTGCGGTGCTTGAAAACTGGCATGATAGTATGAAGGCATATAAAAATAGCAGTTATCCAGGGGAGAGAGTTAGAGCCTGTTTGAAAAAGCATTTCCGCAATCTGCACGCCCCACTTTGCGGTATATTTCACCAGAATTCAGTTGCCGTAGCCCGTTACGGCGCCTTCATCCGGGCAAAATCTCCCACAAATTGTGACGTACATCTTGCAGAAAACCTTTTTCAAACACGCTCAAAGAACAGAAAAGCTATACGCTTATATTCTGTTTAAATACGGATTTTACTGTCCGTAAAAATGGACTTTGTATAAGTCTGTCAAAAATACATAAGATAAACACCTGGAAATGGTGAACTGTCTTATTGTCAGATTGGAGAAAGTAGGATGGAGAAAAGAGTGCAGGACTACACCCAGGATATTCTGGCTGTAGTAAGAAGTAATACCTCTCCGGCAGCTATGAGCGATAAGCTGGGAGATTTTCATGCCAATGACATTGCAGATGCAATGCCGAGGCTGACTGTTCAGGAACGCTGCAAACTGTACCGTATTCTGGACCTGAATATGCTGTCCGATGTTTTTGAGTATACGGACTCAGATAATGCAGCAGAATATGTGAAAGAGATGGATGTGAAAAAAGGTGCAGCCATTCTTTCACGTATGGAGACCGATGCCCTTGTAGAGGTTCTTCATAAGATTGATAAAGCCAAAAAGAAATTGCTGTTCGAATTAATGGACGATGATGTCCGCCACGATATTGAGATGATTGCTTCCTTTGATGAGGATGAAATCGGCAGCCGCATGACGACCAATTGCATTATCATTCGTGAGAACCTGACTGTGAAGCAGGCTATGAACAGCCTTGTAGAACAGGCTGCTAAGAACGATAATATTTCCACAATCTTTGTGGTAACCGAGTCACAGAAATTTTACGGAGCCATTGATCTGAAAGACCTGATCATTGCAAGACAGGATAAATCCCTGGAAGATCTGGTGGCAACCTCTTACCCATATGTATATGCCGAAGAGGATATTGACGACTGTATCGAAGAACTGAAAGCGTATTCCGAGGATTCCATCCCCGTGCTGGATAATGACAACCGCCTTTTAGGTGTTATCACATCTTCCAATATCATCGACCTGGTTGATGATGAAATGGGAGAGGATTACGCCATGCTGGCAGGTCTTACCGCAGAGGAAGATCTGAAGGAGCCGCTGAAAGAGAGTATGAAGAAACGTATGCCATGGCTGATCGTTCTTCTTGGTCTTGGAATGGTTGTATCCTCTGTAGTTGGTGTCTTTGAGAACGTAGTTACCCAGCTTCCCATCATCATGGCCTTCCAGTCCCTTATATTGGATATGGCCGGAAACGTCGGTACGCAGTCCCTGGCTGTTACCATCCGTGTCCTGATGGATGAGTCCCTCACCGGCAAGCAGAAGCTGGAACTTGTATTTAAAGAAATGCGGATTGGTCTTTGCAATGGTGCGTTGCTTGGTATATTGTCCTTTGTACTCATTGGACTTTACATTTACTTATTTAAAGGAAAGACTTTGGTATTTGCATACGCCGTATCCGGCTGCATCGGAGTCGCCCTGCTCCTTGCAATGCTGATCTCCAGTGCCGTAGGTACCTGTATCCCACTGTTTTTCAAAAAAGTAGGTGTAGACCCCGCCGTAGCCTCTGGCCCATTGATCACCACCGTCAACGACCTTGTTGCTGTTGTGACATATTATGGACTTGGCTGGATATTCCTCATTGGAATCCTTCACCTGGCAGGTTAATAAGATTGTATATTGAAAGCTCTTTAGGAAGTCAATAAAAATTCCTAAAGGGCTTTTTTATGGTTAAAAAGTTCTTCAGGAGGGACGCATTGAATAACTTTCAACACATTAAATAGCAATATAACCGCAGAAAGAAGCACCGCAACACCCCACAGCGAAATTGTCAAGCGTTTTTGAAAATGTCCTAAAATAATTGAAGTATTAGCCCCGGCTTTT
>OIYU01002100.1_pt1 | contig 11527 bp, 8 predicted proteins | sample 1588321 | NCBI WGS metagenome assembly OIYU01 (sample SAMN03283258) | human gut metagenome | biome: human-associated habitat; material: feces | host: Homo sapiens | place: USA | collected 2013 | reverse complement strand
TGCGAGCCAGGACTTGACCGAGCGAAAATCTCAACCCGGCCCCTCGGACCGGAGCTGCGGTAACTTTGCTGCGAATCCTCGTGTCCGTTGAGCGACGCGCCCCACTCACAATCCTTAATTCGGTGGGCTGATGTGTTGCATCCCTGAGGGCTACAAGGTTGAAATGAAGGTGGACAGGCGGCGGAGGCCTTCGTCCAGGTCTTTGTCGGAAACGCAATAGCTTAGGCGGATGTGGCCTTCGGTGCCGAAGCAGTTTCCGGGAACTAGGGCTACGTTTGCCTCTTTGATGGCTTTGATGCAGAAGTCTTCGCTGGTTAGGCCGAACTTTTTGATGCTTGGGAAAGTGTAGAAGGCTCCTGCGGGCTCTACTACGTCGAGGCCCATGGCGTCTAAGGCTGCGAGTACGCATTCGCGACGAGCTCGGTAGACTTCGAGCATGGGGGTGGGGTCGACGGTGAGGGCTCGGGCTGCGGCGTCCATCTCAAATGAAACGGCGCTCGATACTAAGTATTGGTGGGCCTTTGCGATCTCGGCGATGACGGGGGTTGCCGCCGCGAGCCAGCCCAAGCGCCAGCCGGTCATGGCCCAGGGCTTGGAAAAGCTCTCGATGACGACCGTCTGCTCGCGCAGCTCCGGGTGACGCTGGGCAAAGCGCTCGTAGCCATCCACATAAACCAGGCGGTTGTATACGTCGTCGCAGACCACGTAGATGCCCGCCTGCTCCGCCACGTGCGCCACGGCGTCGAGCGAAGCCGCGTTGAGGATACAACCCGTAGGATTGTTGGGCGAGCAGATGACGATGGCCTTGGTCGCCGGTGTCACGCAAGCACGAAGTGCGTCCTCGTCAATCTGAAATTGCGCAGGCTCCGTATCCAAAAAGACCGCCTTGGCATGGTTGGCCACGACGATGCTCTCGTACAGGCCAAAGGCCGGCGTGGGGATAATGACCTCGTCGCCGGGGTTGAGCATAGCCATGAATGTTGCCGACAGGGCCTCGGTCGCGCCGTCGGTCAGGATGACCTCGTCGGCCGAAAACGTAAGGCCCGCATCCCCCGTGTAGGCAGATAACGCCTCACGCAGAGCGGGACGACCGTTGTTGGGCGGATAGTGCGTGTCGCCGCGGTCCAACGAAGCAGTCACCTCGGCGCTAATCACATCGGGCGTGGGAAAATCGGGCTCGCCAAGCGCAAGCGCGATGCACCCCGGATGCTGGGCGGCGAGCGCGTTGATCCGGCGGATACCGGAGAGCTTAAGCGTGGCAAGCGAGGTATTCATGGGCAGTCGCATGGCGTTCCTTTCGTAAGGGTTGCACTAGGATAGCGCGGCGGGGCGCCGCCGGACGGTGTAACCTAAACGGAAACCAACCGGAAAGGAGGCGGCATGGAGACGACCGCGCGCGGCGATGTACCAAAAACGCTGCAAACCATTGCGTATATCAGCATTCCCAATAGCGCCGATCTTGAGTTTTTGCTTTGGGACCTGCAGGATGCCATCGCCGCCTATGCTCAGCTTTCCGGCACCGCGCTCCCCCGCCCGGTCGACTTGAAGGCGGATGATGCCGGCGCAGTCGATGGCATGGTGCTCGCTGTTGCTGATGCATTTGATGATGAGGCGATGACCGCTGTCGAGCAGATACTCGATCGCTTTGGGAATACAGAGACACGCGTCTATGCCGTCGTCCAGGCCCTGTCCAAAAACGCCGAGCAGACGGACAAAGTCCTCGACCGCCTGCACCGGGCATGCATTCTACGTGATCTGCCGTGGTGCGACGGCGTTGTCATCTGTGCCGGCGGCGGCATCGCAGCGCTTCGCCATTCCCCACGCATGGGACTCTTGCGGCGACCGTTTTCGGAGGCCATGGACAAGCTCGTGGGCGCCGTGCGCATGGGCTGCTCCATTGAGCATGCGCAGCTGCTTGGCGGCGGCGATGCCGATAGCGTCGATGCCGACGGCATGGTGCGCGCCAAACCCGCCCTGCCCGCACCGATCTGGCACGCCGTTATGAGGCATCTTGCCGAGCACTCAAACTGCTAAATCGAAAAAGCCTGCCAATCAGCGGCGCCGCTCCACCGTTCAACAAGCCGCTCCAGACGCCATGCCGCATTGGCGGGACTTGTCGAGGGCAGGACGATGGCAGGCAGCCCCGTCCGATCTTGCAAGTAGCGTTTGTAGAGTCGCCCTGCCGTACCGCCGTTACAGACAACGACCCCGATCGGCGCGGCATCGGTAATGCGCTCGATATGTGCCGGCACAACGTTGCGGATGCTCGCGTCGCTCGAGCCCTTAATGTCGCAGCTCTCAATCACGTCCCACAGGGCCACGCCGCCGTTCAGCAGCATGGCCCGCTTGGCGGCGATCGAGGCATCGAGCGTCGCGGACTCACCGTTTGCCAAAGGATCACCCTCGTTGGGCGGCACAGGCATACCGAGGCACATGGCCATCACACGCCAAAAGCGATTCTGAGGGTTGCCGTAATAAAAGGCATTGACGCGCGAAAGCACCGAGGGAAACGACCCGAGCACCAAAACGCGCGAGTGCTCGTCAAACACGGGCTCAAACCCATGCTCAATATGTTGATAGCCCTCGTCAGACACGGCCATGGGCTAGGCTCTCAGCAGATAACGCACCTCATAGGGCGCAAGTTCAAGGGAGCCCGGCAGCTCGACCGTGGGCGCATCGTCGGCAAGCAGGTCAACGAAGGAGCCGTTGAGTTCGCCGGCTCCAAAAGTGTAAGGCTCGTCCACGGCGTTCACCGCCACGAGTACCGTCGCGTCGTCACAGGCACGCTCGAAGAGCAGTTGTTTGTTCTGGATCACCACGTTGCGATAGGCGCCGTAGTTGAGGGCGCGAGCCGCCGCGTCGTCAGCCGAACGAAGGTGAGTCAGCTGTGTGATGAAGGCCGTTAGCTCGTTGGGCGCAGGCTCGTCGAGCGCAGGCCGCAGCGCCCAGTCGCCATCGGGGCCGCCCTTTTCGCCAGCAATTCCCCACTCGCTGCCATAGTAGACGCACGGGATGCCCGGCATGCCAAAGAGCATGCCGTAGGCGGGACGCAGACACGACTTGTCGGTGAGGATACTTGCCAGGCGCGGCACATCGTGGTTGTCGACAAACGACAGCAGATGTTTGCCGCGGTAGATGCACCACGGATCGCCGCCAAACTGGCGGTGCAGCGAATGGGCGATCTCGAACATGTTGACCGAGTTAAAGCTGGAGTACAGGCCCTTGTAGCACTCGTAGTTGGTGCAGGAGTCGAGCATCTCGTCGTTGACGATTTGGTTGTAGTCGCCGTGGAGCGTCTCGCCGATCAGCGCAAAGTCGGGCTTGAGCTCACGGGTAAAGACGTGCAGGCGGCGCATAAAGTCGCGGTCGAGCATATAGGCAACGTCCAGGCGCAAGCCGTCAACGCCAAAGACCTCGGCCCAGCGGCGCACGGACTCGAGCAGGTAATCGACCACAGCGGGATTTTGCAGGTTGAGCTTCACAAGCTCAAAATGGCCTTCCCAGCCCTCGTACCAAAAGCCATCGCCATAGCAGGAATCGCCGTCAAAGCTAATGTGGAACCAGTCCTTGTACGGCGAGTCCCACTTGCGCTCCTGCACATCGCGGAAGGCCCAAAAACCGCGGCCGACGTGGTTGAAGACGGCATCGAGCACCACGCGGATGCCATGGGCATGCAGCGTGTCGCATACGGCGGCAAAGTCGGCGTCCCCACCCAGGCGACGGTCGATATGGCGCAGGCTGCGTGTATCGTAGCCGTGGCTATCAGATTCGAGCGGTGGGTTGATGAGCACAGCGCCAACGCCGAGTTCCTGCATGTAGTCGGCCCATTGGGCGACCTTCATGATAGGAGCATCGGGGTTGGGTTCAGCGCCGGCAGCTTGGGAAAGTTCATCCTCGGCAACGGGCGCGGCGTTTTCGCGCGGAGCCCCGCAAAAGCCCAGCGGATAGATCTGATAGAACGTCGTCTCGTATGCCCACATAACAGCCTCCCGGTAAACTCAACACAACGACATCCATTGTATGCCCAGCTTGTATCCTCTCCCCCAAAATAAGTTGCGGTGGAATAGTTCCTGCTTGGGCCTTCAGAGGCCTTAAACAGGAACTATTCCACCGCAACTGATGAGGGGACGTGATTAGGCGACGGGCTTGGCGCGGCGGATGGCTGGGAACAGTACGGTGATGACGAGGATCTTGCCAAATAAATGGTACTGCCGAGATGCCGCTGAGCGAATAGAGAGGTGTCCGCACGGGCGGCTATCCTATGATGAAGGCAGCATATTCCCACACCTGACCTACAAAGGTAGTTGAACGATGGCAGACATTAAAATCAAGATCGTCAGCAATCCATATCAAGAAATTGTTCGGTTCTTCCGATGGGATAACGGTTGGCAAGAAATAACGACATCTACAAATCCCAATAGCGCGCTCCATAGCACGAAGATCGTTAATGGTTTCTTCCCCTTTAAGGCCGAAGAGATCATCGACATCCTCGCCAAAGAGTTTGGTGGTGGCGACAAAATTGAATTGCATTTTGAAGGAGCAGACGACGAATGGCAGGAGTTGCTCGCCATCTGCACCGAAGGGCCACGTGCCAACACATACGAGGTCATACGAGACGAGCGCTATCTATCAAACGCCCGTGACGTCTTGCCGGAAATTGTCGAAGTCTTCAGAGAAATCCAGGGGCTTGTAGACGAAGCAGTCTCCGAGCGAACAAAAGTCTCTGAGCAAATTAGGAAGTTCACCGATGTCTCGAGCGACATCATCCCGCTGTGTGTGCTCGGCAACTATAGTGCAGGAAAATCGACGCTCATCAACGCCCTCATTGGCATGGAGATCCTTCCCAGCGGCGACGAGCCTGTAACGGCCCGCATATTTCAAATCAAACGTTCAAAAGACCGAGATCGCGCGATGGTTCAATTCTCCTGTGGCAGCAGGCGGTTCTTGCTGCGCTTTGATCTTGATGGCCTCATGGAAAACAAAGAGCTTGTGGGGGAGCCCCTATACGACAAGATCGCGGCCAAAGTCGCCGACTCCATGCCCGGCATGGCCTCTCATATGAACAGCGTCCTCAAGGTTCTTAACTCATACCATGCCGATGAAGACGACCGGACCATCTCCGATCTGATCAGAATCGAAGTGCCCTTTAGCGATACCGATCCATGGCCTCACGACAGGGAGTTTGTCATCTTTGACACCCCGGGCTCGAACTCTGCCTCCAACGTCGATCACGCCCGAGTGCTCAAACAAGCCATGGAAGGCCTCTCGAACGGTCTTCCCATTTTCGTTGCCGAGTACACCACACTCGACACGAAAGACAACGAGAACCTCTCCAACGAAATAAAGGAGATCTCCGCAATCGATGAACGCTTTGCCATGATCGTAGTCAACAAGGCGGATTCCGCCGACCTTCCCAAAGGCGGGTTTGACGACGAACGAGTCTCGGACATCATGCGCCAGTCCATTCCGTCCAGGCTCTATGGTCAAGGTATCTACTTTGTTTCTTCCATCCTCGGCCTAGGCTCAAAGAACTCCGGCGAGTTTATAAGCGACAACTATGCCGAAAGATTCGAAGACCAGCAGCGTAAATACACCGACCCGACAAGCCGCTTCTACAAAACGCTCTACCGTTACGATATCCTTCCGGGACAGATCTCGCGCAGAACCAATCGCGAATCCGAGGCTTGCAAGGACCTCCTTCTTGCCAATAGCGGACTCTTTTGCATCGAGAACGAAATACGCCTGTTTGCCGAACGGTACTCCGCATATAACAAATGCAGCAGATCGGAATCACTTCTGCAAAAAATTGTCGGCATAACCGAAGAAGAGATTGCCGACAAGAAAACCGACCTTGAACAAAAGAAAGCGCAGCGAGAAGCCGAACTCGAAGAGGATAAGCGCGCTCTTATCGATCAGCTCGAAGCCTGCAAGGAGCATACAAAGGAGGATGCTTCGGCAAGCTATAGGGAAACAATCGACAAGAGGGTTTCGGCCAAACAATGGGAGACCAGTCTTGATGCGCTCCAGGCACGCCAAAACGCCATTACCGAGGAAAAGCGAGAGGGGCTCGAGTACTCAAAACGCTCAATCGCGGCAGCGAAAGCGTTTGATTCGATTGCACCCAACTTCTTCAATAGGCTCGGCGACTCCATAAAGGGAAGCCAGGTCAATGCGCAAAAGGATAGTGAACCTTGTCCAACGGGTGGCCTTGCGGACGTTGGCAAGGGTCTTTGCGATGACATAACCGATGCATTTCACAAAAGATCCGATGCAAAGGCCGCCGAAAAAACAGCCGACAAAGATGCCGCCGACCAACTCTTTAACGAGGTCATCAATCACTATGACGAATGTACCGAGCAAATAGCTCAGACCATCGATGAGCTGTCGCAAAGCTATTGGAAGAATTGTGCGGAGCATAGCCGCGATGCCCTCTATCGCATCGCTACCAGCAGTGACAATCCTCTTTCCGAAGAGAAGCGCCAAGAGGTCGGCGATATCATTCTTAAATATCGTGGCCTCGCGCTCGATAAGACAAAGGGCCCCATTTTCAGCAAGGCAGACTTTACCGAACTGAAGCTCATGGACCGTGTCATCTTTAAATCCGACAAGCTTTTGCTTAGGAAAGTCGAAGACAAATTCAACCGCGAAATCTCACGGTGTTTCTGCGAAGCACGCGCCGAAACAGAGCGCGAGCATACCTACGGCTTTACCGAATGGCTCAACGAGTTGCTCGGCCAAATTACGAGCAATATCACCGACTACAACCCGGTGCTCCACGGCCATGTCGAAGACATCAACAGGCAAACCGCGGAGATCAACGCCCTCGAGGCAAAACTCGAGACGCTCAATAATCGAAAAGAGTACATTGCGCGCGTCATTAATTGGAAGGAATAGGCTGATCGTATGGGCATCAAAAACGCAATTATGCGCGCTGCGGATAAAGCCGGCAACGCGGTCGCAACCGTCTCGGTACTCAGCAGCTCCCAACTCGATGAGGTCGACAAAAAGCGAACAGCATACTTGTCAGAAAAGCCGAATCCGGCAGACGAGCAAGCTGTCGAGCTCACCAATCGGCTCTTGGCAACTGCCGCCGTTGAGCTTCACAACGCTTATCTGCCGCAGCTGCGAAATGTATACGCGCCGATTGACCCCTCTATCGAATACCCCACGGGCTTTAACGCCGACAACAACACCCGCTTCATGAATATCACGAAGTGGATCGTCGATCCCAACGAGGACAGTCTCGAGAAGCTTGTAAATGTGTACGACGTTCTTTCTGACGAAGAATGCAACATTGCGCTGGTTTTTAATCGAACCAGCGCAAGCACCGAGGTATTTCTCGCAGTCGTCAATAGCGACAATGCCCGTGACAACATCGACGCCGATAATTTTTCCCGGCGCATGTCAGATGCCCTGAGGGGCAACTTCCCCGGTTCCGAAGTGGGACCCGCCAACCGCGGCCCCATTCCGTGTCTAGACAATCGACGCTCGTCTTCGGTTGCCGCCGTTTCGAATATTCCAGCCGAAAAGAACGAGAAGTTCGTCACGCAAACCATTGAGAAGGTTCTCGACGGCATTGTGCCAGGTAGGCCGAGCGAAGATTACACTATCGTGCTGCTCGCAACCCCGATTCACGATATCGAATCGCGTAAACTCCGCCTCGCCGAACTCCACTCACTGCTGACGCCCTATGCCTCATGGACGACCAACTACACATATCACCAGAACGACTCCATCGGATCGTCCGCGACGATTGGCATCAATGCAGGCGTAAGTGCCGGCAGGCAGGTGGGGAGTAATCAGGCGGTAGCGCAAAACTACAACGAAACGGACTCGACAAACGAGTCGACCTCGGAATCGAGCAACGAGAGCGTAACCGACTCGTCCACATCGACCGAAAGCATCACGGATACGGTTACCGACGGCAGAAATGAATCCTCGAGCGGAGGCGTTAACTTAGTCGTATCCGCAAGTCACACGGAGAGTTCGTCGCACTCCACGTCCACGGCAAAAGGCACGAGCTCATCTACCGGCAAAGCCATATCCAACTCGCTCGGCAAAGCCGTTACCAGCGGCGTTGGCAAGGCCGTCTCTAAGGGAGCGTCCGTAACTTCTGGCGTTACGCAGGCCGTAAATCTTGGCGCCAACTTTGGCGGATCGTTCGCGCGCTCAAGCACGGTCACCGCTACCATCGGCGCCGACGAAGGCATCACGCAGACGTTTAAGAACTACTCCATCCAACACGCGCTCGAAATCCTTGAGTTGCAGATGAAACGCTACGACCTTGCCTCGGCGCTTGGCATGTGGGACTTTTGCGCCTACGTGCTGTCGGAAGACCACAACGTCGCGAACAACGTTGCCCACACTTACCTCGCCCTCACCCAGGGCAAAGAGTCCTATATGTCTCAGGCTGCGGTAAACCTCTGGCGTGGAGACCTCGGAGAGCAAAGTGCCGACGCCGCGGCAATCTGCTCCTACCTTCGCGATTTGCGCCATCCTGTTTTTGCCCTCTCCCCCGCCCTGCTCGATCAACATCCGAGCTTTTCGGTCTATCCGGCAACAGTCGATGCAACCGCCGCCCTATCGGGCAAGGAGCTGGCCTATTCGCTCAACTTTCCCAAGAAGTCCGTCCCAGGCCTGCCCGTCATCGAGTGCGCTTCTTTTGGACGCAATGTCTCGACGTTCGATGGCACGCAGCCCCAACAAGGTCTTTGCATAGGCAAGGTTTTCCACATGCATCGCGAGGAACGCATTAGGACGTTCCTGTCAAAAGACTCGCTCGCCTCGCACACCTTTGTTACGGGCAGCACCGGTGCAGGAAAGACCAATACCGTCTGCCGCATCCTTGATCAGGCGCTCGATCAGCAGGTCAACTTCCTTGTCATTGAACCTGCCAAGGGCGAATACAAGGACGTGTACGGGGGCCGCGAAGACGTAAACGTCTTTGGAACCAATCCTGAATTCACGCCGCTCCTGCGCATCAATCCTTTTAGCTTCCCGTCCGGCATCCATGTGCTGGAGCACCTCGACCGACTCGTTGAGATCTTTAATGTTTGCTGGCCCATGTACGCCGCCATGCCCGCCGTCCTTAAAGACGCTGTCGCCAGATCATACGAAGACTGCGGATGGGATCTTGCCGCTTCTGATAACCCGTATGGAGCCGATCTCTTTCCCTGCTTTGCAGATGTTGCCCGCAACGTCCGCGAGATTCTCGACTTCAGCGAGTACGATGCCGAAAATAAGGGCGCCTACAAGGGGTCGCTGCTCACGCGTCTCAACTCGCTCACCAACGGGCTCAACGGCATGATGCTTTCGTCGAACGAAGTCGATGCTAGCGTGCTTTTTGACGCCAACACAGTCATCGATCTATCGCGCATTGGCTCCGCCGAAACAAAATCCCTACTCATGGGTCTTCTTGTACTCAAACTTCAAGAACATCGCATGGCCGAGAAAAAGGGCATGAACCAGCCGCTTCGCCATCTGACCGTGCTTGAAGAGGCGCACAACCTGCTTAAGCGATCGTCGAGCAGCCAAGGCTCGGAGAGCGGCGACCTGACAGGCAAGAGCGTCGAGATGATCTCAAATGCCATCGCCGAGATGCGTACATACGGCGAAGGCTTCATCATCGCCGACCAAGCGCCCGGCCTTCTCGACATGGCTGCCATTCGCAATACGAATACCAAGATTATCCATCGCCTGCCTGATCTTTCGGACCGCGAGCTCGCCGGTCTCGCTGCCAACCTCAACGATCAACAGATTATCGAGCTGGCACGCTTGCCCAAGGGTGTTGCGGCCATTTACCAGAATGATTGGGTTGAACCGGTGCTCTGCAAGATAGCCAAAGCAGAGGATGGCGAGCACTTTACGTACAGCCGCCCCATCGACGATGTCGCAAGCAACCAGAGCGATGATGCCCTTGCTGTAGCGCGCATGCTGGCTTACGGAATCAGCATTGGAACCGAGGCGGAACTGCATAGCATTCGCGAACGGCTCGATCGCCTCCATATCGACGCGTCTACAAAGGTCAAGATCCTGCGCACCGTTCAAAACCCACCCGCCGAACCGCGCATGACCAAGCTGGGACCCATAATGAGCACACTGTTTCCCAACGTTGCCAAAGCGGTCGAGGATGAACGCGAGTGCAGCGATGAAGCCGAACAATGGACAATGGCGGCGGACGCGGCACTCAGGTCCTCCATCGACCGCGATATCGACAGCCGCACCAGGCAGGTCATCATCCAGGGCATCATGACCGATGTCTTGTGTCTGCAAATGCAAGATACCCAAGCATATTCCGATTGGCACAACTGGAACGAGAATAGCGAGGTGAGCTAATGGAGTTCAAGCAAATGAAAGGCGGCGTGGCCAAGCTAGGCGATAAACTTGGGTTCAATCCTGATAAACTCATTGGCCCCGAATCAAAGGATACCAAGGCAGAGGTTAAAAATGCCGGCCGTAACGAATCCATCGATCCCGACAAATTGATTAGACCCTCGGTGGAATCGTGCGATTATCCTTCGAGCTATAAGGAGAGGCTGGACCGTACACCGAGCATCGAGAATCCAAACGGAAAATGGTCGGGTGACCGAGGGGAATCGATGTTTATTCCCACAGCCGATAGGGTCCGCGAGATTCTTCGAAACAAAGGTCTTGAGGGCATCAATTACAAGGATGGAATTCCTGACTTCAACCCTATCTCTGAAGCGAAAGTAACCATACAAGGCATGAGCCAGCATAGGCTTTCGCAGATGGGCGAGAACGGCGAGCGCATTGTCGGCAACTATGAAAAGGCAGACACTGAATGCGCAAAAGCTTGGAACCTTGAGCAACGCGATGGCAAAGATGATTGGACGCACCAGGATGTCAAGAAATGGCGCGAGGCAGATGAGTACACCTGGCACGAACACAACGATATGAAGACGTGCTCTCTTGTTCCGACCGAAGTTCACAAGGTGTGCAGCCATCTCGGCGGCGTAAGCGAAATCAAAAACATACTGAATCAGATTGGCGGCTTCGATGACTAACGGCATGAATCTGTGGGGCAGGAATTTCTCGCTCCCCGTCTATTACGAGTGTGACTCGGACCAAGGCGTCCTCGACATTCAAAAGGAAGCAAAGGGCGCCCTGCTTGCAAGCTGGGATACCGTTGAGGACAGCAAGGAAGCGATCGAAGATTATTGTCTCGAAAGAGACGGCGATCAGATCGAGGGCCCCATTACAAACATCTTTAGATACGTTATTCCGACCAGTATCGTGGTACTTCGGAGCGATGATGCTCGCAAAGCAGCGCTCATGTGCAACTATCGCTTTGACCCCGAGCACGGACTTGCTGCGGTATTTGAAAACGAAAAACTTACGGCCGTTGTCCCCCAAGACGAGCTCTAGGCCAGCCACAAGCACTCGGATAACAAAAACTGAGGTCGCCCCAATACAGCGTCGGGGCGACCTCAGTTTTTGTTATACGCATGCCCGCCGCGTATCCCCCCCCAAAAAAAGTTGCGGTGGAATAGTTCCTGTTTGGGCCTTC
>OIYU01002091.1_pt1 | contig 11567 bp, 8 predicted proteins | sample 1588321 | NCBI WGS metagenome assembly OIYU01 (sample SAMN03283258) | human gut metagenome | biome: human-associated habitat; material: feces | host: Homo sapiens | place: USA | collected 2013 | reverse complement strand
ATGCTCCGAACATTTTGGGAATAACCTCTTGAAAACCGGAATTCTATATGTTATACTGATGCCCGTTGAAAAGCCCTGAAAAATAAGGTCTTAAGCGGCTTTTCCGCCGATTCCCGGCGTAGGCCATATACCTTCCGGTATATGCCTCCGCGGCATTCGTCAAATGTCCATGCAAGCATGGCCGCTTGACTCATTGCAGCGCGAAAATGAATCGAGTGTTCGTGACCTTCCACTCGTAAAACAAAACTAAAGGAGACAAATGAATATGAAAAACAAGAGTACCCTGTTTCTGGTGCAGGCAGCGCTGATTGCGGCTGTCTATGTTGTACTGACACTGGTGTTTGCACCGTTTAGCTATGGAGAGATCCAGGTTCGAATTTCCGAAGCCCTGACCATTCTTCCATTCTTCACACCAGCTGCCATTCCTGGTCTTTTTGTAGGCTGTATCCTTGCCAACCTGCTTGGCGGTGCAATTCCTCTGGATATTGCATTCGGAAGTATCGCTACCCTCATCGGAGCTGTATTTACCTACAAACTTCGTAACAGCAACAAATGGCTGGCACCAGTTCCACCAATTGTAGCCAATGCAGTTCTGGTTCCATTCGTACTTCGTTACGGCTATTCCGTCAATCTTCCGATTCCACTTATGATGCTTACAGTAGGTGCCGGAGAGATCATTTCCTGCGGAATCTTTGGAATGGTACTTCTTACTGCACTTTCCAAGTACAAGAATACACTGTTTGGCAAACAGGCTGCTGCTAAATAATTTTTTTAATTTGCAACCCGGGTAAGAGGTTTTTATGATCCTTCTTACCCGGATTTTTTTCGCTATTTTTTCTTTTTTTCAAAAAGCCTCCTGTTTTCGTCAATTATTTTTTCTTTTTTTCCAAAAAGTCTCCCATTTTCGTCAATTTCATAATATATTTTATTGCGAATCCTCTCTATATACTATATAATTAATTAATCTTTTATCAAATTAAAGAGGGAAAGAGGTAAAGAAACAAATGAAAAATCTATGGAACAAATGGACCGGGATTGCACTGGTGAAACGAATCGTCGTTGGTCTGATTCTTGGCGCCATCCTTGGAGTTGCAGCCCCCGGTGCAACCAGCATTGCCATCCTTGGCGATGTATTTGTAGGTGCTCTGAAAGCTATCGCACCCCTTCTGGTATTCTTTCTGGTTCTCAGTTCACTGTGCAACGCAGGAAAATCCCATGGCGGCGTTATCAAAACAGTAGTTGCCCTTTACATGTTCAGCACTGTACTGGCAGCTGTGATCGCCGTTTTCGCCAGCATGATTTTCCCTGTACAGCTGACACTTACCAATGCAGCCGCAGACGCCAGTGCCCCACAGGGTATTGTGGAGGTCCTCAGCAACCTTCTTCTGAATATTGTTGCCAACCCGGTATCTTCCCTGGTGAATGCAAACTATGTAGGTATCCTTACCTGGGCCATCCTTCTTGGACTTGCCCTTCGTACAGCAAATGACACCACCAAAAAAGTCCTTGCTGACATTGCAGACGGAACATCCCTGGTGGTCAGCTGGATCATCAACCTGGCACCCTTCGGAATCTTCGGTCTGGTATTTAACACCGTATCCACCAACGGATTAGACATTTTCACTACCTATGGAAGACTACTGCTGCTGTTGGTAGGCAGCATGCTTTTCATCTACTTTGTAACAAACCCGCTTCTGGTTTACTGGTGTATCCGCAAGAATCCATATCCGCTGATTCTGCACTGCCTGAAGAAAAGTGCCATCACCGCATTCTTCACCAGAAGTTCCGCTGCCAATATTCCAGTAAATATGAAAGCCTGTGAGGAGATGGGGCTTGACCGTGACACCTATTCCGTAACCATTCCTCTTGGTGCAACCATCAACATGGACGGAGCTGCTATCACCATCACCGTTATGACAATGGCAACTGCTTTTACCCTTGGAATCCACGTTGATATCCCAACTGCCATCATCCTCAGCCTTCTTGCAGCCCTTTCTGCATGTGGTGCTTCCGGTGTTGCCGGCGGATCCCTCCTTCTGATTCCTATGGCCTGCTCCCTTTTCGGAATTTCTGACAACATTTCCATGCAGGTTGTAGCCGTAGGCTTTATTATCGGAGTTATCCAGGACTCAGTTGAGACAGCCCTTAACTCCTCTTCTGACCTGCTTCTCTCTGCTTCTGCAGAATTCAGACAGTGGCGTCTGGAAGGAAAAGAGATTAAATTCTAACACCCAATAATGCTCTGGAAATATGAGAAAATACTTTGCTTTTTTCTCCTTTTCCAGAGCGTGTTTGAAAAAGGCTTTCTGCATCTGCAAGATGTGCATCATAATTTGTGGAAGAATTGGCCGGGATTAGGGTGCCGTAGCGGGCTACGTCAACTGAATCCGGGCAAAATATACCGCAAAGTTTCACTTTGGCTCTTACTTCTCCATTTCTCTCAGCTTCTTCAATATTCTTTTCTCCATCCTGGAAATCTGAACCTGGGACATTCCCATTTTTTTTGCAACCTCTGTCTGTGTCATATCCTGAAAATACCGAAATACGATCAGCCTTTTCTCCTCTCCTTCCAGTTTTTCCAGAATCTCCTCCAGAAAGATCCGGTTCAAAAGCTTTTCATGGCGATCCTCTTTTTCCGGAAGCCTGTCCACAAGCTGCAAATCCGTTCCATCTCCCTGATACACAGTCCTGTAAATAGAATCCACCTCTGCAGCCGATTCCAGCGTCATCGCCACTTCTTCCATCGGCATATCCATAGCATCTGAAAGTTCTCTGAGATCCGGCTCACGGCCTAACTTTTTCTCCAGTTCCTCCCTCATTTTACAGATTTTATACTGATTTTCTTTTATGGAGCGGCTCACCTTCAGAATTCCATCATCCCTAAGAAACCGCTTAATCTCTCCAATGATCATTGGTACTGCATAAGTAGAAAACTTTACATCAAATTCAGGATTGAAATGATCTACAGCCTTCAAAAGCCCGATACTTCCAATTTGAAAAAGATCCTCCATTTCCACCCCTCTCCCCAGAAAACGCCTGGCAACACTATACACCAGTCCTATATTTTCCGAAAACAAAGTATCTCTTGCCTCTTTATCTCCCTGGTGAATGCGCCCAATGAGAGCAAGAGTGTGATCCATGCTTCCTCCTGATCAATTACCGATTTTTTTGCTCATATGCACACAGGTTCCTTTTCCAACCTGTGAAGTGACTTTAACCTCATCCATAAATGCTTCCATAAAAGTAAACCCCATTCCTGATCTGTCCTGATCAGCGCGGGTCGTATATAAAGGCTCCATTGCTTTTTCCACATCTGCAATCCCTATGCCGTCATCCTCAATATCCAGATAAATTGTTCTCTCTTTTCTGACACACTTCATCCGTATCTTATTCACCTCGCCTTGATAGCCATGGATGATACAGTTGGTTACAGCCTCTGACACAGCCGTTTTCAAATCTGCTACTTCCTCCAGTGTGGGGTTCAGCTGGGTGCAAAATGCCGCAGCAGTTACCCTTGCCAACCCTTCATTCTCCGGACGGCTGTCAAAAATAATGGTCATTTCGTTGGAATTTCCCATCAGACTCCCCTCCCTTCCAGCTGCATCTCATTTTCTATTCTTTCCAGTTCCAGAAATTTACTCACACCTGAAAGCCGCAGCAGTTTTTCAATATATCCACTTACATGGCAGGCCTTCATGCAGCCAGAACGCATCCCCAGAGCCCGGTATCTCCCCATGATCAAACCTACGCCCGAACTGTCCATAAAAACAGTATTTCCAAAGTCAAAACAAATGGTTCTGATATATATTTTTCCCATAATCCTGTCTGATTCTCTCCGGATCAGCTCAGAAGCCGGATGATCCAGTTCCTCAGGCAGTTTAATATTCAGACAGGTTCCCGTAGTTTCAAAAACAGGTTTCATAAATAAAATCCCCCTTTTTTACTCTATTTTGACCCTCTGCACAGGAAAAAGAAAAAGAGATGTGCAGGTCTATCCCGCACATCCCCGGTTCAGAGGTTTCTCATTATTGTAATTCAGAAATTTTTATTCATAATACTGAAAATCACCATTTTCATCATAATATCCGTTTTCGTCGCTGTAATCAGAATATCCGGATTCATCATACCCACTGTCACCAGATGCATCATTGTAAGAACTGTCATAACCAGAGGAATCCGTTTCAGAGCCTTCTGTTGTATTGTCAGTTCCATCATTGCTTTCGGAATCAGAGGAATCTTCGCTGCCCTCAGACTTACTGTCTTCCGTGATTCCAGACACACCAGTAGCTGAACAGATGGTATTATAAATTCCCATTACATCATCTCCCAGCTGATCTTCATAAACCTTCTGGATTTCCAACGCAGCTGCATCATACTCATTCTGTGTATAAGCTGCATACGCATTCAGAAGTGCCTGATAACTGGTGCTCTTCTTCTGCTCGGCATCAAGCTGCTGGGTGATTTCCTCTGCCACATCTCCGGATTCCTTCGCCTCACCCTGGGCTTTGGAAAGCTCCGCACCCTGGCTGACCAGAGACTCGCTGTACTTTACAATCTGTTGATTGGCTTCTCTGTAAATCCCCTGCTTGATAGCCGGAACTGCCAGAAACCAAAATGCAGCCGCACCTGCTGCCACACCCGCCATAAGTGTCACAAACAGTGAAATTCTGGAATTTTCCCTGTAAACTGCCGGCTGTACCACAGTACTTCTGGAAATCTCATCCGAACCTTCTGTCTTGCCCTTGGCACCAAAAAGTCCTTTTTTCTGTTTCTCAAGTCTGGTCGTTACACCGGTTCTCTCATCTACTTCACGAAGAAAACGTAATGTAGTTGTATTGGTCTTGTCAATACGAGCCGCCTTTTTTAAGGTTCTTCTTGCCTTGCCCCAGTCATGATTCTTCATATAGATCAGCGCCAACAGATGATAACCTTTGATCAGCTTGGTATTCTGGTTCAGAATTTTGCGAAGCTGAATGGCAGCCATATCCTCATGGCCTTCCCTGCAAAGAGCCAGGGCATTATTATATTTTCTTATTGTCTCATTAATAGCATCCAGTTTATTCGAATTCGCCTGAAGACGATTAATATATTCATTCGCAATATTCCGGGTAGGCTGCAGATTCTTACTGATCACCCACTCGCTAAGAGCAGCAACCACCTCTCCCATTTCAAAATACACAAGACCCAGAAGATTTCTCGCCTGGATATTTCTCTTGTTAAAGGTAAGGCTCTGCTTCAGACAGTTAACGGCTCCTGAAAGGTCCCGGATACTGGCCTTCTCCAAGCCCTGATTGTAATAAAGTTTGGATAGATACTCCACCTTTTTCTGGATCAGGACGTTGCACCCGCAATGAGGACAGTAATCCAGATCCTTATCAGCCAGGAACGCGCCGCAATTCATACAGTTCATTAAGTATCTCCTATTCTATTTCATCCTGCGTCCGCTTTTGGACTCCCTGAGCATTTCCTGAAGAATGTCCAGAATATCCGTCAGCTCTCTATCGTAAATAGCCTCTTCTGCGTCTGTCACATCCAGACAGGGCTCAAATTTCTTCAGTTCCTCTTCGTAATCGATCATAAAATTCCTCCACAGACTCCTGAAAAATCAACCAGAAATCCCATGTTTTCTTTTTTCTGCAGACAATTTACTTTTTCAACAAGAGTGTCTTAATCTCTCCCACCAGGTAAAGAGAACCCACGCAAAACAGCATTCCGTCCTCTCCTTTGGCCTCGTGCGCCATATGAAAAGCTTCTTCAATATTATCAGAGTTTCCAACATCCTTACAGCCTTCTTTGCAAAAGATCTCTGCCAGCTCCGCAGACGGCACCTCACGGTATCCCCCAACCTCTGTGGTCACAACTTTACGGAATTTTATCCTGCTGCAAATTGTATGGATCATATCCTGGTAATCCTTATCATTCACAGCAGAAAATAAAAGTGTCAGCGGATACTCCTTCTGAAACCGCTCTGCAGTCTCCACAAACCTGCGCACGCCATCCTCATTATGTGCACCATCCACGATCACGCCCGGCAAAATGGTCTCCATTCTGCCCTGCCATCTGGTATTTGCAATTCCTGCCTGCAGCTGTTCCATGGTCACCGGAATCCTGTCTTTCAGCACTTCCATAGTTGTAAGCGCCAGAGATGCGTTCATCACCTGATACCATGCAATAAAAGGAATATGGAACCTGATATCCCCATAATAATCGTCCTCCAGGGAAAAATCAATGCCGTCTTTATTATTTCCCAGTACCTTTGCTCCAGCCTGAATTACTTTATAAGCCGGACTTCCAAGCTCCTTTGCCTTCGCAGCGATCACTTCTGCCGCATCCTTGTCATTTCCATCATAGATTACAGGAACTCCCGGAACAATGATTCCAGCCTTCTCCCCTGCAATCTCTCTTACCGTATTTCCCAAAAACTGCATATGATCCAGACTGATAGATGTGATCACGCAAGCCACAGGATTCTCTACCGCTGTAGTCGCATCCAGCCTTCCGCCAAGCCCGGTTTCCAAAGTCACATAGTCCACCCCTGCCTCTGCAAAGATCACCATTCCCATAAGAAACAGCATCTCAAAATAAGTAGGATGGTAACTACCTTCAGCCACAAGCTCGTCCGCCAGCACTTTCACTCTCTCAAAAGCTTTCAAAAAGGTGTCATCATCAATATTCACCTCATTGATCTGAAACCGCTCGTTGATCTTCACCAGATGGGGAGACGTAAACAGACCGCAGGAATACCCTGCCTCCCTGAGAATAGATGTGAGAAACGCACAGGTACTCCCCTTTCCATTCGTTCCCGCAACATGTATCACCTTAAACTTCTCCTGTGGATTCCCCAGTCTCCTCAAACATTCCTTCGTATGCTCCAGACTGTTCTTTTTGGTAAACTTCGGAGTCTCCTCAATATAAGCAACCGCTTCCTCGTAATTCATAATCTAAACCACCATTTATCTATCGTATTTCGTCCGTAACTTCTCATGCTCATAGTAAGCCTGACAGAATACTGCCTTCTGAATCGTTACATTACTCTACCATTATATAATAGTCACACCAGAAGTCCACCCCTAATCGTAACTTTTTATCCGACAAACCTCGCACAGAAGAAATCAGAGAGGTTCCGAAAAAATCTCATACGGCAGAATTTAGGGTTAAAAAAGAAGAGGACACAGTCTGAGCTCCAGCGGAGCAAATTTGTCCTCTCCTTTCTTCGGTTTCAGCAAAATTCTGATGTTTTTAATTTTTTTTGGCCGCACACCGCGCTCAGAGCAGACCTGATGAGACCAGGTGCCCAGCCGGGAAACGTTCCTATCGGGAATTCACCTTCCACTGACTATCATACAATGCATAAACCGCTCTGTCAAAGCTCTTACTAAGAGCCTTCCTCGTCGAACTGTTACTTCTCTGTACAACTGCCAGTCTGTCAAAATCCGACAGCTCCGTACCCGAGATCACCAGCATGTTCGGACTTACATATGCCGTATCATACCACTCTCCATTCAGCTTCACTTGACTGGACGGGGTGAAATTCGTGCCTTGGATATAATAAGTCCAATCTGTATCCGACACTAACCGAATGGAATCTAAGGTCACATCATAAAGTCCCATCCGCATCTTTGTTCTCTCAAAAGGATTTTCTCCTCCATAAGCATATCGCTGACCGTACAGCACATCATACTGCAGTGTCTCCAGATCGACCTGATAATTCTTGGTATTTCTTCTTGCCCGATGATATTTCATGATCGTACCCTCATGAATACCAACTCTGTCCAGAACCTCTGCTGCGATCTGATAAGAAGCCAGATTCTCATCCTTCTTGGTAAGTCCCATATTATCCCAGATTACATACTCCGTCTGGAAAAGATACTTATTTTTCAGATCCTCCACAGTCAGTCCCATAGTCGGCAGATGATCCCCATACATAACCAGGATCACATCCTCCGGATAGTCTGCCAAAGCATCTGTTAACTCTTTCACAAACTGATCCATCTCATGAATCTGATTCACATAGTACTCCCATTTACAATTCAGCTCATCCGTAGGAGAACCGGAAACTGTAATAGAAGGATTGTCCAGAATGGGCTCGCTTGGATAATCACCATGTCCCTGCACGGAAATGGTATACACATAATCCGGACTGTCAGTAGAATCCAGACACTTAATGATCTCATCCGTCAACACACTGTCTTTTACCCATCCAAGAGGATTCTGCAGGTTCTCATCTGCCATATACTCTTCAGAAGTAAAGGTGTCAAATCCCAGATTGGGGAAAACAGACCTTCTTCCATAGAAGTTGGCTTCATTATTATGTACCGCATGTGTAGAATACCCCAGATTTTTCAGAACATAGGGCACACTTTCACAGGTAGTCTCCTTAAGAATACTCTTATAAGGATATTCACCTGGTCCAAAATAGTGAAGACTCATACCTGTAATGGTCTCAAATTCCGTATTTGCCGTACCGGCTCCAACAGAAGGAACCTTGTAATATCCGGAAGAATACTCTTTCATCAGCTTCCTGAAGTTCGGGATTGGATCTTCAGAAATATCCAGGTAATTTACCAGTGTCGGGTCAAAGAAAGACTCAAGCTGAAGGAACAGAATATTCGGTCTCTTTCCATCCTCCTTGGTCTTTGGAAGATTGGACTCTGTCTTCTCGATCCGGTTAATCTCATCCTCAGAATAATCCCTCGGCTCACTGATACCTGTATTAAAAATAGTAGTCGCCAGACAATAAGGATAACCATAATCCTCATAAGCAAACGCGATATTGCCAAAATAATTAGACAAAACCCTTTTTTCAAGAGCCAGCTGTGTCACGCCTCCAAAAGCCACAAAACCAGCAATTACCAGCGGAATCACATACCGGTACTTAATCTTCTGTTCATACTTCGGTCCCTTGACCAGTAGGATCAAAAGCCCCAGCACCACAATTCCGATCAAAATACATCCGATCACCACACCATAAAACGGCAGATATTTCTGCATGATCGCAATACCATCCGTCAGCATATGCAGATCCGGTCCGGTAAATGGTGTAACACGGTTCATCAGAAGAATGCAGTTTACGATTCCCAGAAACAGCCAGAAAACGGAAACCACAACTCTCCAAAAGCACCGCCTGTGAAACAGATAAACGATCAGCATTGTAGTAAAAATAAACATCGTATTATAAGCAAATACCAACGGTTTTCCCGTCATATAATCCCAGGCCTCCACTACAGAGTGGCGGCACAGTGCCTCTATAAGGAAATAGAGCACTGCGCACCAGAGTGCCTGGAGAATCAGGGAAATCTTATTGCAAAATTTGCTCAGCTTCATGCAAAATCTCCTTTTTATCTCTTAAGCTGCTCAAGCTGTGTTTCAACCTTATCTTTCATCTCTTTGTACTTCGCAAGCTTCTCCTTCTCTGCATCAACCTTGGCAGCAGGAGCCTTATTTACGAAATTTGGATTATTCAGCATTCCCTCACAGCGGGCGATTTCCTTAGTCAGTCTCTCCTGCTCCTTTGTCAGTCTCTCAAGTTCTTTTTCCTTGTCAACAAGGTCTTCCAGAGGCATATAAACAACTGCATTGGAAACAACAACAGAAACTGCATCCTCACCGATACCAGTCTTATCCTGCTGAACATGGATTTCTTTTGCAAAAGCAAGGTTTGCAAAGGATTTCTTGCTGTTCTCATACATCTGACAGATAGCAGCATCTTTTCCAACAATGATCAGATGTGTCTTTCTGTTCTGCGGAACATTCATACTGGTTCTTGTGTTACGGATGCCGCGGACAACCTCCTGGAAGCTTCCGATTGCAAGCTCAGCCTCAGGAGAATTCCACTCGTCCTTATATACCGGCCAGTCAGAGATCATAATGGACTCTTCCTCCGGAAGCAGTGTGCAGTAGATTTCCTCTGTGATAAATGGCATAAACGGATGAAGTAGCTTCAGTCCCTGGGTCAGCGCTGTGCGAAGTGTCCAGAGAGCCTCGTTTGCCGCCTTTGGATCCTCTTCTGCCTTCCACAGACGAACCTTGGCGATCTCAATGTACCAGTCGCAAAGCTCATCCCACAGGAAATCATAGATTTTCTGAACCGCAATACCCAGCTCATATTTTTCCATATTGTCGGTTACTTCTTTGATCACATTGTTCAGTCTGGAAAGGATCCATTTGTCCTCAGCGCAAAGAGAACCAATCTCCGGCTCCGTTACATCCTTTCCTTCCAGATTCATAAGAACGAAACGGGAAGCATTCCAGATCTTATTTGCAAAGTTACGGCTGGATTCTACACGCTCCCAGTAGAAACGCATATCGTTTCCAGGTGCATTACCAGTCATCAGAGTAAGACGAAGAGCATCTGCGCCGTACTTGTCGATTACTTCCAGCGGGTCAATACCATTTCCAAGGGATTTACTCATCTTGCGGCCCTGGGAATCTCTTACCAGACCATGGATCAGTACATGATGGAACGGTGTCTTGCCAGTCTGCTCAAGAGCAGAGAATACCATACGGATAACCCAGAAGAAAATAATGTCATATCCGGTTACCAGCACATCTGTTGGATAGAAGTACTCCAGTTCCGGTGTCTTATCCGGCCAGCCAAGTGTGGAGAATGGCCACAGAGCAGAGCTGAACCAGGTATCCAGAGTATCCTCGTCCTGATGAAGATGCGTACATCCGCATTTCGGACATTTTTCCGGCATTTCTCTTGCAACTACAGTCTCACCACACTCATCGCAGTAGTAAGCCGGAATTCTGTGTCCCCACCACAGCTGACGGGAAATACACCAGTCACGGATGTTCTCCAGCCAGTGAAGGTAAGTCTTGTCAAAACGCTCTGGAACGAATTTCAGATCTCCATCCTCAAGAGTCTTGATAGCAGCTTTTGCCATTTCATCCATCTTTACAAACCACTGAGGCTTGATCATCGGCTCTACGGTTGCATGGCAGCGGTCATGTGTTCCAACGCTGTGATTGTGCGGAACAACCTTTACCAGAAGGCCAAGCTTGTCCAGATCCTCTACCATGGCTTTTCTTGCCTCATAACGATCCATGCCGGCGTATTTACCACCCAGCTCATTGATGGTAGCATCATCATTCATGATGTTTATTTCTGGAAGATTGTGTCTCTTTCCAACCTCGAAATCGTTAGGGTCATGTGCCGGTGTGATTTTTACGCATCCGGTACCAAATTCTTTATCAACATACTCATCGGCAATAACCGGGATCTCTCTGTCTGTGAGGGGAAGCTTCAGCATTTTGCCAACAATGTCTTTGTAACGGTCATCATCCGGGTTTACTGCAACTGCAGTATCTCCAAGAAGTGTTTCCGGACGTGTTGTTGCAATTTCCACGAATTTTCCTTCTTCTCCAACAACCGGATAATTGATGTGCCAGAAAAATCCGTCCTGATCCTCATGCTCAACCTCTGCATCGGAAATGGAAGTCTGGCATACCGGACACCAGTTGATGATACGGGAACCTTTGTAGATGTAGCCTTTTTCATATAACTTGATGAAGACTTCCTGTACAGCCTTGGAGCATCCCTCATCCATGGTGAAGCGCTCTCGCTC
>OIYU01002083.1_pt1 | contig 11606 bp, 3 predicted proteins | sample 1588321 | NCBI WGS metagenome assembly OIYU01 (sample SAMN03283258) | human gut metagenome | biome: human-associated habitat; material: feces | host: Homo sapiens | place: USA | collected 2013 | reverse complement strand
TTCGATTCACCCGTCAATCACCCGTGAATCGAAATGGAGGTACATAATGAAGAAAGTCAATCTTCGGGATCTGTATCCCGATGTTTATAAAACCGATGCCTTTTTGGAAGTAACCGATGAAGTACAAGCGGTGTTTCAGTCTGACGAGCGAGCTGAAGCAATTAGAAGCGCGGCGACAGGTGGAGGAGATCATCTTTCGTCGGCAGCATCCGACAGTGGCCGAGTATTGTCAGAAGTGGCTGCTGATGCAGTCGGCAAAGGTATCTGCTTCTACATTGAGAGGATATACTGCTGACATGAAGAACTATATCATTAAGCCTTTGGGTGAGATGTATATGGAAGAAGTGACCGCAGATGATATTCGGCTGGCGCTTGTACCGCTGTCAAAAAAATCGGAGGGGTTATACAGCACAGTAAATATGCTTCTCAAGTGTATTTTCTACTCGGCAGAGCGCAGCCAGATACTTGAGCATAACCCCTGTGTAGGAATATCGGGAAAGGGCGGAAAGCCAGCGAAAAAGAGGGAGGCATTGACAGATCAGCAGGTAGAAGTGCTTCTGGATACGGTCAGGGAGCTTCCTCCCTACTTGTTCATTATGCTTGGGTTATATTCCGGTCTGCGCCGGGAAGAAATCCTTGCGCTGCAATGGGACTGTGTATTCCTGGACGAGTCTACTCCCTATCTGTCCGTCATGTCCAAGTTCCACCGCTACTCCGTCAACAACACCATGCTCATCTATATGCAGCGCCCGGACGCCACCCTGGTGGCCGGGTTCAACAAGTGGAAAAATCAGTTTGAGCGCCATGTGAAAAAGGGTGAGCATGGTATCACCATCATTGCCCCCACGCCCTACAAAAAGAAGATCGAGGAAATGAAGCGCGACCCGGATACTCATGCACCCATCCTGGACGCGGATGGCAAGGCGGTCATGGAGGAAAAAGAAATTGAAATCCCCATGTTCCGTCCGGTGAAGGTGTTCGATGTGAGCCAGACGGACGGAAAGCCCCTGCCAGAGCTGGCCTCCAGCCTGTCCGGGACGGTGCCGCACTATGAGGCTTTCATGGAAGCTCTGCGCCGCTCGGCTCCGGTTCCCATCGAGTTTGAGCCGATGGCCGAGAACATGGACGGCTATTTCTCCTCTGACCAGCAGCGGATCGCCATCCGGGAAGGCATGAGCGAGGTGCAGACTGTTTCCGCCGCTGTCCATGAGACCGCGCACAGTAAGCTCCACGACCCCAAAAAGTACGAAGCGGAGCCGACCTGGAAGATCGTGATGGTGAGCGAGGGCGGCACCAAGCATGACTTCCGTCTGGACTTCGCCACCGAAGCAGAGGCGGAACAGGCCGCCGCCGAGGAAGGCTGGCGCTATGTGGACGAGAATCGGTTTGAGTGGCGGTTGGAAGAGGAGGAAGATCTGACGGCGGTGAAACAGGCCGCCAAGAACCGCAACACCGAGGAAGTGGAGGCCGAGAGCATTTCTTATGCGGTTTGCCAGTATTTCGGCATCCAGACCGGCGAGAACAGTTTTGGCTACATCGCTTCCTGGTCGAAGGACAAGGAGCTGAAGGAGCTGCGGGCCAGTCTGGAGACCATCAACAAGACTTCCTGCGAGCTGATTAACGACATCGAGCGCAACTACAAGGAAATCTGCAAGGAGCGCGGCATTGACCTGACTGCCGCCACGGAACCGCAGCAGGACTCTATCGAGCAGCTGGCAGCAGACATCGACCAGTTCACTTTCGATTATGACCCTTATGAGTATCGGAACAATGCAGATAGCCGTGAGGACGCACTGCACGAACTGACTGCCACACTCCGAAGCGGAGATGCCAGCGGTGTACGCGAATGGCTCCAGAATATCGTGAACGAGGATGAACCGGATGAAACCACCCAAAAAGCTGCCGAGCTTATGGGACGCTTGGATCAGCTGGTGCCGATGACTGAACCGGAACAGCTGACCGAGCCGGAAAATACCGAAAGTGTCCAGCCCAGCGCCGAGTACCGGGAGGCCCTGTTGGTGCTGGATGATACCAGCTACCTTCATGTTCAGCCCTGCGACACCGGCTGGGACTACACGCTCTACGATGTGGCAACCATGAAGCGGATGGACGGCGGCCAGTTGGACGGGCCGGATATGGGCCGTTCCACAGCGGTTAGCCATATCTGCGAGGACCTGGGGATGGGCGGCAAGTCCATCAAGTATGCGCCGCTGTCCATGATCGAGACTTTGCAGGAGGCGGCTTACCACCAGATGCAGGAACAGGTCAGCCAGCAGACCACAGAAGCTGCCGCCACCCAGCTGCCGGATGCCCAGGAGCAGGCGTTGGACGAGTATCCCATGCCGGACCCGGCACTGACTCAGGATGATCTGGAGAAATGCGGCTACCTGGACGGTGACCTTCTGCCCCTCTCCAAAGAGCGAGCCTATGAGCTGATGGAGCGAGACCTGACCGTTTATATCGTCCAGGAGGGTGAAAACCCGGAAATGGCCTTTGACACTGCCGACCTGGACGCCCATGACGGTATCTTTGCTGTGTCCCGCGAGGAATGGGAGCAAAGCCCGGACTTTCACGAAAAAGTTTTGGAACGACAGGATCGGCAGTTGGAACGGGAACAGGCGTTTCTTTCCCATGAGGGAAATTGTTTTGCTATTTATCAGGTGAGCAAGGATGACCCGCAGAATGTGCGTTTTATGAATCTGGATTGGCTGCAATCGCACAATCTGTCCGTAGAGCGGAGTAACTATGACCTTATCTATACCGCCCCTCTGGACGGTTCCGGCAGCACTATGGAGCAGCTGGAAAGGCTGTATGAGCAGTTCAATCTGCAAAAGCCGGTGGATTTTCACAGCCCGTCTATGAGCGTCAGTGACATCGTTGCCATCAAGCAGAATGGTCAGGTATCCTGTCATTACTGCGACAGTGTTGGTTTCACCCAGGTGCAAGGTTTCTTGCCGGAAAATTCGCTGAGAAATGCGGAAATGACGGTGGAAGATGATTACGGCATGATCGACGGTATCATCAATAACGGCCCAAAGGAGCCGACAGTGGCCCAGCTGGAACAACAGGCCCGCAGTGGTCAGCCCATTTCTCTTATGGACTTGGCAGCAGCCGTCCATCGAGAGGAACGGGAAAAGAAAAAGTCCGTAATGGAGCAGCTGAAAAGCCAGCCCAAGACGGAACACAAAAAGACAGCGCAAAAAAAGAGCGCGGAAAGGGAGCTTTGATATGAACAACTTCACCTTTGAGGAAACGAACCTTCTTTGCATCTACAACACCGGCAGCCGCACCGGGCTGATCGACGCTCTGACGGAGATGCGCGGTGAGCTTTCGCCGGAGGAAGCCGAGCTGCGGGAACTGACGGACAGCGCCCTGGGTAAACTCCAAGCTATGAACGACACCGAGTTTGCCGAACTGGAGCTGTACCCAGATTTCGACGAGTAAAAAACACACATAAAGACCTGATGGGACGGCCTGATATGCCGTCCCATTTCTATTCAACATGAAGGGAGGACAGAAAACCATGCCATCCAAAGCTGAATTTTACCGGCAGATGGCCGAACAGGTATCGACCCAGCTTGTAGGCAGCTGGAAGGAGTGGACGGCTTTTCTCACCACCGCCGCCCGCCTTTATAAATACCCATTCCACGAGCAAATGATGATTTACGCCCAGCGCCCGGATGCCACCGCCTGCGCCGAGTATGACCTGTGGAATGAAAAAATGGGACGGTATGTGCGCCGTGGCTCCAAGGGTATTGCCCTGGTGGACGATTCCGGCGACAAGCTTCGCCTGCGCTATGTGTTCGATATTTCCGATACCGGCACCCGTGAACATTCCCGTACACCCTGGTTGTGGCAGCTGGAAGAACAGCACATTGGGCCTGTGTCGGCCATGCTGGAGCAAAACTACGGCGTTGCCGGTGACAATCTCGCCCAGCAGCTCACGGATGTAGCCGGAAAGCTGGCGAGTGAGTATTGGGACGATCATCAGAGAGATTTCCGCTATATCGTTGACGGTTCGTTCCTGGCGGAGTACGATGATTACAACATCGAAGTCCAATTTAAGTCCGCCGCCACCGTCAGTATCGCCTATGCCCTGATGTCTCGCTGTGGGCTGGATACGGAACAATATTTCCAGCATGAGGACTTCATGCCGATTTTCGATTTCAATACCCCGGCCACGGTTGGGGCGTTGGGCGCGGCGGTCAGCCAGATTAACCAGCAGGTTTTGCGGCAGATCGGCGTCACCATCCAGATCTATGAGCGCGAGCAACTCGCGGAAAGGAGCGTTACACATGGAGAACAGCCTGACTTACACGATGAACGGAGATTATCAGATTCCCGACCTGAAGCTGACCGAACAGCCGGAGAAGCCCCTGGGCAAGTACGGCAGGATGCGGAAAGCGTACCTGAAGGAACACCGGCCCCTGATTTACAATCAGCTGCTGCTGACCGAGAAGCTGTACCCGCACCTCATCGAGATCGACGAGACAGCGCAGAGCCGTCTGGAGCAGATGATGCCCCAGCTGGCGAAAGACGCGGGCGCGACGGAGCAGCTGAAAGCCAGCGACCCGATGCGCTGGGTGGGCCTGATGAACACCTGCAAAGCACAGGCCGAGGAGATTCTGATGGCGGAGCTTATTCACAGCTGAGTTTCTTCCTCTCCGAAGCAGAACAAATCAGAATCATAGATGAAGCAGAGAATGTGAAAACATCCTCTGCTTTTTCTTTTGCCCAGGCTGACATCGACCATGTGCTGCGGCTGGGCGGCAACACCTATCGCCAGAGAGAGCGCATTGTCGCGGCCTTTGAGGAGCAGAAGTCCACCACCGAGATCGCAGACACCCTGAAAACCCTGTACCATGGCGGCAACGGGATTGGCAGCATCACTGCATGGTATGCCGAGGATGGAATCCATCTTTCCCACGGCAAAACTGCCCGTTACGATAAGTCCGCCCAGGTCATTTCCTGGGAGAGTGCCGCTGAGCGTATCGGCCAGCTTTTGCAGGACGGCCAGTTTGCCACCAATGTGGAGCTGGCTGAGGCTGCGGGCTATGAACGCTCCCTCCTCGCGGAAAAGTTCTGGAATCTGTACCACGATTTCAGCGAGGAAGCCAGAGAAGCTGGGTATCTGCCCATCCTTTCCAACAATCCGGGGCGCGGTTTCCCGGAGGAATCTGCATGGCTCACCGAACAGCTGAAAAGCCCGGAGTTTCGCCAGAACCTTGCGGAAGAATATGCTGCCTTCTGGACGGCCTACCAGCAGGATCGGGATTTGCTGCGCTTCCACTACCATAAACCCAAAGAAATTTGGGAGAACCTGCAAGATCTGTCCTTGCCTCGCACCACCTTTACCTCTCAGTTGACGGAAGTACCTTCGGTCAAGCAGTTTATCTCTGAGGACGAGATCGACGCCGCCATGACCAGAGGCAGCGGATTTGAGGGCGGTAAGGGCCGAGTTTTCACCTTTTTCCAGGAACCCCATACGGATAAGGAAAAGGTGGATTTTCTCAAACATAAGTATGGTATTGGCGGTCACTCCCATGCCCTGTCCGGTGCAATGAAAAGCGATGAAAGCCACGACGGAAAAGGTCTGCACTACAAAAAAGACGGCTGCCCGGATGTGCATTTCACCTGGGAGAAAGTCGCCAAACGGATTACCGACCTGATCCAGAAGGGACGCTATCTCACAGAACAGGAACAGGCGGAGTATGACAAAATCCAGGCAGAAAAGGCCCTGGCGGAAGAAGATGCCCTGCAAGCCCAGCAGCCGGACCCGGCTGTGTGGGAATACAACGGCGTCAAGGAGCGCCACCCGGATGATATAATCCTCTACCAAATGGGGGATTTTTTTGAGCTGTACGGTGAGGACGCCAAAACTGCTGCTGCGGAACTGGACCTCAATCTCACGACCCGCGCTATCCCCGGCGGTGGCCGTGTGGAAATGTGCGGCTTTCCGGCAAACCGGCTGGAGCAGGTTGTGGAACAGCTGCGGGATAAGCATGATGTGACCATTTCCGCTGTCCCGAAGGGCGGCAGGGAGCGGCAGGAGTATTCCATGCCCTCTATCGACCATGAGGCGGAACAGCACATCAATGCCCAGGAAGCGGAGTTTGGCGCAGACGGGACCAGAGTATTTCAGGAGACCGAAGCAGCCGCAGCCCCTACGATTCGAGAACTGCATGAGCAATACAAGCCCATTGTACTTGCCGCTGTTATGGAAGATGTGCCATATCGCAATGCCTGCGGTCACAGTGACCATGAGAACGCCGTGATCGAGGGCAATGCCGCTATTCGCCGTGCTGTCCTGGGATCTGGCAACATGGAGCTGCTCCGCCTCTATTCCGACACACCGGAGTTCCGCCAGCGCCTTCATCGAGAAATCATCGACGAGACCTATCCCAAGCTCCATGAGCTGCTGCACCCTCTCACGGACAATGACATCGACAAGGCTATCCAGGACTGGAACGGCAAAATCGAAAGTAAACACGCCGTTGTCCGTTACATGGAGAAACATGGGCGGGAAAAAGATACCGCTGCATGGCTGGCCCATGAGTTTGACGGCGGCGATGGCAAAACCCCGTTTTCGGTTCGCCCGGAAAGCCCCGAAGGAACGGTGCTGCCCTGGCCCAAGGTACAGCGCCGGATCGCTCAGCTTATCAAGGAGGACCGGTTCTACACCGAAGCGGAACAGGACCGGTTCGACAACATCGACCCCATCGCCATTCGGGAGGCTTTGGCCGAGCGCGGCATTGTGAATGGTGAACTGGTGGATGAGGAAAAACTGGATAATGACCCATTCATCCAGCGTGTTATGGCGGATGTGGAGGCCATATCCAGAGAGAGCGTCCCGGCAGATGAGCCGGAACAGCCTTCTCCCCATAATTTGCGTGTTCTGGTTTCAGATGAGGAATACGCTGCGGCTCGTGGCACACTCCGGGAGCGAACCTCCTACGATCCAGCGGTTCCTCCTTACAATGTGGGTGATATTGTCTATCTGGATGACCGGCCCCATCAGATCACAGAGCTGCGGGATGACACGGTGCAGCTGCTGCCCACCGGCATGAGCTATCCCATCTACCGGGCTGAGAGCCGGGAACGGTTTGAGCAGCTTTTGCGGGAGGATAACCGCAACGACTTCTATACCGAATTCCTGCCTGCAAATCTGGATACGGTGGACCAGGACCTTCGGGATGTGCTGGCCCATGGCCTGATTGGTGAGGCGGACAAGGCGGAGCTTTCCGAGCTTCTTCGCAACGGCAAGAGTAACCAGGAGGTAGCCTTGTGGCTGAGCCGGGCCTATCCCAACATCGTGGAAACGATGGAGCTGGAGACCGGCGAGACCGCCGATTACCGCACGATGCCGGAAGGTATCGAGCTGGAAGTGCTGGATGCAGATGAAAAGCGTCTGGCCATGCTGTTCTTCCAGTGGAGCGAGGTTGCGCCTTTGCTGCGCGGGATGTATGCCCGTCAGTTGGACGGTTTTGAGCAGGAACGCCCCGAACCGGCTGCCGAAACCCCGGCCTTCCAAGCCGAGACTGTGGCTGTCTATCCGGGCGATAAGAACAATCTGCCCTATGATGTGGTTGTTCAGACCCTGCGAACCAATGAGCCGGAGCCGCCCACGCCTGCTGTCGAGCCGGAAAAGACTCTGGATGAGGTACTGGACGAACACCCCGTTTCCATTCAGGTAAACGGCGAGTGGCAGACCTTCCCCAATGTCAAAGCTGCCGAGGAAGCCTCTTATGAGGAATACAAGGCCAATCTGCGTCGCACCGCCGAGAATTTCCGTATCACTGACGATCACCTGGGCGAAGGCGGCCCCAAGGCTAAGTTCCAGGCCAATGTCGAGGCAATCAAGCTGCTGAAATACCTGGAGGAAACCACCGAGCAGGCAACGCCGGAACAGCAGAAAATCCTTTCTCGGTATGTGGGCTGGGGCGGCCTTGCCGATGCCTTTGACCCCGACAAGGAAAGCTGGAGCAAGGAATATGCCCAGCTGAAGGAACTGCTGACCCCGGAGGAATACGCTGCTGCCAGAGGTTCCACCCTCAACGCGCACTACACCAGCCCTACGGTCATCAAAGCGATTTACGAGGCTGTGGGCCGCATGGGATTTGAGACCGGCAACATCCTGGAGCCGTCCTGTGGTGTAGGCAATTTCTTCGGTATGCTGCCGGAGGAAATGCGAAACAGCCGTCTTTACGGCGTGGAGCTGGATTCCATCAGCGGGCGTATTGCCCAGCAGCTCTACCCCAAGGCCGACATCACCGTGGCAGGGTTTGAGACCACCGACAGGCGGGATTTCTACGATCTGGCGGTGGGTAATGTACCGTTTGGCCAGTATCAGGTTCGGGATAAAGCCTATGACAAGCTGAATTTCAGCATTCACAACTACTTTTTCGCCAAGGCTCTGGATCAGGTTCGTCCCGGTGGCGTGGTGGCCTTTGTCACCAGCCGCTACACGATGGACGCCAAGGATTCCACCGTGCGCCGGTATCTTGCTCAGCGCGCCGAACTGCTGGGGGCCATCCGTCTGCCCAATGACGCTTTCAAAAAGAACGCAGGTGCCGAGGTCGTTTCGGACATCATCTTCCTGCAAAAGCGTGACCGTCCGTTGGACATCGTGCCGGAGTGGACGCAGACCGGGCAGACCGAGGACGGCTTTGCCATCAACCGCTATTTCCTGGACCACCCGGAAATGGTGCTGGGCCGACAGGAACCGGAAAGCACCGCCCACGGCATGGACTACACCGTGAACCCCATCGAGGGGCTGGAGCTTGCCGATCAGCTGCATGATGCCGTGAAGTACATTCGCGGCACCTACCAGGAGGCCGAGCTGCCGGAGCTGGGCGAGGGCGAAGCCATCGACACTTCTATCCCTGCTGACCCCAATGTGAAAAATTACTCCTACACCGTTGTGGACGGCGATGTGTATTACCGTGAAAACAGCTGTATGGTACGGCCTGACCTGAATGCCACCGCCGAAGCCCGTGTGAAAGGACTGGTGGGTCTGCGAGAATGTGTCCAGCAGCTCATTGATCTGCAAATGGACGCCGCCACACCGGACAGCGCCATCCAGGACAAACAGGCCGAACTGAACCGGCTCTATGACAGCTTCTCTGCAAAATATGGTCTTATCAATGACCGGGCGAACCGGCTGGCCTTTGCTGATGATTCCAGCTACTATCTGCTCTGCGCGCTGGAAGTCATTGACGAGGACGGCAAGCTGGAGCGCAAGGCGGATATGTTCACCAAGCGCACCATCAAGCCCCACAAGGCGGTGGACACTGTGGATACCGCAAGTGAAGCTCTGGCCGTATCAATTTCCGAAAAAGCCTTTGTCGATATGGCGTATATGGCGGAGTTGACCGGCAAGACCGGCGACGAACTGGCCGCCGAGCTAAAAGGCGTGATCTTCCGTGTACCTGGGCAGTTGGAGAAAGACGGCACTCCCCATTATGTAACAGCCGACGAATACCTGTCCGGCAATGTGCGGCGCAAGCTGCGTCAGGCACAGCGGGCCGCACAGCAGGACCCTTCCTTTGCAGTCAATGTGGAGGCCCTTACCGCTGCCCAGCCCAAAGACCTGGATGCGTCGGAGATTGAGGTGCGCCTGGGCGCTACCTGGATCGACAAAGAGTACATCCAGCAGTTTATGTATGAGACCTTCGACACGCCGTTTTATCTCCAGCGCAATATCGAGGTCAACTATTCTTCTTTCACCGCTGAGTGGCAGATCACCGGCAAAAGCTCTGTAAGCCAGAACAATGTGGCAGCCTATACCACCTACGGAACCAGCCGTGCCAATGCCTACAAGATTCTGGAGGACAGCCTGAACCTGCGGGATGTCCGTATCTACGACACCATAGAGGATGCAGACGGCAAAGAGCGCCGGGTGTTGAATGCCAAAGAGACCACCCTGGCCGCCCAAAAGCAGCAAGCGATCCGGGACGCTTTCAAAGACTGGATTTGGAAAGACCCGGACCGCCGCCAAGCTCTGGTCCGCCAGTACAATGAGGAAATGAACTCCACCCGTCCCCGTGAATACGACGGCGGACACATTACTTTCGGTGGTATGAACCCGGCCATCACCTTGCGGGAACACCAGAAAAACGCTATCGCTCATGTGCTGTACGGCGGCAATACGCTGCTGGCACACGAGGTAGGCGCTGGCAAAACCTTTGAAATGGTGGCTGCCGCCATGGAGAGTAAGCGCCTGGGCTTGTGTCAGAAATCCCTCTTTGTGGTGCCGAACCATCTGACCGAACAATGGGCGTCGGAGTTTCTGCGGCTCTATCCTTCCGCCAACATTCTTGTCACCACCAAAAAGGACTTTGAGACCCACAACCGCAAGAAGTTCTGCGCCCGCATTGCCACCGGCGATTATGACGCCATCATCATGGGACACAGCCAGTTTGAGAAAATCCCCATCAGCCGAGAGCGTCAGGAACGGCTCCTTCAGGAGCAGATCGACGAGATCACCGAGGGCATTGCCGAGGTGAAGTACAGCGGCGGTGAGCGTTTCACGGTCAAGCAGTTGGAACGCACCAAGAAGTCCCTGGAAGCCCGGCTGGAGAAATTGCAGGCCGAGAGCCGCAAGGACGATGTGGTAACATTCGAGCAGTTGGGTGTGGACCGCCTGTTCGTCGATGAGGCGCATAACTATAAAAACCTGTTTTTATACACCAAGATGCGGAATGTGGCAGGTCTCTCCACAAGCGATGCCCAAAAGTCCAGCGATATGTTTGCAAAGTGTCGCTATATGGATGAACTGACCGGAAACCGTGGTGTGATTTTCGCCACTGGCACCCCCGTATCGAACAGCATGACCGAACTTTACACCATGCAGCGGTATCTCCAGTATGACCGCCTGCAAGAGCTGAACATGACCCACTTCGACTGCTGGGCCAGCCGCTTCGGAGAAACCGTCACGGCGCTGGAGCTGGCACCGGAGGAGTACAATGCAATAGGACGATGAAATCATCGCTCCTAAATGCATAAGCAACGATCAAAAAACTTTCGGCGAAAACTTCAAAAACTTACGATTTTCTGTGAGAAATGGTTCCGGTTTGACCCCTGATTTTCTCCTATTAATAGAGAACAGTCCATGCCTCAACCAGATTACATAAAGAAAGGAGGGGGTAAACCATGCAGAGAACAGCAGGAAAAGCAAAAATGACAGCACTCTATGAGAGACTGTCGAGAGATGATGACCTTGTAGGTGAGTCGAACTCGATTACCAATCAAAAGAAGTACCTTGAAGACTATGCCCGCAGAAACGGTTTGGGAAACATCATCCACTTCACGGACGATGGATATTCCGGTGTGAATTTCAATCGGCCCGGCTTTCAGTCTCTGATCGCCGAGGTGGAGGCCGGGAAGATCGGCACCATCATCGTTAAGGACATGAGCCGGTTCGGACGAAACTATTTGCAAGTTGGATTCTACACCGAAGTGATGTTCCCGCAGAAGAATGTGCGGTTCATCGCCATCAACAACGGAATCGACAGTCAAAATGCTTCCAGCAATGATTTTGCCCCGTTCCTTAATATCATGAACGAGTGGTATGCCAAGGACACCAGCAACAAAATCCGAGCCATCTT
>OIYU01002064.1_pt1 | contig 11695 bp, 8 predicted proteins | sample 1588321 | NCBI WGS metagenome assembly OIYU01 (sample SAMN03283258) | human gut metagenome | biome: human-associated habitat; material: feces | host: Homo sapiens | place: USA | collected 2013 | reverse complement strand
CACGGTGAGGGGCAGCCCCCGCCGCAGCATGGGCGCCAGAATGCGCACGCTTTCGGCAGAGACGCGCCCGTCCGCCCCAAGCAGTGTGCCGTCCAGGTCGGTGATATACAATGTCTGCATAAAAACCTCTTTTGCGTGAGCATGCCGGGTAAGAAACGGCGCCCCGCCGATGCGGCGGGGCGCGCGGGCTCACACTTCTGTCTTGATATTATACACGGAATAGGTGCGCACGGCAGCGGCGTCTTCCTCCAGGGAAAGGGCCCCGGCCTTTTCGTCTACTTCCTCTTCAAAGGCCCTGGCGTTGATTTCGTCTGCCATTGCGGCAAAATGTTCCTCTTCAAACTGCTGGTCTGTCTCGTAATTGGGCAGCTTTTCATACAGAAGAGGCGAGGTAGAGGCGGTGTACAGCCCGCAGCTGCCTACCTCGGCGGCCAGCATGGCAAGCGAAAAATCGTTGCCGTACAAGGTGCTGTTCTCAGACACATAGCGCTCGCTGAGGTATTCCGACACAGAGCTGTCGGTGTACTCCCGCCCGGACAGGGGCAGCACCTCCTGCAGCACATCGTCCGCCACTTCGTCCAGCGTGGCGCCCTCGTCCTCCATTTGGGCGATGGCGTTGTTGGCCGCCTCCATCAGGGCGGCAGCGGCGTCTTCATCCAGCAGCTGGTAAGAGGCATCCGTGCTGGGCAGGGTAAGCTGCATGATGTGGGCATAGGTGGTGTCCATGTATTCCTTGGCCTCATCCACCGTTACCTCGCTGCGGTGCTCTTCCAGGTAGGCCTGCAGCAGGGCATTGTACTTTACCTGGCTCATATAAAAGGTGCGGTAGCTTTCTTTGCCAATGCCGTTTGCCGCAATCAGGTCTTCGTTTTCATCGTAATACTGGTCCGCCGTGCTCTGCGCGCTGGCGGCCTCGGCCTCCGGGATGGTGAGGCCCTGCTCTTCAAAGGCGCGCTCTACATAGACGTGCTGGCGAATAAGCTCTATGGTGCGGTTGTGCACCCACTCGTCGGCAGGCACGCCGTCAATGGTGGCGTCCTCCAGTGTTTCGTTGGAGGAAAGCTGCGAGGCAGCTTCGGTGTAGGCGCTGTACTGATAAGAGAGATACAGCCCCGCCGGAATGGCCTCGCCGTCCACCGTGAGGACGGTTTGCGGCGCAGAGATGACGCACCCGGCAAGGGAAAGGCAAAACGCGGCGCAGCTTGCCGCACACAACAGGCGTTTCAATTTCAAGATATTGACCCTCCGAACTTGCAGAAGGCGGGGCGGGCCGCCTTTGCATTTCAAAAATACTTTTTGATTATACGACTTTTCACAGTTCTTCGCAAGAAATTGTCTTTGCGGCCTCCAGGTGCGCCAGCGCTTCCCCAAGCACATCCAGCGGCTTTTCGCCGGGCTCTACCCGCACCGAGAGGTATGGCTTTGCCGAGGCATTCACCATCATGCGCCGCGCGGTGCCGCGCAGCAGGCGCTTGACGGCGGCAAGGTCCAGCGCGTCCGAATACAAAATAAGGTCATCGCGCTTTTGCGTCACCTCATAGATGCCAAGCTGTGCAGCCAGCACGCGGGCCAGGCTGATGTCCACCAGGCCGGCCACACTGGCGGGCACTTTGCCGTAGCGGTCGCGCAATTCGTCCAGCACATCGTCTGCGTCCTCGCGCGCGGCCACGGCTGCGATGCGCTTATAGGCCTCAATGCGCCCCGCCGCATCCTGAATATAACTTTCGGGAATGTAGGCGTCCACGGTGATGTCAATGAGGCATTCCGTCTTGTCCGGCGCGGGCGCCTCGCCCTTTTCGGCGGCAATGGCCTGGTTCAGCAGCTTCATATACATGTCATAGCCCACGGCCTCCATATGGCCGTGCTGGCTTTGGCCCAACAGGTTGCCCGCGCCGCGTATCTGCAGATCGCGCATGGCAATGCGGAAGCCGGAGCCGAAGCTGGTGAACTCCCGTATGGCGGAAAGCCGCTTTGAGGCCACATCCGTCAGCACTTTGTCGCGCCGGAAGGTGAAATAAGCATATGCCTTGCGCCCCGAGCGGCCCACGCGCCCGCGAATTTGATAAAGCTGTGCAAGGCCCATGCGGTCGGCGTCCTCAATGATGAGGGTGTTGCAGTTGCGCACGTCCACGCCTGTCTCGATAAGCGTTGTGCACACAAGAATATCCACTTCGCCGTCCAGCAGCTGCTGCCACACGCGGGAAAGCGAGGCCTCGTCCATGCGGCCGTGCGCGGTGGCAATGCGCGCGCCCGGGCACATCTGCGCCACATGGGCGGCGCACTGTTCAATGGTGTCAATGCGGTTGTGAATATAATAGGCCTGGCCGCCGCGGTCCAGCTCGCGCCGCAGGGCCTCGGCCACAAGGCCGTCGTCATATTCCATCACATAGGTCTCCACCGGGCGGCGCTCTACCGGCGGCTGCTCAATGGTGCTCATGTCGCGCAGGCCGCTCATGGCCATGCTCAGTGTGCGCGGAATGGGCGTGGCAGAAAGCGTCAGCATATCCACGCCCAAAAACGCCTCTTTCAGCTTTTCCTTGTGCTTTACGCCAAAGCGCTGTTCTTCGTCCACAATGACAAGGCCAAGGTCTTTGAATTTCACATCTTTTTGCAAAAGGCGGTGTGTGCCCACAACAAGGTCTACCGTGCCGTCCGCAAGGCCGCGCAGGGTGGCGCGCATCTGCTTTTGCGTGGCAAAGCGGGATAACAGCCCCATCTTGACCGGGAAAGCCTGCATGCGCGCGGCGGCCGTCTGGTAGTGCTGCCAGGCAAGAATGGTGGTGGGCACCAGAATGGCACACTGCTTGCCCCCCATGATGCATTTGAAAGCCGCGCGCAGGGCCACTTCCGTTTTGCCTACGCCCACGTCGCCGCACAGAAGGCGGTCCATGGGGTGGGGGCGCTCCATATCCTTTTTGATTTCGGCCGCACAGGCAAGCTGGTCGTCTGTCTCGTCGTATTCAAAGCGCGTCTCAAAATCCCGCTGCCAATCGCCGTCAGCGGGGAAGGCAAACCCCGCTGCCTGCTGGCGCCGGGCGTAAAGTTCAATCAGCTCTTTGGCCATTTCCTGCGTGGCCTTGCGCACGCGCGTTTTGGTTTTGGCCCATGCGTCGCCGCCCAGCTTGGCCAGCTTTACGCGCTCGCCGTCGCCCGGCGCGGTATAGCGGCTGACAATGTCCAGCTGCGTCACGGGCACATACAGGCTGTCGCCCTTGTCGTATTCGATTTTTAAATAATCTTTGACAACGCCCTGCAGGTCCAGCCTGCGGATGCCCGCATAAACGCCAATGCCGTGGTTTTGATGCACCACATAGTCGCCGGGCTTGATATCCGACAGGCTGGAAAGCCCCTTTCTGCGCGTGCCTTTTGCCTTTTGCGGCGCCGCGGCCGCACCCTGGCGCGCAGTGAACAGGGCAAAGCGGGCAAACGGATATTCCGCGCCCGCCGTCACGCTGCCTGCCGCCACGGCCACATGCCCCGGCGGGCAGGCCTGCGGAAGTTTTGCATAAAAGGCGGCAGAGAGGCCTGCGCGCGCAAGGTCCCGCGCAAGGGCCTCGCCCGCGCGCCTGGTGCCGGCCAGCACGCACACGGCATATTTCTGGGCCAGCAGGGGTTCCAGCTCTTCCGCCAGCGCGCGCACTTCGCCCGCCCATGGCGGCAGTGCATGCGCGGGCATGTTCACCGTGGCGGTAAGGCGCACGTCCGGCACAGTGCGGGCAAAATTTTCGCACAGCACGGCGCTGTGTTTCCCGGCCGCCTGCCACAGCGCGGCGCCATCCCCGTAAAATTTATCCAGCCCGGCGCACAGCACGCCCTCTTCCAGCAGGCCTTTCATCTCTTCGCCAAAGCGGAACGCCAGGGCGCGCGCCGCCTCGCGGATGGCGCTGGGTTCTGAAAAGAACACAAGCGGGTGCTCCAAATATTCCAGCACCAGCGCGGGCTTTTCATAGCGCAGGCCCAGGTATTTATCCAGCGCGCAGGGCATGGTGCCCGCGTCCAGCGCGGCAAGGTCTGCCGCAGCGGCATGCTCCATTGCCGCGCGCCGCGGCCCCTTTGCCCTGCCTATGGCGGCGCGCAGGCGCGCGGCCGTCTCGGCCGTGTCGCCAAACAGCACCTCGCGCGCAGGCGAAAGATAGATTTTTTTCACCGCGCCTTCACGGCGCTGGCTGACAAGGTCGAACGTGCGGATGTTGTCCACCTCGTCGCCCCAGAACTCAATGCGGCATGGCTTTGGCATATCGGGGGCATACAGGTCTACAATGCCGCCGCGCACGGCGAACTGGCCGGGCCCCTCCACCTGAAAGCGCCGCTGGTAGCCGGCGCTGAACAGCCGCTGGGTAAGGCTGTTCATGGAAAGCGCCATCCCCGCGCGGATGGTCATGGTGTTTTCGCAGAAATCCGCTTTGGGCACGGTGTATTGCAAAAAGGCCTCAGCGCCCGCGCACACTATATTGGTGCGGCCGCCCACCACATTGCCCAAAACGGCAAGGCGGCGGTATTCATATTCATGGCTTTGCCCCTCTACAGAGCGGAAGGTGAAATCCCGCGCGGGAAAGGCCTCGGCCCGCTGCCCGAAGGCCGTGGCATCCGCGGCAAACCGCACGGCATCCGCCTCGCCCGCGCAAATCACCAGCGCGGGGCGCCCGGTGTCCTCGCACAGGGCGGCCAGCACCTGCGCGCGCGCGGTGGGCGGCAGGCCGAACAGGGCCGCAGCGGCGGGCACAGGCCCTGCCACAGCGGCCAGAAGGCTTTGATATTCAGTTGTTTGCCGCAGCGGCTGTGTCAGCATGGCGGCGCCTCCTTCCCGGGGTTCAATGCAAAATGCTCCATGCGCCAAAGCCAACCATCGCCACAGTGCCAAACAGGGCGATGATGCTGACGGCAAGGGGCAGCTCTGTGTAAGCGCGGGTGCCCTGCGCACTGGCAAGGTGCCTGGCGGCCTTTACCACGGCAAGCACGCCCAGCACAAGCGCCGCCAGCGCGGCCGCCGGGGCAAGCAGCACAGCCTCCAGCAGCATGATGCTGAGGGCAACTGCCTCTTCGGCCTCGCCGGAAAAGGAGACCGGCAGCATCAGCAGCAGGCAGGCGCTTCCCAGCCATGCGGGCACGCTCAGCGCCCACAGAATGGGCTGGGTGAACTGTTTGTGCAGCAGATGCGGCATGCGGCACAGCACCAGCCGGGCAAACAGTGCCCACAGCCCTATGCACAGTGCCGCGGCGGCAAAGGGAACGGCCAGGGCGGCAAAGCCAGAGCGGGAGCAAACATACAAGGCCGCCAGCGCGGCGCCTGAACAAAGGCCGGCGGCGGCGCGCACGGCATACCGCTTTTTCAAAGCGGCAAGCTCGCAGGCGGCAGGGGCTTCTTTTTTGCTGTTGTTCTTTTTAGCCATTATACTTGTTCTGTGCAGCGGAAAGCTGCCCTTTCATAATCATCGACACGGCGTTGCACACATCGTCAAAGCGCGCTGTAACTGCGGCCCACTCCTGTGCGGTAAAGCGGCTCAGCACCCAGTCTGCCAGGTCGTATTCCGGCCTGGGGCGCTCGCCCACGCCAATTTTTACGCGGGGAAATTCCTGCCCCAGGGCCGAAATGATGCTTTTGATGCCGTTGTGCCCGCCCGCAGAGCCGGCAGGCCGCACACGCAGCTTGCCGGGCGCAAGGGAAATGTCGTCAAACAGCACGATAACATGCTGCGCGGGTACCTTATAAAAATCGGCAGCTTTCTGCACGGCAACGCCGGATAAATTCATAAAGGTCTGCGGTTTCAGCAGCAGCACCTTCGCCCCCTCCACGCTGGCGGTGCCTACCAGCGCGTCAAATTTGGCCTTCGTAACCTGAACGCCCCACTGCTGCGCAAGGTGGTCCAGCGCGGCAAAGCCGGTGTTATGGCGCGTGCCATCATACTTTTTTCCGGGGTTGCCAAGGCCGGCTACAATATATTCCACCGCAGCTTTTTTTGCAAAAAACATGGCTTGTATTCTCCGGTTTCTGGTTTGATAGGGGCCCGGCGTTATGCCGGGCCCCTTTTTATTGTAGCGGAAAACCGGCATTTTGCAAGCGCGCGTGCGCGCACAGGCGAAAAAAACCAGAAAAATCCCTAAATTTTCGGGTTTTTGTTGTGGAAAAGAGAAAACAACTCTGATATAATAAAACTGTCCATGGCCTTTTCCGTATTTTTCTAAAAAAGAGGCGGAAAAGTTCTGACATACAAGGGCACGTTTCGCGGCAGGGCAAAGCGTGCCGGAAGTACAATTTTGGAGGTAGAGAAACTTGAGCAAGAAGAAATACCTGTACCTGTTCAGCGAGGGCAACAAGGACATGCGCGAGATCCTCGGCGGCAAGGGTGCAAACCTGGCCGAGATGACCAACGCCGGCATGCCTGTGCCCCAGGGCTTCACCATTTCCACCGAGGCCTGCACGCAGTACTACAACGATGGCCGCCAGATCAACGAAGAGATTATGGCCGACATCTACGAGTACATCGGCAAGCTGGAGGAAATTGCCGGCAAGAAGTTCGGCGATGTGAACAACCCCCTGCTGGTATCTGTGCGCTCTGGCGCGCGCGCTTCCATGCCCGGCATGATGGACACCATCCTGAACCTGGGCCTGAACGATGAGGCCGTAGAGGGCCTTGCGAAGCTGACGAACAACCCCCGCTTTGCTTACGATTCCTACCGCCGTTTCGTGCAGATGTTCTCTGACGTTGTGATGGAGATGTCCAAATCCGACTTCGAGAAGATCATCGACGAGATGAAAGAGGCCAAAGGCGTCACGCAGGACGTGGAGCTGGATGCCGACGACATGAAGGAACTGGTGGTGAAGTTCAAGGCCCTGTACAAGGAAAAGATGGGCAAAGACTTCCCCTCCGACCCGAAAGAGCAGCTGATTGAGGCTGTGAAGGCCGTGTTCCGCTCTTGGGATAACCCCCGCGCCAATGTGTACCGCCGCATGAACGAGATCCCCTACGACTGGGGCACCGCTGTGAACGTGCAGTGCATGGCGTTCGGCAACTCTGGCAACCGTTCCGGCACCGGCGTGGCTTTCACGCGCAACCCTGCCACGGGCGAGAAGGCGCTGTTCGGCGAATACCTCATCAACGCCCAGGGCGAGGACGTGGTGGCCGGCATCCGTACGCCCAGCCCGATCTCCAAGCTGAAAGAGGAAATGCCCGAAGTGTACGAGCAGTTCGCGCAGATCGCTCAGCGCCTGGAGAACCATTACCGCGATATGCAGGACATGGAGTTCACCATCGAGAACGGCAAGCTGTTCATGCTTCAGACGCGCAACGGCAAGCGCACGGCTGCCGCCGCGCTGAAGATTGCGGTGGACCTTGTGGACGAGGGCATGATTACCGAGCAGGAAGCTGTGCTTCGCGTAGAGCCCAAGCAGCTGGACAGCCTGCTGCACCCGCAGTTTGACGCCGCTGCCCTGAAGGCCGCGGAAGTGATTGGCAAGGGCCTTGCCGCCAGCCCGGGCGCTGCCTGCGGCCAGGTGGTGTTTACTGCCGATGAGGCCAAAGAGGCTGTGGAGAGCGGCAAAATGCCGAAGGTTATTCTGGTGCGCCTGGAGACGAGCCCCGAGGACATTGAGGGCATGCAGGTGGCGCAGGGCATCCTGACGGTGCGCGGCGGCATGACCAGCCACGCCGCCGTGGTAGCCCGCGGCATGGGCACGTGCTGCGTGTCTGGCTGCGGCGAGATTGTGGTGGATTACGACAAGAAGTGCTTCACCCTTGCCGGCAAAACCTACCACGAGGGCGACTGGATCTCCATCGACGGCTCTACGGGCAACATCTATGGCGAGGCCATCCCCACCACAGAGGCTTCCATCTCCGGCGATTTCGAGCGCTTCATGAAGTGGGCTGACGCTGCCCGCCAGATGAAGGTGTTCACCAATGCCGATAACCCCCACGACGCCCAGCAGGCTGTGAACTTCGGCGCCGAGGGCATTGGCCTGTGCCGCACCGAGCACATGTTCTTTGAGGCAGACCGCATCAAGGCTGTGCGTGAGATGATTGTGGCCAAGACGGCCGACGCCCGCAAGGCGGCGCTGGCCAAGATTCTGCCGTACCAGCAGGGCGACTTTGAGGCCATGTATAAAGTGATGGGCGAGCGCCCCATGACCATCCGCTACCTCGACCCGCCTCTGCACGAGTTCCTGCCGCAGAAGGAAAGCGAGATTGTGGAGCTGGCCGAAGACCTTGGCATCAGCGTGGAAGAGCTGCACAACGTCATTGCCAGCCTGCATGAGTTCAACCCGATGATGGGCCACCGCGGCTGCCGCCTGGCTGTCTCTTACCCGGAGATTGCCGAGATGCAGACCACGGCCGTGATTAACGCTGCCATCAACGTCAGCAAAGAGACGGGCGCGAAGATTGTGCCGCACATCATGATCCCCCTGGTGGGCGAAGTGAAAGAGCTGAAGTTCGTGAAGGACGTGGTTGTGAAGACGGCCGATAAGCTCATCGCGGACGCCGGTGTGGACATGAAGTATGAAGTGGGCACCATGATCGAGATTCCGCGTGCTGCCCTGACGGCGGATGAGATTGCCACCGAGGCCGAATTCTTCAGCTTCGGCACGAACGACCTTACCCAGATGACGTTCGGCTTCAGCCGCGACGACGCCGGCAAGTTCCTCAGCTACTACTATGACAACAAGGTGTACGAGAACGACCCGTTTGCGCATCTGGACCAGAAGGGCGTGGGCAAGCTGGTGGAAATGGCTGCGAAGCTGGGCCGTTCCACCCGTCCGAACCTGGGCCTGGGCATCTGCGGCGAGCACGGCGGCGACCCCACAAGCATCGAGTTCTGCCACAACGTTGGGCTGGACTATGTCTCCTGCTCTCCGTTCCGTGTGCCCATTGCGCGTCTGGCTGCCGCGCAGGCAGCTATCAAGAACCCCCGCAAATAAGTTGCGCAAGGGCTTTATAAGCTGAAAAAGGCCCCCGCTGCATGGTGCAGCGGGGGCCTTTTGTGCCTTTTGCGGCCGGCAGCCCGGGCGAAGGTTAAAGGGGAAGAAGGCGCACGGCAAAGCTGAAATAAATGACAAGCGCCAGGGCGTCTACAATGGTGGTGATAAGCGGCGCAGCCATAATGGCGGGGTCTGCATGGAAAAAGCCGGCCACAAGCGGAAGCACCCCGCCGATGGTTTTGGCAATCACCACGGTGCAGAACATGGTAAGCGCCACCGTCAGCGCCACCATGCTGCAGTCCGGGTAGGTGAAAATCAGGCGTGCATAGTTCACGGCGCCAAGCACGGCCCCCACAAGGGCGGCAACGCGCAGCTCTTTCCACAGGACAGCCGGAATATCGCGCCCGGCAATTTCTCCCATGGCAATGCCGCGGATGACCAGCGTGCTGGATTGGCTGCCCGCGTTGCCGCCGGTGTCGGTAAGCATGGGAATAAATGTCACAAGCAGGGGCATGGCGGAAAATGCAGCCTCATACCGGCCCAAAATGCCGCCCGTCACCATGCCGGATATCATCAGGACAAGCAGCCAGGCAATGCGGTTTTTTGCCAGCAAAAGGACACTTGTCTTCAGGTAGGGGGCCTCGGAGGGGCGCAGGGCGCCCATCACTTCAAAATCTTCTTCGGCGTCCTCTTCCATCACCTCCATGGCGTCATCCACCGTGATGATGCCTACCAGGCGGTTTTCATGGTCCACCACAGGAAGGGCCAGAAGCCCATATGTTTGAAACAAATGTGTGGCCGCCTCCCGGCCATCCAGCGTGCCAATGGAGATGACGCTGCGATTCATCAGTTCGTGCACATGCGCACCGTCCGGCGCAAGCAAAAGGTCTTTTAGTGTGATGGCGCCTTCCAGCTTGCGGCCCGCGTCAATGACATAGCAGGTATAGATGGTCTCGCGCGCCTCGCCGGTGCGCCGGATATGGCAGATGGCCTGTGCAACCGTCATATCCGCGCGCAAATCGGTAAATTCGGCCGTCATCATGCTGCCGGCGGACGTTTCCGGATATTTCAGAAATTGATTGATCAGCGACCGTGTATCCGGCCTGGTGTTTTTCAAAACGCGCTTTACAATATTGGCGGGCATTTCCTCCAGCATATCTACGGCGTCATCTGTGGCAAGATCTTCCATGATGCCTGCAATCTCCGCATCTGTTACGGAAGCAATAATAGCCTGCTGCATTTCGCTGCCCAGCTCTGAAAACACGTCACTGGCCTTATCTTTGGGAAGGGTGCGAAAGGCAAGCACGGCCTGCTCTGGCGCGAGCTCGCCCAGAAACCGTGCGATATCCACCTTGTTTTCCCTGGCCAGGGCGTCCCGCAGGGCATGCAGGCGGCGGGTGCCGATAAGGGCACAAAGGGCCTGAGAATCGATTGCTTTTTTCATAGTGAGTTCCTCCTGTTCGTTTCAATTCGCGGCAGGAAGACAGGGCAAAACGAAAACACCGCGCCCGGCTTAAAAGCCTTTCGCGGTGCCCCACACGATGGAAAACAGCTTTTCTGGCAATACAGAACAGGGCATGCCCCATTAAAACAGCACGCCTTTCAGCAATTCCTTCCAAGGCGCGCAGCAACACAAACCTGCTGCGCACTTTCCCCTTTATGAAAAGAAGACAAGCGGCCCGCAGACTGCGCGCCCTATGTGAGACTTCGTATATAGGCCTGTACTTCGCCCAGTTGCGTCCACTTGTTTTCCCTCCTTTTATAACATTATCGTTTTGTTTCTCATGGACAAACCCAGTATACGCGATGTCTTCCAAATTTGCAACCCTGTGTTTCCCGGCCGCAGCCGGGCCCGGAACATTTTGGCTGCCGCCATGAGAAAAATACCGGCCCCGCGCTTTTTCGCGCGCCGGCGCAGGTAGAATGCAGGGGAAACCCATTTGCGAAGGCAAAGCGGGAAAAAGTAAAAAAATGGGTTAACTATAATGTGCATTTTCTAAACACTCCACTGTTTTGTAACCATTTCCGTCGATTTGCCAAGAGTTCTTAGCCCGCTTCTGGGCAAGTAACCAAACTTGTAAAAAAAGGGTTGTAGGGGATTGAAAGTTGTGCTATAGTTTTTTCGTTCCAATTAGTAAATCCACTGGACAAACTAAATCTGGCAAGAAAATCTATCATAGAAAAGGGGCGGGAAAGGTTTGATTACACAGTATCTGATCCGCTCTGGAAATCTTCGGCAGATTTATCAGCTGATTGACCAGAACATTGGCATCTCCCGGGCAAGGCTGGCAAAAATTACAAAGCTGAGCAAAACGACGGTGTCCAGCCTGGTGGACGAGCTGATTGCAGGCGGCTATGTGCTGGATTGCGGCGCGGGCGCCAGCCAGCAGCAGGGCCGCCGCCCCAACGTTCTGCGGGTAAACGGCGCGGGCAATGTGGTTGCGGTAATCAGCTGGCGGCGCGCGCGGCTGGATATTGCGCTGGTGGCCGCCGACAGCAAAGTGCTGCTGCGCAGCCAGGTGCCGCTGGAAGAGCAGGATGACGGTGTGGAAAAAATTACCCAGGCCTTTTTCGGGACGCTGCTGCCCGCCGTGGGCAGTGCCCGCCTGATGGGGGTAAGCGATCGCACCGGAACCTTGCAAAGAGGGAAGGACGCGGATATCGTGATCTTGGATCGTAAGTTGAATGTGCGTGCGGTATGGAGCATGGGAAACTTAGTTCCGGAGACAAATACATTGGTCTAAGCTCGTTAATAATATAAGGAAGGGACTGTCTTGGCTGGCC
>OIYU01002053.1_pt1 | contig 11746 bp, 7 predicted proteins | sample 1588321 | NCBI WGS metagenome assembly OIYU01 (sample SAMN03283258) | human gut metagenome | biome: human-associated habitat; material: feces | host: Homo sapiens | place: USA | collected 2013 | reverse complement strand
GATTAATGAGATTAAGCCGGATGTTGTGCTGACAGATATCCGCATGAAACGAATGGACGGTCTTACATTGATGGCAAAGGTTGCCGAGACACTTCCGGAAGTTAATTTTGTTGTGATTAGCGCCTATAAGGATTTTGAATATGCAAAAATTGCCTGCAACCGGGGTGCCCTTGCTTATCTTGTAAAGCCGATTGACGATGCTGAGCTTTATAAAACAATGTCGGAGGTTGCCTCAAAGTGCCAAAAGACAATTCATCAGCGGGAAGTGTATGAGCATTGGCACCGGCTGCTTGTGGAGGATGGGGACAGCTATCTTCATATGATGCGCGGACGTTATTTGAATAATGGTATTTCAAAAGAAGAATATATACATATTTATAAGATGCTTAAAGGAACCGGGGTGCCGGACGAGGATTATGCGGTTGTCTGTGCGGATATGGATATTGCGACAAAGGTTGAAGGGCACAGTGACTATGATGCGAAACGCTATGTTCTTTCAAGTGAGCTTGAAAAGCTTTTGCGGGAGGAATATACGGTCGATACATATCAGACGCCGGAGGAAAGTCCGGTATTCATTTTGCATCTTCAAAAGACGGACAGCTTACAGCCGCTGCGCCGTATTTTGTCTCAGCTTAAAACAACGTTTGGCGACGGAATTATTTCGGCGATTTCAAACCGGTTTTGCGGCATTGACGGTATGCGTGAGGCATATGTGCAGGGGCTGAAGCTTTATGAGCTTGCCATGGCTTCCGGCGCAGGCATGCTGCGTATGCCCAAAAAGTTATCCTTTGCAAATCAGGCCCAGTATTCGGCGGATATTGAAAATCAGATTATTTCGGCAATGCGAAAATGTGACGAGAACCAGCTTCGGGAGAGCTTTGTGAAGTTTGTTTATCAGCTTCCCGGCGATGAGTCTGCGGCAAAAATTCATATTCACCGCCTTATCGTGCGGATTGAGTTCTGGCTTCGGGAAAGCTGCGATGACAGGGATGATTTTGCTTCTGAATTTTTAAGCTTTTACGATATTTTATCAAAATATCCGCTGCTGCGCCTTGTGGATGCGGCCTTTAAGCTTTTGAATTATATTACGGAGCAGAGGGCGCAGACGGTTGATACATCGGCCGGCAATTTCTTTGCAGATTATATGCAGGTGGCTGTTGATTATATCGAGGCGCATTTGCCGGATGAAAATCTTTCGATTACTGAGGTCGCCGGGCAGATTTTTTTGAATCCGGTCTATTTCGGCAGAGTTTTTAAAAGTACATTCGGCGTTTCCTTTAAGCGGTATGTGCTCAATGCGCGTATTGAACGGGCAAAGGAAATGATTATGGATGATGCCTTAAGTATTGCTGTCATCTGTGATAAGGTCGGCATACCGAATCCGTCCTATTTTACAAAACTGTTTAAACAGTGCACCGGTCAGCTTCCAAGTGACTATAAAAGGAATGGTGCTTATGAAGAATAGATTTCAAAAAAAGATATTTCTGGCATTTGTCGGCCTGTTTGCGCTTGTCGGGGGCAGTGTGTTTTGTATTGTCATGTATCTTGGCAAAATGAATATTTATGGCTCTATGGAAAAGCAGTACCGCTATGTTAATGAGAATGCGTATACACGGTTTGCCAATCAGTACAATGAAATTGACAGTATGACAGACGGATGGATATTAAGCGGTACGGTGCAGAACAGTCTTTTAAATGAGCCGCTTGATACGCAGGCGGAGGCGGATGTGGAAGCGTCGATGTCTGTGTTTCAGGGGAAAAGCATTGATTATTATTTGTATGTTGATAATAAGTTTAATATTTTTTCACAGAAAAACTTAGATATCGAGCCGGCGCAGTTTTACAGTCTGCCGATGATTCGGGCACTCAAGGACTATGGAAAAACATGTTTTTATTGGGGAAAGGATGAAATTTTCGGAAGCGGCGAGGAACACCTTTTTGTGCTGCGCTATGTCCGCAGTGTCAGCCATGATAATGAACCGGGGATTTTGTGTCTTAGGCTGGCATCGGATTATATGAATCAGATTTTTAAAAATATGACGGATGACGATTGCGTGCAGCTGCTATACGATTCATCAGGACAGCTGTGTGATATGTATAATCCGTCGGAATATGCAATGACGGAGAAAAAGCTTTCGTGGATTCATGAGCAGATGCGTGCAGAGACACCGGAAATTTCAAATGAAGGCTTTGTGTGTACATCGACAGGCAGCAATACAGCCTACAGTATTGTGACCTATGTGCCGGGAAGTATTGTCAACCGGTATGTTTATGAGGTGTATATTGTTTTTATTATTGCGGGACTTGCCGCATTCGTACTCATCATTTTTTTAAGCGGTGCAGTGTCGCGGCGGCTGACAGCGCCTGTGAAAGAAATCAATGATTATATGCAGCGGTTTGATGAGAGCAAGTTGGGAGAATACCTGAATCTGCACACGAATACAGAGCTTGATACGATTGGCAGCAGTTATAATGCCATGATTGATAAGGTTGGTATGCTGATGAATAAGGTGCGCGAGGATGAAAAGGTACTCAGAGAGCAGGAAATCCATTCACTTGTCAATCAGCTTCATCCGCATTTTCTTTACAATACGCTGGATACAATTTATATGCTGGCGCGGATCAGTCATGAAGAAACGATTATGAAGATGATTTATGCGCTGTCTAAATATTTGAGAATTAATTTGAGCAAGGGCGCGGATGAAATTCCTTTGTCAAAAGAGTTTGAGCATGTTTGCGCCTATATGGATATACAAAAAATAAGAAATGACGGTCTTTTTGATTATGAGACGGTCTGCGATGACAGCGTGAAGGATTTGAGAATATGCAAGCTTATTTTACAGCCGCTTGCTGAAAATGCGGTGAAACACGGTTTTTCTGAAATCAGTGAGGGCGGTTTTATTAAGCTGACAGCCGAGCGCCGTGAAAATTGCCTTGTCATGACGGTAGAAAATAATGGCCTGCCGATTGAAGATGAGCAGCTTGCAGCTTTAAATGCGATGGAAAAGCTGCCGGCAGAAGCGGTCATAAAGGCGGAGGAGAGCAGAGAGGGCGGCTACGGACTTATGAATATTGTGGCGCGGCTACGGCTCAAATACGGCAGCATCCGTTTTTATTATACAACGGGCGAGACTACGGTCTGCACGATAGAAATTCCGCTTGAAGCAATCAGAAAGGGGGATGATGGCCATGAGGTTTAAAAAAATTTTAATGTCAGGTGTCCTGTCCGGGCTTTGTATTCTGGCAGCCGGCTGTGCGCGGGAAAAGGAGACAAAAGCTGAACCGGTTGTCATTCCGGCAATTTTCGGGATTGATTCAGAGACAGGTATTGCGGAAAATAAAGATCTGATTGAACGGTTTAATGAAGCTTATGAGGGGCGTTATGTGATTTCTCCGGAATGGATGATGGGAACGCCGGAAAGCTACAGGGCGCGGCTTAAGGAATTAAATGCAGTCGATAAACTTCCGGCAATCATTACAAATATCGGGGTGGATGAAAGCTTTTATAGAATGCTTGTCAATCACGGGCGTCTTGTAGATATTGCGCCATACATGGATGAGACGTGGAAGCAGACGATTAATAAAGATATGCTTGAAGCATGTACGGAGAAGAATGGTGCGGTGTATATGTCGCCGATTGCTGCGCCGACGTATTCTTATTCCGGCATCATTTATAACCGGGAAATGCTTGCGCGTGCAGGGTATGAAAGTTTTCCGGAAAACTGGGATGAATTTTTTAACTGTCTGGATGCACTTCAAAATAACGGTATCACACCGCTGGCGCTTCAGTGCGGCGGTACTTACTGGACGCCGATGCTTTTGACGACGGCTTATGGTGCGAAGGATGAGGCCGGAAGGGAATTTTTGAAAGAGCAGTTTCCGTCAGATTATAATAATGAATCTATGAAGGACATGATGCGGTTTTTTAAGAAAATATATGATTACACCTACAGTGATGTCTCAGATGTGGATTACAGTATGGCAAGAGAGCGGCTTGTCTCAGGCGAGGCAGCGATGATTGCCAACGGCTACTGGATGCTCGAAACATTTAGTGAAAAGGAAGAAGAAATTTTTGGATTTGCCCCGTTTCCGGGCGATGTCTTGATGGCATCGCCAAAAATGACGGCGTGGGCAGTGACGTCCGGTTATGATGAGGAAGTTATCCGGGGTGCAGTTGAGGTGATGCGTTTCAGAGCTGAGGAAAGCCGTAAAAACAGTGAAAAATTTATGTCGGTATCCGGCACGCCGCTTGTCAATGACTATAAAAATGCGATTAAGAATGCAGATTATATTATTCCGAATTATCAGCTCCAGTGGGAGCAGAAAATTCAGAATGAATTTTTTAACGCGTATATTCCGCCCTATTTGGACGGCAGCCTTTCCCTTGAAGATTTTCTGAAAAAGATGAGCGAGCGGGCGAGAAGTATACTTTTTAACAGATGATGTTTAGTTATTTCTATATGTAAAAAATCCCCCTATGCTATAATTTGCTTACAATAAATGAGCAAAAGCGAAAGGGGATTTTTTTATGAAGAAAAACAGATGGCTTGCAGCCGGAATGACTCTTGTGACAACATCCGCATTACTTATGGGCTGTGGTGCAAAAAATGGAACACCGGCAGCAGACAGCAGCGCGCAGAAAGAAACAGCGCCGGCAGAGGAAGAAAAGATTTCATGTGAACTTTTAGTATGGTCATCTGCAGAGGATCAGGCAGAGGATCAGGGTGCATGGCTTCAGACAATGTGTGAAAACTTCAGCAAGGAACATCCGAACTGGGATATCACATTTAAGTATGGCGTTACAAACGAGGCAGAGGTTGCTAAGATGATCGTTCAGGATCCTGAGGCATCTGCGGACGTATTTATGTTTGCCAATGACCAGTTAATGGATCTTCTTCCGGCAAATGCAATTGCAAAGCTTGGCGGTGAAACAAAAGAATATGTAGAGTCTACAAACTCAGAAGCAATCGTTGATTCTCTTACAGTAGACGGCAATTTATACGGCGTACCATTTACAACGAATACATGGTTTATGTACTATGACACAAGTGTGTTCACAGAGGAAGAAGCAGGAAACTTCAACAAGATGCTTGAAAAAGCAAAAATTTCTTTCCCACTGACAAACTCATGGTATCTTGCTTCCTTTTATCTTGCAAACGGCTGTACACTTTTCGGTGACGGAACAGATGCAGAAGCAGGTATTGATTACTCAGGCGATAAAGCTTTAGAAGTTACAAATTTCTTAGTTGACCTTGTAAACAATGAAAACTTTGTTGTTGACGTCGATGGTTCAGGTATCGCAGGCATCCGTGACGGTTCAATCAAAGCAATGTTCTCAGGCTCATGGGACTATGCGGCTGTAAAAGAAGCTCTTGGCGACAATTTCGGTGCAAAAGCGCTTCCTGTTGTAAACTACGGCGGTGAAGACAAACAGATGCTTGCATTCGCAGGTTCAAAAGCAATCGGTGTGAATCCGAACTGTGAATATCCACAGGTTGCTGTAGCGCTTGCAAAATATCTTGGAAGCCCTGAGGCTCAGATGGCACATTATGAAACAAGAAATATTATTCCTTGTAACTTAGAGCTTTTAGAGAGCGAAGAAATCAAAAATGATATGCTTGTAACAGCTCAGAATGACACCTTTGATAATACATCAATCATCCAGCCATTTATCGCGCCGATGGTAAATTACTGGGAGAACACAGACAACTTTGGTAAATCTTTAAGAAATAAAGAAGTGACTCATGAAAATGCAAAAGAAAAGACAGAGGCTTACAACGAGGCTATGAACTCCTCGGTTGTGGAATAATCGCACAGCCTAAAGGCAGTGATGATTGGGAGGAAAGACGATGAGAAAATCTCAGAAAAATAAAAAAACAGCCAGTGAATTTCAGTCTGTTTATACAGTTACAAACGCTGTAAAACGCGGCAGCGTTGTAACACGGCTTTCCATGATTATTATGGGACTTGGAAATATTGCACATAAGCAGATTGGCAAGGGCCTGTTATTCCTCCTCGGTGAAGTCATTTATATCGCATACATGGCGCTGGCCGGCGTTTCGGCGCTGGCCATGCTGCCTTCACTGGGAGATCAGGAGCAGCAGGAAGTATGGAATGAGGCTAAAGGTATTTATGAATATGTTCAGGGTGATAATTCTCTGCTTATTCTGTTATTTGGTATTGTTGCCATATTTATCACAGTCTTTTTTGTCTTCTTTTGGCGCAGCGCCGTAAAGAGTGCGTACAAGGCGCAGTATTTAAAAGAGAACGGTTGCCATGTACCGACATTTAAAGAAGACGTAAAATCATTATTTAACGGCAACCTGCATATGACACTGATGTCTCTGCCGTTTGCCGGAATTATCATTTTTTCAATTTTGCCGCTTGTTTTTATGATAAGCATGGCATTTACAAATTACAGCAAAATTGACGAGCATCTGACACTGTTTGACTGGGTTGGTTTTGAAAACTTTGCCAAAGTGTTAAACTTCGGCGATTCCATCGGACAGACATTCTGGTCGGTACTTGGATGGACGCTTGTATGGGCGTTTTTTGCAACATTTTTAAATTACTTCTTCGGTATGATTCTTGCAATTGTCATTAACAGAAAGGGTACAAGATTCAAAGGCTTTTGGAGATTTTGCTTTGTTCTCTCCATTGCAGTGCCTCAGTTCGTATCCTTATTGATTATGAGAACGATGCTTCAGCCGGACGGACCTGTCAACGTTCTTTTGCGAAATCTGGGTCTGCTTTCAGAGGGCGGTGCCCTTCCGTTTTTCACGGACGCCACATGGGCGAGAGTGACAGTTATTGTCATTAACCTATGGGTAGGTATTCCTTTTACAATGCTTCAGGTAACTGGCATTTTGCAGAATATCCCGGCAGAGCTTTATGAAGCGGCAAGAGTGGACGGCGCTAATGCGTTTGTTACATTTTTCAAAATCACATTGCCGTATATGCTTTTTGTAACTGCACCGTATTTAATTACGCAGTTTACAGGAAATATTAATAACTTTAATGTCATCTATCTTTTGTCAGGCGGCGCACCGGTGCCTGTTGGTCAGACCGCCGGAAAAACCGACTTGCTTGTCACATGGCTGTACAAGCTGACAATTGATAATCAGTATTATAATCTTGGCGCAGTTATCGGTATTTTGACCTTCGTTGTATTGGCGATTGTTTCAATTATTACATACCGGCGGACAGCGGCCTATAAAAATGAGGAGGAATTTCAGTAATGGCTAAAAAAGAACCGGCGTCAGCAAAAACAAAACGGTTTATTACAAACTCGATTGTCCATATTGTGTTGGCAGTATTGGCCTTTGTCTGGGTTTTTCCGATTATATGGGTTATACTGACAAGTTTCCGTGCGGATAAGGGCTCTTACATATCCACATTTTTCCCAAGCGGCTATACGCTGGACAATTACAGACAGCTCTTTACAGAGACAAACGTCCTTAATTTTCCGCAGATGTTTATGAATACATTAATTATTGCGATTTTCTCTTGCCTGATTTCGACAATATTTGTATTGGCAGTCTCCTACAGTATGTCCAGACTGCGCTTTAAGCTTAGAAAACCGTTTATGAATCTTGCCCTTGTGTTAGGTCTTTTCCCGGCATTTATGTCGATGGTTGCCGTCTATTATATTTTAAAGGCAGTCGGTCTTTCAGAAGGCGCTATGATTCGTGTCGCGCTTGTCCTCGTCTATTCCGGGGCGTCGGGCATGGGCTTTTACATAGCCAAAGGATTTTTTGATACAATCCCGAAGGCGCTTGATGAGGCCGCCTATATTGACGGTGCGACAAAGTTTCAGGTATTTACAAAGATTACAATTCCTTTGAGCCGTCCGATTATTACGTATACAGTATTGACTTCCTTCTTAGGACCGTGGCTTGATTTTATTTTTGCAAAGGTTATCTGCCGCGATAAATCCGAATATTATACGGTGGCTATTGGTCTTTGGAAAATGCTCGATAAAGAATATATTGACCGCTGGTATGCTTCGTTTGCGGCAGGCGCCGTGTGCATATCCATACCGATAGCAATTTTGTTCCTGATTATGCAGAAGAACTATGTTGAAGGCATGTCGGGTGCGGTGAAAGGATAAAGGGAGGCGAAAGCCTCCTTTTTTCTAAATATGAAAGGGGGAATTTGATGAAGACACCGAAAGAATGGAAGATACTTTTTGAATCGGAACAGTTTGAAAGGACACAGTGTTATGATGGCGATGATTTAGGTGCTTTTTATACACCGGAAAAAACCGTGTTTAAAGTGTGGGCGCCGACAGCGGAAGCTGTCATTTTAAATCTGTATGAAGATGGCAGTGAAGGGGCTGTGCCTTACAGACAGTTTGCAATGACAAAGACAGGGTGCGGTGTTTTTAAAATAGAAATCGGCGGCGATTTAGACGGTGTTTATTATACATATACAGTATCGTCAGACGGCCGTGTGCGTGAGACGGCAGATATTTATGCAAAGGCCTGCGGCGCCAATGGCAAGAGAAGTATGGTTGTAAATATGGCGCGGACAAATCCGGCAGGCTGGGCGTCTGATAAGTTTGTACGCAGTGAAAAGGACACTGTGATTATTTATGAGCTGCATATTAAAGATTTCTCAAGTGACAGCTTTGGCGGCTTTTGTGAAGCTTACCGCGGAAAATATATGGCAGTGACTGAGAGAGGCACAGTTTTAAATAATCATCCTGAATTTTCGACGGGACTTGATTATGTGAAGGCTCTCGGTGTGACGCACGTCCATTTACTTCCGGTGTTTGATTATGCTTCGGTCGATGAGACATCGGCAGATATGTCGCTTTTTAACTGGGGCTATGATCCGGAAAATTATAATGTGCCTGAAGGCTCTTATGCCACAGACAGCCTCGACGGCGCCGTTCGTATTTATGAGTTTAAGAAAATGGTCCAGGCCTTTCATGATGCGGGTATCGGTGTGATTATGGATGTCGTTTACAATCATACTTATGACAGGGACGGCAGCTTTCAAAAGACAGTGCCGTATTATTATTACAGAACCGATGAGAACGGTAATTTCTGCGACGGCTCGTGCTGCGGCAATGATACGGCAAGCGAGCGGAAAATGTTCAGGAAGTATATGACAGACAGTGTGTGCTACTGGGCAAAAGAATATCATATTGACGGTTTTCGCTTTGATTTGATGGGACTTCATGATGTAGAAACAATGAACGGCATTAGAGAGGCGCTTGACAATATGCCCGATGGCCGCCAGAAGCTGATGTACGGTGAGCCGTGGGCTGCGGGGCGGACGGTGATGCGCCGGGGAGCTGTGGCTGCTGTGAAATCTAATGTGCATCTGCTTAATGAGCGTATCGGTTTTTTTAATGATGATACGAGAGACGCCATTAAGGGCAGTGTCTTTTTTGAGGAGGACGGCGGCTATATTAACGGCCGTCCTGAAAATGCCGGAAAAATACGCGCTGCGGTGACAGCGTGGTGCGGCGGCGAGGCCGGATATAGACCACATAATCCCGGTCAGGTGATAAGCTATGTATCGGCGCATGATAATTTTACGCTTTGGGATAAGCTTGTATATACGGCGGGCGATGGTATCAGCTTTGACAGGGAAAATCCGACGCTGCTTGCGATGAACCGTATGGCGGCGGGAATTGTGTTTACGTGTCAGGGGCATGTGTTTTTTCAGGCCGGTGAGGAGTTTGCGCGGACAAAGCAGGGCATCGGTGATTCTTATAATAAGCCGCCGTCAGTCAATCAGCTTGACTGGCGCAGAGCCTACGATTACAGAAGCCTGATTGATTATTACAAAGGGCTTATCGCCATAAGAAAGCAGTTTTCCGGTTTTAAAAATCAGGGCTTTGCAGTGCCGGTGACATTTTATGAAAATAAGACAGCTTCGGTTGTCAGTTTTGTGATCAATGCGGAAGGCCAGCGGCTGTTTGCGGCATATAATCCCGAAAAGGAGCGGCAGCTGATTCATGTGCCAAAAGGGCAGTGGCAGATGCTGTCCGATGGCGAACGTATTTTTTACAGCGGCACAGGGGCGCCGGTTGACGAATATTTTTGTGCCGAACCGCTTTCGGTGACAATTCTCGGTGAAAATATACATATATAGGCGTTTCAATCAAATATTTTGATACGATGATGATATCCGGCGGCGCGCAGCGCCGCCAAAAGGTAAAAAGGAGAAATAACGATGAAAAGAGGCTGTGGTATTTTAATGCCTGTGACATCATTGCCGTCACCTTACGGTGTCGGCACAATGGGGCGGGCAGCCTATGATTTTGTAGATTGCATGAAGCGTGCAGGGCAGAGCTACTGGCAGATACTTCCGGTAGGACCGACAGGCTACGGCGATTCGCCGTACCAGTCTTTTTCCACTTTTGCAGGCAATCCGTACTGGATTGATTTGGATATGCTTGCGGCGGAGGGGCTGCTAAAAAAGAGTGATTACGATAAAATTTTGTGGACAGAAAGCGGGAAAGATACAGAAGCTGTGGATTACGGGCGGCTTTATATGTATCGTTTTATGGTGCTTAAGAAAGCTTATGAAAATTATAAGGCGGCCGGTGATGTCAGCGGTCTTGACAATTTTATTGCCGGTGAGGACTGGCTTTTAGATTATGCCCTGTTTATGGTGCTTAAGGACCATTGCGGTGGCAGCGGCTGGCAGCAGTTTGACAGACCGCTTAAATTCAGACAGCCGGAGGCCATCACGGCGGCGATGGCAGATTATAGCGATGAAATCCGCTTTTGGTGCTTTATCCAGTGGAAATTTTTTGCTCAGTGGCAGGCACTTAAAAGCTATGCCAATGACCGCGGCATTAAGCTGATTGGCGATTTGCCGATTTATGTATCGCCGGACAGCGTGGATGTGTGGAAAAATCCGGAGCAGTTTGAACTTGATGAAGATTTGAAGCCGGTGCATGTGGCCGGATGTCCGCCGGATGCTTTTTCAGAAACAGGACAACTTTGGGGAAATCCACTCTATGATTGGGGATATATGAGAAAAGATGGATACAAATGGTGGATAAAACGTCTTTCTCATGCCTTAAAGGTGTGTGATATTGTCCGCATTGACCATTTCAGAGCCTTTGCAGGCTATTATTCGATTCCGGCAGATGAAGATACTGCGATGAACGGTACATGGGAAAAGGGGCCGGGCATGGACTTGTTCAATGCACTTTCCGATATCTGCCGGGAGGGCACAGTCATTGCCGAGGATTTGGGTTATTTGACGCCGGATGTTTATAAGCTTTTAGCGGACAGCGGTTTTCCTGGTATGAAAGTACTGCAGTTTGGTTTTGATGACCGGACAAATACAGACTATTTGCCGCATAATTTTGTCCCAAACTGTGTCGTTTATACAGGGACTCATGATAATACGACACTTTTAGGCTGGCTTGAGAGTGCCGGGAAGACATCGAAACAGTTTGTGCTTGATTATTATCATATGAAGAATTTTGATGATTTTTCCGACACAGTGATTGTCTTTGCAATGGCAAGCGCCGCTGATACAGTGATTGTGCCGATGCAGGATTATTTAGGACTTGGCGATGAGGCGAGAATCAATTTTCCGTCGACGGCAGGCGGCAACTGGCAGTGGCGCATGAAGCCGGGTGCTTTTTCAGACGACATTATTGAAAAACTTGCAAAATGGGCGAAGCTTTACGGTCGCTGTCCCGAAGACGGAGCCGATTGTAAGTCTGAATATTCCATGGAAGATTAAGGAGAAAAAGCATGAAATATATACT
>OIYU01002044.1_pt1 | contig 11783 bp, 10 predicted proteins | sample 1588321 | NCBI WGS metagenome assembly OIYU01 (sample SAMN03283258) | human gut metagenome | biome: human-associated habitat; material: feces | host: Homo sapiens | place: USA | collected 2013 | reverse complement strand
TGGCCTTTTTGCAAATGGGGCCCTGCGGGCCAAAACGTGTGCCGCTTAGATACAATCATGACAAAAAGATACAAAATGCTGGAAATGCGCTTTTTTTGAAATATTATGGATACATCCGGCGTATATTATATAGTAGAACAGAAATATGCCGGAAGGGGACAAATAACATGGTACAAAAAGAAGTGCAAACGCCGGAGGCGGTGTCCTTCTTCGATAAATTAAAAAGTGTTTTCGGGGCTGTCTACCCCGAGAATGCGCAGGAAACAGATGAGGAAAGCGAAGAAAACGAAGATTAATTGCGTTTGAAACAGAGCAAACAGCCTGCACGGGCAGCCGCCCGTGCAGGCTGTTTTTATCTCAAAAAAAAGAAACACCCGGCGGCGTGTTTTCATAACTGTGAAAATCCTGCCTTCTAGGCAAAAGTGCTTGCTTTTTGCGCAAGGTGCCGGTATAATATCTATTGTAGTGGGTAGAAGTGGGGCAAAGTGGGTAATTTAGCCGGAAAGGTGGTGGCCTGTGTGCTGCTGGGCGAGTACAACTATGCAGTAGACAGCAAAGGCCGCCTGAATTTCCCGGCCAAATTCCGAGAAAAGATGGGCCAGACGTTTATTGTAACCAAATGGCTGGATAACTGCCTTGTGGCCTTTCCTCAGGAAGAGTGGGAGCGCATGGATGCACTTCTGGAGGAAAAGGGCATGCTCAAGCCGCGGCAGGTAAAGCGCTTTCTGTATGCCTATGCCTGCGAGGTAGAGCCGGACAAACAAGGCCGCATCCTTTTGTCTCCGTCTCTTCGCGCCCACGCTGGCCTCACAAAGGATGTCACAATAATTGGCGTGGGCCGTTACGCCGAAATTTGGGATACGGCGGCATGGCACAAAGCCGAGCAGGAACTTGACAGCGCCCATGTAGAGGCGGCCATGGAAGAAATGGGGTTCTGAGGCTATGGAATTTCATCACATCCCTGTCCTCCTTGCACAGTGCATGGAAGCGCTTGCCATTCAGCCGGATGGCATTTACCTCGATGGCACTGTGGGCGGGGCAGGGCATTCAAAAGAAATTGCGGCCCGCCTGCAAACAGGCCGCCTGATCTGCCTGGATCAGGACCCGGATGCCGTGGCGACGGCACGCGAACGGTTGGCCGGGCTGCCGGCAACCGTCATACAGGAAAATTTCCGCAACACTGCTGCCGCACTGGACGGTGCCGGCGTGACGGGGTTGAACGGCGCGCTGCTGGACCTTGGCGTGTCCAGCCATCAGCTGGACGAAACGGCGCGGGGGTTTTCCTATCAGGGAGATGCGCCGCTGGATATGCGCATGAGCCAGGCCGGCCCCACAGCGGCAGACCTTGTGAACGGCCTTTCCCGTGAAGAACTGAGCCGTATTTTGCGGGAATATGGCGAGGAGCCCTATGCCTGGCAAATTGCGGGCAGGATCTGTGCTGCCCGGCAGCAGGCTCCAATCCATACCACTTCGCAGCTGGCACAGCTGACGGCCGCTGCCATGCCGCCTGCACAGCGCCGGAAGGCGAAGAACCCGGCGCGGCGCACATTTCAGGCGCTTCGCATTGCGGTGAACGGCGAACTGGACGCATTGAGCGAGGGTATGGATGCCATTTTTGACCGGCTGTTGCCCGGGGGCCGTCTGTGTATCATCACTTTCCATTCTTTAGAGGACAGGCTGGTAAAACAGCGCTTCCGGCAGTGGGCTACGGCCTGTACCTGCCCGCCGGAATACCCAGTGTGCGTATGCGGCGGCAAAGCCAAAGGCAAACTGGTGTTCAAAAAACCTGTGGAGGCATCTCAGGCCGAGCAGCAGGCAAACCGGCGCGCGCGTTCGGCAAAATTGCGCGCGATAGAAAAATTATAAACAGAAACTTCTGCGAAAGCAGAAAAAGGAAGGGGGCGGGGCCAAATGCAGCAGACGGCCGCGTATGATTTGAACATGTATGCACGCAGTGCACGGCGCACGCAGCGGGAAGGGCAGGAAAGGCTTCGCGTAGAAAAGACAGAAAAGCGCGTGGTGCTGCGCAGGCTTTGGCAGCGCGCGCAGTTTGTGGTGCTGTGTGCCGTTGCGCTGGGGCTTATCTGCAGCGTGCTGGTAGCACAGTCTACACTGACGGAGCTGGGCGGGCAGATTGGCGATATGCAAAGCGAATTGACAGAGCTTCGCAGCGAATACGATTACCTGAACAACCAGCTGGAGATGCAGACGAACCTCACTGAAGTGGAGAACTATGCCAGAACCGAGCTGGGCCTTGTAAAAATGGACAAAAGCCAGATTACTTATGTGGCAGGGAATGAAGAGGCGCGCGTGGTGCGCCAGGCGTCAGGGTTCCAGCAGTTCCTGCAGCACATTACCGGCGGTTTTCTGAGCTTTATGTCATACCTTGACCCCTAACCCCATAAGAATTATCACCGCAGCCGCAAGGGCGAAAATGAGCGCCGTGGGTGCGGTGATTCTTCTTTTTTACCAGCGTGTGCACCGGCGGCAAAACGGCCGCTGTGCGCACGGCAGCCGGGCCCTGCGCACAGCGGCCTGCAAATAAGCGCGGCCCATGGCGCGGCGCCGTAAAAAGGAGAGAGCAACTTGGCACGACCGCAACAGAATTCAGACCAGCAGCGCCCGCAGCAGCCGGCGCCTCAAAGCAATGTGACGCGCAGCATGCGCATGCGCGCCGCCATTGTGGCGGCCGTGTTTGTGCTGGGCGGTTTTGGCACGCTGATTTATAACCTTGGGGTGCTGCAATTTGGGAAATATGAAGAATACAGCACGCGCGCCGCGGCCCAGCAGCTGCGTGATGAGCCCATTGAAGCCAACCGCGGCACAATTTATGATGCAAACATGAATGTGCTGGCAAAAAGTGCCACCGTATGGAATGTGGTGGTTTCGCCGAAGGACATGAACACGGCGGGCACAGACATTTATATGGTGGCAAAAAAGCTGGCCGAGATTTTAGAGCTGGAAGTAGAGCCGGTTGTGGAAAAATTGTCCAAGTCGGAATCCAATTATCAGACCATCAAGCGCCAGGTGGAAAAGCCGGTGGCAGATGAGATTACCCAGTGGATCACGGAATACAACGCGGATGAAAACAACAAAAAGAACCCCATTCGTGGCATCACGCTGGAGCAGGCGTCCAAGCGGTATTATCCATATGGTGATATGGCGGCCAACGTCATTGGCTTTACCAACGCGGACGGTGATGGCACCATTGGGCTGGAGCACTATTACAACGAAACGCTCAAGGGCACGGACGGCCGTGTGGTGTCTGTGCAGAATGCCCGCGGCGAGGATATGCAGGACGAAGAATACAGCACGGTGTATGAAGCGCAGGACGGCAACAGCCTTGTGCTGAGCATTGATGAAAATATCCAGCAAAGCCTGGAGACGCACCTTTCCGCGGCCATTACGGAATACGGTGTGCAAAACCGCGGCGCAGGCATTGTGATGAATGTGAACACAGGTGAGATTTTGGCTATGGCGGTAGAGCCGTCCTACGACCTGAACGACCCCTTTACCATCACTGACCCCGTCATTTTGGAAGAACTGGCCGCCATTACGGACGAGGAAGAGCGCGCACAGGCGCAAACCAACGCGTTGTGGCAGCGCGTGTGGCGCAATAAAGCGGTGTCGGATACCTATTATCCGGGCTCTGTGTTTAAGATGATCACGGCCGCGGCGGCACTGGATTCTGGCCTTGTGGATACATCGCAGACCTTCAACTGCACCGGCGCGCTGGAGGTGGCCAAAGGCGTCACCATGCACTGCGCCGAGTTGAGCGGCCACGGCACACTGGATTTTTACGGCGGCCTTGACAACTCGTGCAACCCTTATTTCATCCAGATGGCCTGGAAGATGGGCACAGATGTGTTTTGCGATTACCTTCAGGCGTTCGGCTTTTTAGAGCGCACGGGGATTGATATGGATGACGAATCCCTTACCCAGACGGTCTCGCGGGAAAACATGGGCGTGGTAGAGCTTTCGTCCAGTGCATATGGCCAGACAACCTCTGTGACACCCATTGCGCTGATTACAGCTGCCTGCGCGGTGGTGAACGGCGGCAAGCTGCTGGAGCCTCATGTTGTGAAACAGATTTTGGATGCAGACGGAAATGTGGTGGAAAACATTGAACCTGTCATCAAGCGGCAGGTAATCAGTGAGGATGTCAGCAACACCATCTGCGCCATGCTGGAAAACAGTGTCAAAGAGGGCCATGGCAAAAATGCCTATGTGGCCGGGTACCATGTGGGCGGCAAATCCGGCACCAGCCAGAAAAACCAGGGCATTGGCGTGGGCGATGAAGAGGAAGAGCAGAAGTATATCTCGTCTTTCCTTGGGTTTGCCCCGGCAGATGACCCGCAGATTGCGGTGCTGGTGCTGCTGGATACCCCCACGCTTGTCACCAACTACGGCGGAAAAAACGCCGCCTTCGTGGTGGCCAACACCATCAACGATTCTTTGCCTTATCTGGGCGTAGAGCGGGAATACTCGGAAGAAGAACAGGCCATGGCCGAGGTGAGTGTGCCCGCCGTTGTGGGCATGGATTCCGCCAGCGCACAGGTGAAGATGAACCAGACAGGCCTGAATTTCGTAGTGCGCGGCAGCGGCAGCACCGTCACTTACCAATATCCGGCCGGCGGCACCGCCATTGCACGGCAAAGCACAATTGTGCTGTATACCGATGAGGGCGCCGGGCCGTCACTGGTGAAGGTGCCCAACGTGGTGGGCCAGAGTTACGATACAGCCATGCGCGTTTTGCAGCAGGCGGGGCTGAACATGCAGGCGAAGGGCGCACTGGTAGATTCGGCCAGTGTCCAGTGCTCGGCCCAAAGCGTGGCGGAAGGGACAGAAGTGGAAGAGGGCACCATTATTGAGGTGACCTTTATGGATACAACCAATTACAGCGACTGAACGCTGCCCGGCCTTGGGGCCGGGCACAGAGGAGGGGCCCAAATGAAACTGGAAACGCTATTTGCCGGCGTGGAATATACCGGCACACTGCCGCAGGGGGATGTGACCCTTGTGACGCAAGATTCGCGCCGGGCTGGGCCGGGGGCTGTGTTTGTGTGTGCAAAGGGCCATACAACAGATGGGCACACCTTTGCGCAAAAGGCGCTGGAGGCAGGCGCGGCATGCATTGTGACAGAGCGCCCCTTGGGCCTGCAGCGCGAAGTGCAGGTGGAAAACGGCCGCAAAGCATATGCGCGTTTGTGCGCAAACTATTTTGGGCACCCGGCGGAAAAGCTGCGCCTGGTAGCCGTGACGGGTACCAATGGCAAAACAACGGTCAGCACCGTGATCAAACAGGTGCTGGAGCAGGCGGGCTATAAGGCGGGCTTGATTGGAACTGTACATAACGAGATAGATCAGATGGAGGTTCCGGCGAAATTTACTACGCCGGAAGCGTGGGACCTGAACGCCCTGTTCAGCCGCATGGTGCTGGCGGGCTGTGCATTTGCCGTCATGGAGGCCTCCAGCCAGGCGCTGGATCAGCTTCGGCTGTGGGGGCTGAAGTTTGAAGTGGGTGTGTTCACGAACCTCACGCAGGACCATTTGGACTATCACGGCACATTCGAAAACTATTTTGCCGCCAAGAAAAGCCTGTTTGAGCAGGTGCACACCATGGTGGTGAACCAGGATGACCCCTATGGCCTGCGCCTCATTGCAGAAGTGCACCCGCCGCAGGTTATTACCTATTCGGCAGGGGATGACACGGCAGATTATACGGCGCGCAACATCCAGCTTTCTGCCGCAGGGGTAAAGTTCGAGATGGTGGGGCGCAGCTTCATACAACGGGTAAGGTTCCCTATGCCGGGCGAGTATTCTGTCTCCAATGCGCTTGCCGCAGCTGCAACGGCCATTGCGCTTGGCATAGACGCCGCCAAGGCCGCCACGGCACTGAATGCATCACGCGGGGTGCGCGGCCGAAGCGAGGTGCTGTACCATGGCGCTTTCACCATTTTGTGCGATTTTGCCCATACAGGGGACGCGATTGAGAAGGTGCTGGCCGGGCTTGCGCCGTTTGTGCAGGGCAGGCTTATCGTTCTGTTTGGCTGTGCGGGCGAGCGAGATGCCCAAAAACGTCCGCTGATGAGCAAGGCTGTTGTAAAGTATGCCGATTTTGCCATTTTGACCTCAGATAATCCCCGCAAGGAAAATCCCTATGATATAATAAAGGACGCTGAGCCGGTGCTGGCTGCCTCTAAAATGAAGTACATTGCCGAGGTGGACCGCCGGACGGCCCTTGCAAGGGCGCTGGAGATGCTGCGCGAGGGCGACGTGCTGGTGCTGTGCGGAAAAGGCCATGAGGATTATCAGGCTGTGGACGGCGTAACGCTGTATCTGGATGAACACCGCATTGTGCACGACTGGCTGTGCGAAAAAGGCCTGATAGAGGGGTAGGCGCTCCTCGCAAGGCGGAGGGAGATGCAAGATGCAGCCGATTCGGGCAAATATATTGTGCCGCGGCCTGGGGCAGGTGGAAGGCGACCCTGTTGTGACGGCGGTTGTGACAGATAACCGCGCTGCCGGGCCGGGAAGCCTGTTTGTGTGCATCCGCGGCGCGCGCGCAGATGGCCACGACTATGCCGCAAAGGCAGTGCAGGCGGGCGCCTGCGCCGTGGTGGCACAGCATCCCGTGCAGGGGGTGCCCTCGGGGCGCTGTGTGCTGGTGCAAAACCCGCTGGATGCCATGATTCGCATGGGGGCCAATTACAGGGCAGGCTTTTCACCGGTGCTTGTGGGCGTCACGGGAAGCGTGGGAAAAACCACCACAAAAGAGTTTTGCTATGCGGTGTTCTCTGCGTTTGGGAAAACGCTGAAAACCGAAGGAAACCAGAATAATGAAATTGGCATGCCCAACACCCTGTTCCGGCTGGACGGCACCACACGGTATGCCGTGGTGGAGATGGGCATGCAGGGCCTTGGGGAAATAGAAAAGTTAACACTGGCCGCGCGCCCGTGCGGTGCTATCATCACATGCATTGGGCAATCTCACCTGGAACAGCTTGGCACGCGAGAAAATATTCTAAAGGCCAAAATGGAGATATGCGCCGGCCTGCCGGACGGTGCGCCGCTGATTGTGAATGCCGATAACGACCTGCTTTCCCACGCGCAAGTTCCCGCGAGGCTTCGCCGTGTCAGCTTTGGCATAGAAGCAGACGCAGACGTGCGTGCCAAAGGCATATCCACCGGGCCAAATGGAACAGATTTTACAATTTTGGATAAACAGCGCGGAGAATTTGCCGCGTATATCCCTGCCATGGGCGTGCACAATGTGTACGATGCCCTTTCGGCATGGGCGCTGGCAGTGTCGCTGGGGCTGGATGCAAGAAAAGCGGCTCAGGCGCTTGCCCATTACAAAACCACCGGCCACAGGCAGAACATTGTGCAGTTCCGCGGCCTTACGATGTTGGAAGACTGCTACAATGCCAGCCCGGACAGCATGCGCGCCGCGCTGCACACGTTGCAGGCATACCCCGTAAAAGGCAGGCGCATCGCTGTGCTGGGGGATATGTTCGAACTGGGCAGTGCACAGCGCAGCGCGCATGAGCAGGTGGGGCGCCAGGCAGCTGAGGCCGGGGTGGACCTGCTTATCACCGTGGGGGATGCCATGCGCCACGCGCATGCCTGCGCCGAAGCCCTCGGTGTATCTGCTGTTCACTGCGAAAACAGGCAGGAGGCCTTGGAAAAGCTGCTGTGCACCTGCCGCACGGGCGATGCCGTTTTGCTGAAGGCCAGCCACGGCATGCAGTTTGAAAAGATACTCAGCGCGTTCTATGCGCAGTATGAAGGGAGGCAGCAGCCATGATGGAAAAGATGTCCCTGCTTACAGCGGCGTTTACAGCGATGCTTGTCACGGCCGTCAGCGGCTTTGCTATTATCCCTGCACTGCACCGGATGCATTTTGGGCAGACCATTAAAGAAATAGGGCCCACATGGCATGCCGGAAAAAACGGCACCCCCACCATGGGCGGGCTTACCTTTTACCTGGGTGATGTGCTGGGTGTGGCCGCAGGGTATGCCGTGCTGGTGCTGTGTGCCCCTGCGCTGATGGGCGGATATTTTTCTGTGCAGAGCATCACGCTTTATATCTGCATCCTCACGGCATTTGCATTTGGCGCAGTGGGGTTTGTAGATGATTATATCAAAGTGGTAAAAAAGCGTAACCTGGGCCTGCGCGCCCGTGCTAAAATTGTGGCACAGGTGATGATTACGGCGGCATTTCTGTGTGCGCTTACCCTGAATGGAACGCTTACCACCTATGTCACGCTGCCGGTGCTGGGCACGGTGGATTTTGGCTATGCGTTTTACCCAATCTCGTTTCTTCTCATCATCGGCATGGTAAACGCCGTGAACCTGACGGACGGCATTGATGGGTTGTCCTCCAGCGTGACGTTTGTGGTGATGCTGGGTTTTTTGTTCGTGGCAAGCTTTTTGGGAAACACTGCAGTGGCGCTGTTTGCGGCGGCCATTGCGGGTGGCTGTGCAGGCTTTCTCTCCTGGAATTTTTACCCGGCAAAAACCTTCATGGGCGACACGGGCAGCATGTTTCTGGGGGGCGCCGTGGTAGCCGCGGCATATGGCCTGCGCAGGCCAGAGCTGCTCATCTTTTTCGGTGTGGTATATCTGGCCGAAGCGGGCAGCGTGATGCTGCAGGTGGCCTATTTCAAGCTGACGCATGGCAAGCGCATTTTCAAAATGAGCCCTATCCACCACCATTTCGAGCTGAGCGGCTGGAACGAAGTGAAAATTGTCTATGTGTTCAGCTTCGTGGCGCTGACGGGCGTGGTGCTGGGGTGCATGCATATCTATCTTTCCTGAAAACAGGCGATTGGAAAGGGGGCTGGCTGAATGCCGCCACAAGCAAAAGCGCTGCACGCGCTGGCAAAAAAGCGGACGGCCCGCCCGCCGCTGGATTGGCCGCTGCTTATCATTGTGCTCACGCTGGTGGGCTTTGGGCTGGTGATGTTGTTCAGCGCCAGCTACCCGGCAGGGTATTACCGCTTTGGTGACAGCTATGAGTTTATCCGCCCGCAGATGTTCTACGCGGCGGTGGGCATCATTGCCATGTTTGTCATCTCGCATATCGATTATCATATCCTGCACCGCTTTGCCTTGCCCCTGATGGCGCTTTCCATTACGCTGTTGGTTTTGGTGCTGATTATCGGCTCGGAATATAACGGTGCCAAGCGCTGGATCAATCTTGGCTTCGGCACGCTGCAGCCGTCAGAGATTGCCAAATTTGCGGTGATAGCGCTGTTTGCGCATATCATTTCCCTGAACCATGACAAAATGAAAACATTCCGCTATGGGGTGCTGCCCTTCCTGCTGGTGCTGGGCACCATTGCGGGCCTTATGTTGCTGGAGCCGCATCTCTCCGGCACCGTGATCATTTTGGGCATTGGTGCCATTATGATGTTTGTGGGCGGCACAGGGTTTGTGTGGTTTGGCCTTGGCATTGGCCTTGGCGCCGTGGGCATTGCGGGCGCCGTGCTTCTGGTGCCGGACCTTGTGCCCTACGCCATGACCCGCATTGAAATGTGGCAAGACCCGTTTACCGACCCCAACGGGTACCAAACCGTGCAAAGCTTGTATGCCATTGCCTCCGGCGGGCTGACGGGCCTGGGGATTGGAAACTCCAGACAAAAGCACTTGTATGTGCCCGAACCGTATAACGATTTTATTTTTTCCATCACCTGTGAAGAGCTTGGGTTTATTGGCGCGCTGCTGGTTATTTTTCTGTTTGTGGCCCTTTTGCTGCGCGGCATCTATGTGGCTGTAAATGCGCGGGATAAATTTGGCTCTATGCTGGTGGTGGGCGTCATTGTGCAAATTACGCTGCAGGCGGCGCTGAATATCGCCGTGGTAACCAACACCATCCCCAATACAGGCATCAGCCTGCCGTTCTTTTCCTCGGGAGGCACTTCGCTGGTCATGCTTTTGTGTGAAATGGGCGTAGTGCTGAACGTGTCGCGGCAAAGCGCGGTGAAACGGCTGTAATATCTGCCCCGAAACGGCCAAAAGGCCGTTTCGGGTTTTCGTGCTTTTGAAACCCGGGCACATGAGGCCCGGTTGCCTTTTTGAAGGAGGAACAATTTATGAAGGTATTGATTGCGGCCGGCGGCACAGCCGGGCACATCAACCCCGCACTGGCCATTGCAGGCGAGATAAAGGCGCGGTGCCCGCAGGCAGAGGTGCACTTTGCCGGGCGCAAAAAAGGCATGGAATATGGCCTTGTCACCAGGGCAGGCTACCCGTTCCACTCCATTGAGGTGAATGGCATTCAGCGAAAACTCACGCCGAAGAATATGGTGCGGAACGCGGTGGCTCTGTATCATCTGGCGCTCAGTGCGCCGCGTGCCGCCGCGATTTTGAACGAGGTGCAGCCGGGCCTTGTGATTGGCGCGGGCGGCTATGTCAGCGGGCCGGTGGTGCAGGCGGCACAGCGGCGCGGCATCCCCACGGCCATCCACGAGCAAAACGCCTATCCGGGCGTGACAAACCGCATTCTGGCAAAGCATGCCAGCGTGGTGCTGGCCGCCATGCCGGACGCCGTGCCCCGCCTTGGCGTGCCGGAGAAGACGGTGGTTGTGGGCAACCCCGTGCGCACCCAGATGTTCCGGGCGGACCGCGCGGCCGCGCGCCGTGCGCTGGGCGTGCAGCCGGGGCAGCTGGTGCTGGTTTCCTTTGGCGGCTCGCTGGGCGCACAGGTGCTGAACGAGCGCGTGGCAGACCTGGCCGTGTGGGAACTGGCAAACCGGAATTTCCGCCACATCCACGCCACCGGCAGCATTGAAAAAGCAGATTTTGCCGCTTTAAGTGAAAAGCTTGGCATTGCGCACGACAAGCGCTTTGAGATACGGGAGTACATTGATGATATGCCCGCCCTTCTTGCGGCGGCAGATCTTGTCATCAGCCGCGCAGGCGCCCTGACACTGGCAGAGATATCTGCCGTGGGCCGGGCCAGTGTCCTGATTCCATCGCCCAATGTGGCAGAGAACCATCAATACCACAATGCCATGCAGCTTGCAAAGCTGGGTGCAGCTGTGGTTTTGGAGGAAAAGCAGCTCACAGGCGATGTGCTGGTTCAAACGGTAGACAGCTTGACGCAGGACCCCGCCCGCCTTCTGGAAATGGGTGCCAAAGCGCGGGCGCTTGCACAGCCGGATTCTTTAGAGCGCATTTGGCGTGAATTGGAGAAAATTTGCAACCCCAACACTTGAAACAGCGCCCTTTTCACCGAAATTGCCCCGTTTGCATAGAATGGGCTAGCACCGGCGGAAAAGCACGATTTTCCTTGCCGGTGCCGGCATCATGGCATGTGGGCAGGCCCTCGCTTTTCCCGCTGCGCATGATGCGCATCAAGGGGGAAACGGGGTGTTCGGATGCAAGCGCTGAACGTTTGGGGGGCACATGGGCTTCATGGCACTGTGCGGGTGCCCGGTGCGAAAAACAGTGCATTGCCGCTTTTGGCGGCATCCCTTCTTTGTACACAGGCGGTGGCTCTGGAAAATGTGCCGGGCCTGACAGACGTGGCGTGTGCCGTGCACATTTTGCGGGCACTGGGCTGCGGGGTGCGCGGGCCTCACAAAGGCGTGGTGGATGTGCTGCCCGCCAGCGAGCCAGGCAGCACCGTGCCACAGGAAGATATGTGTGCCATGCGCTCTTCGCTGTTCTTTCTGGCACCCATGCTGGTGCGGGCCGGGCAGGCGTGCATTGGCCTGCCTGGCGGCTGTAAACTTGGCGCGCGGCCCATTGATATGCATCTGAAAGGCCTTGCCCAG
>OIYU01002042.1_pt1 | contig 11797 bp, 11 predicted proteins | sample 1588321 | NCBI WGS metagenome assembly OIYU01 (sample SAMN03283258) | human gut metagenome | biome: human-associated habitat; material: feces | host: Homo sapiens | place: USA | collected 2013 | reverse complement strand
CTTGTCATCTTTCAGCAGATTTTTGTTGATTTCAGGTCTATACATGACAACGTTCTCCCTGGGGACAATCATATCGGAGAATTTTTTATTTCCCACTTGTTTTTTATAAATCGTTTTCGTATAATGTTATTTAGCACTTTAAAGCATAAAGTTATAAAAGTATCAAAGGGAGTGATTACTTGATTATTGTCATGAAAAACGGCTCCTCGCAGGAGAACGTGGATAGAATTGTTGATGTCCTGAAAGCACACGGCCTCGGAGCAAACCTCTCCACCGGCGCTCAGGCGACCATTATTGGTGTACTAGGCGATAAAAGCAAGTTGGCCGATGTCAACCTAGAGTTGATGGACGGCGTCGAGAAATGTGTGCCCATTATGCATTCCTATAAGCTTGCCAGCCGCGAAATGTGTCCGGATGGCCGTATTGCGGAGGTGGGCGATCAGAAGATTGGCGGGAAAGATCTGGTTCTAATGGCAGGACCTTGTGCGGTTGAGAGTGAAGAACAAATACTCGAGGCTGCCCAAGGGGTTAAGGCCGCTGGAGCTACTTTTTTACGCGGTGGAGCATATAAGCCGCGCACATCCCCCTATGCATTCCAGGGGATGGAAGATGAAGGCTTTAAACTTCTGCGCAGGGCCGCTGACGCAACCGGTCTCAAGGTCGTCAGTGAAGTGATCTCTCACGATCAGATTGATACAGCCGCGAAATATTGCGATATGTTCCAAGTTGGCGCTCGCAACATGCAGAATTTCCGCCTTTTACGGGAAATTGGGCGGTCCAAGGTGCCAGTGCTGCTCAAACGTGGTATCGCCTCCACCATTGAGGAATGGCTGGATGCTGCTGAATATATTATGAGCGAAGGAAATTATAATGTAGTACTTTGCGAGCGCGGCATTCGTACCTTTGAAACGGCAACGCGTAATACGTTGGATGTCTCTGCTGTAGCTGTGGTCAAAGAGCGCAGCAGTTTACCGATCATCATCGATCCATCCCATGCCGCAGGTAAATCGCGTTATATTGAAAGCCTATCGCTGGCCGGAATTGCCGCCGGGGCCGATGGACTTATCATTGAAGTACATCCCAATCCGAAGGTCGCTATGAGCGACGCCGCCCAGCAGCTTACCATTCCGGAGTATCAAGCGCTGGTTAAAAAAGTGCGTGCCGTCGCGGGCGCCGTCGGCCGAAGTCTAACCTGACGCTTGTCTGATTGGTTTTTCAATAGCGGTCAATTCGGCTAGCAGGGAGTTCTCTACTACCTACTTTCGGCCCGATGAATTTGGGAATCTCTGACAAGGCTTTTAGAGTCTTATCATACAGGGGACATTCTCATAGACTGTTCAAAAAAGAAGCTACAAAAGCGTATACAGCCAAGGGAAGAAAGGGACTTCTTATGGAACTTCAAAATTGTGGCGAAAAAGACCAGACGAAAAACGTGAACGTTCCTATGGAGCAGGAGCAGAGTCCTTTACAGCAAAATTTAGAGGAAAAAGGGGATTTTCAGCGAATTTTCTTTATCCATCTATTATTTTCGGAAAAGCCTCAGCGTCCCCCGATCGAGACCGTTCATGCAGCTCTGCGAAAGGCATTTGGCCAAGTAGACATTGTATGTTCCAAAGGGCTTTGGTCGTTCGCTCTTAAAAAATATCCTGTGGATTTTTCTGACGTCAAGCAGGTCCCCGCACAGATTTTGCTCACAGAAGAAATGCCGTCCGGAACAGAAAAATTGGGCTTCATGGAGCGCAGCCAACTTTGGAATATCCCGGACGGCGAGGCTCTTTTGGACCGTTGCCCATGGAAAGTGATGCTTTCTGACTTTATGAGCAGCTTGTTATCCTACCAAGAGCGTTCGCAAATGCTCTTGGAGTGGCTTCAGGTGGCGATGGATCTCTTTCCTTCCTGCCTTGGCGTATGGGTCCCATCCGCTGGAAAATTGCATACGGCGCAGCAAGTCCGTGATATTCTCGCAGAAAAGCAGGACCCATTTATACGCCTTGCTGTAAACGCACGCTTTTTCCGGATACAGGGCACACAGGATAACGTGGTAGATACCTTGGGGATGTACGCGCTTGGCCTTCCAGACGTACAATACCACTTCCATGAAATGGACCCAAATCATGTGGTAAACCATGCCTACTGCCTGGCCTCGTATCTATTCCAAAACAATTCTCCAATCCAGTCTGGCGAAACGGTTGACGGAATTGGACCGGATGGAAATATCCAAAGGGGCATACAATGGAGATGTCAATACGAACATGCACTCATTCAACCGGCAAGAGAAGTTTTGGACATATGCCCTGGAATTTATGCCTCCGGTTTCCGGGAGGAAGGCTAAGGAGATTTGTAGTAAGCCTTTTCATATCTGGCCAAATGGTAGATGGCATTGGACCGGACGGAAATATCCAAAGAAGCATTCCATGGAGATGTCCATACGAACACGCATTCATTCAACCGGCAAGGGAAGTTTCGGACATATGCCCTGGGATTTATGCTTCCGGTTTCCGGGAAGAAGGTTAAGGAGATTTGTAGTAAGCCTTTTCATATCTGGCCAAACGGTAGATGGCATTGGACCGGACGGGAATATCCAAAGGGCCATTCCATGGAGATGTCCATACGAACACGCATTCATTCAATCGGCAAGGGAAGTTTCGGACATATACCCTGGGATTTATGCCTCCGGTTTCCGGGAAGAAGGCTAAGGAGGTTTGTAGTAAGCCTTTTCATAGCTGGCGAAACGGTTGACGGAATTGGACTGGATGGGAATATCCAAAGAGCCATTCCGTGGAGCTGTCCATACGAACACGCATTCATTCAACCGGCAAGGGAAGTTTCGGACATATACCCTGGGATTTATGCTTCCGGTACCCGGGAAGAAGGCTAAGAGGATTGTGGTAACCCTTTTTATAACGGCAAAAAATCTGGTTGCGGAGAATGTTTTCCACAGCATTGCCGGCCTCTGTGGAAAACGGATTCAAAAAGTTTCAAGAGAATAACGGTAACAATAAAGGGCCTGTGCAATTGGACCGATCTCTTTCCGAAGTACACTGAAAACGAAATAACAAGATGGGAGAGGATCTATTCAACGCGTAAAGAATAGAAAAGTGCACTCGTCCAAATGCCTTTCGCAATATACAAAAAATCCCCAGCCTCGCTGTAGAAAACAGCCGAAGGCTGGGGTTTTGTTTTATTGAAAAGTAAGGAGCCTCTTTCATCAGCGGGTAAAATGGTTACACATTGGCAATCATTTATCATTTCTTATGAGTTTTACCCCATTCTGCAAAAATTCTTTCCATCATCCGGTAGTTCTCCCCTTTTTCTCCTGCATAAAGGCAGCTATCAAATATAGAAGGCATGCCACGGATACAATTTCTATCCCGCCAACCAAGGACAACCCGACGGAAAAGACCACATTCTGAACAAACATGGGATCGAGCAGCCATTGAAGAGTGGGAAGAACCATGAACAAAACGGCAAAATACAGGACGTTTCCCGCCAAATACGTCGAAAGCCGCATCCTTCCATAGAAAAGAAGGACAGCCAGGCCCGCAAGCAGCCATTTTGACAGGGCCAGAAACAGGCCGTCCAGAAATGTCCCCGCACTGGAAGCCCAGGAAGCAAAGGCCATGTCCTGGCGGGAAACGACCGCCTGGTTTCCCATGAAATAAACAATCCGGCAAGCGCCCTCTGCCAGCACTCCCGCAAGGGCAGCGGCGGCAAACCACCCATATTTTCCCCGCTCCTGTAAAAACAGGCAGCGTGTGGAACCGCCTTGCGGCGGCGCGGTTTGCCTCCCAGCAGCCATCCGGAGCAATCCACCGAGCGCCGCCAGAAAAATCGACGCCCAAACCATTTTGGGAAAGGCCCAAATACAAAAGCTCCATCCGCTCCCAGTGGAAGACGGGAAAACAACCGCAAACAAACCGGCGAACAGAAGGAAAATCACAAACCAACCCCACGCCAAAAGTGTATAGCGCCGCAAACTCAACTGGTTTTTCAAAAGATCAATTCCCAAATACACAATCACTGCAACTGAAAGCCCTAAGGCAAGAATTTTCGCACTCGACTCAAAACTCCAAAGGCGGTCTGTGCGGACAAAATCCGTTCCCGACGCCACCCCATAATACAAGAGCAAAGAGAGAACCGCCAGGACAGCAATCCCTGCTCCTAGAAATTTTCCCTTTTTTCCAAATGCGCCGCTCCTTGCCATCATGGAAGTGCCTCCCAATCTATTGCGTTAATCGGAACCTGGTGTTACTTCAATAATAGGTAAATATTCCGTCTGAATTAGAGGTGTTTCTCTGCCCCCCTTTGATCTCTAGACATGTCTCGTCCACAAACACATTCCAATTGATTTACTGGATTTCGATACCGGACGGCCGCTCATCGTATCCATTGGGCAAGAAAAGAAACCACCCAAACAACCGCCAAGATTGCCAACGTTTCCAAAAAGGAACGCAGGACCGCTTTGACGATTGCCTTTTTATCCTCTTTTTGCGTCTCCGGGATGCACGAAGAGTCCGGCAAATAGGCGGTTCCCGCAACTACTGCCAAAAAAAGCTTTCAGGATCATCCAACTACCAAGAAGAAATACCGAGCCAAAGAGCTGACAAGAACTGCCGGTTTTAATAAACATCATTTTTCACTTAGATTCCATAGCCAGCCGGAGAAATTCAATTTTCCTCTCCTCCAGAGGAACTGACGCTATCTCCCAAAAGTTTCCGGATGCAAAAGGAATGCCGCCAAAAAGCACGCCGCAAATAACGCAATAGTCGTGCAAACGCCATACACAGTTGCCTTTGCAATCTTCCGGCGCTTTTCCACAAGCTCTTCCGGAATCCTGCCATAATAGAAGCTCAGGCTGTCTAACAAGATCGCGAAAAGCAGAAGCGGGATGCTGATATAAAAATATTTCTCCGGCAAAATGAGTGCAATCAATGAGGGAAGCACCCCAACATATAAACCATAGCGCCGGACAAGTTCATAGATACGAATCAAGAAACGATGCAATGGAATCCTCCTAAAATCGAATCGTTCGAATCCCGGAACTCTTTGAAATTGAATCATTTCTGTATATGTCCCTGTAGTTCCGTTGGATAGGGCGACCGCCTCCTAACAAACGAACCGTTCGAATCCCGGAGCTCTGTAAAATTGAATCATTTCTGTATATGCCCCCGTACCTCACCGGGATAGAGGGTCCGCCTCCTGAAAGAAACGACCTCCCATCAGTCCATCCCCGCAAATATGGATTATAAAAAATAAATTTCCTATTTTTGCGGCTTCCTACAATCCTGATGGAGTCCTCAAATTTTTTGAAACGAGGAGTCTTGCCCCGGATGAAATACCTCTAAACACGGTCTTTCCCACGTACAATGGCGTCAAGACATGACCTGATTTTTCTCGCATCTTTTAAAAAAATAAGCCCGTTGTACGGTCTTTCCCACGTACAACAGGCTTATCTATTTTCACTTCTATTCGGTTACGCTCGACGCGGGCCGCCTACTGGTAAATGCGCACGCTCCAAGGCTTTGCGGATCGCAAAGAAAAACGGCACCGCGATCACATCGGCCACAATTGCATTTGTCAAAGTGGCTGCCAACTTTGTTACCATTGCAAGCGCCGCAGCCTCTGGTGCAGATCCCACCAAGATTAGCTTCACGAACGAATATCCCAAATACAGAACACAGTAGCAGAGAGAACCACTCACTGCACCCACAATCACACGGGAGAGCTTCCTCGCCGTGTGATCGCCGCCCCATGCGATCAGGCCGCACACAAACGCCATTAGGAATTTAAAAATCAAGGTACTTGGCGCACTGTCCGCCCATCCGCCGATTAAATCAAAAATGCAGGAACCAATGCCAGCCGCAAGGCCGCCATACACCGGCCCCAACAACAGGCCGGCTAAAATGCAAAACACATTTGCAAAGCCAATCATCGTTTTATCCGTTCCCACAGGAATCTGCACTTTAAAGAACATCGTCGCCACCAGGACAAGCGCCGCCATCAGCCCAGTAAGCGCCAGATTGACGCTGGTATTCCGTTCATTCAAATGAAATTTCATGGTCTTCCCCTCCAGACAGTTTAAACAGAGAATCTTGCATCTCTGTCCATTTGTGGTATAATCATAGCGCAAAAGTGTTCATACTAAAATATACAGTTTATAAAAAATTGGCCAGTACAGTTTGTGAGGAAATCGTTATGACATACGACTATTTGGTCCTTCATCCGAATGCAGAAGTACCTTTATATCAGCAGCTCTATGAGTCTTTGCGAAATTCAATTGAACGAGGACACCTGACCAGAAATGAAAAACTCCCTTCGATTCGCAAGCTTTCTGAAGATTTGCATTTAAGCCGCACCACAATTGAGATGGCATATCAGCAGCTCTGTGTCGAAGGATATGTGCGCGCCCGCCCGCAAAGCGGCTTTTTTGTAGAAGCCAGTCCTCTTCGTTCAGAACACGCTACCCTCTCAGAACCTCCTGTGCGTTCCCTCCAAGCGGAAACACTGGAGTCCCGTATTCGTTACAATTTTGGCAGTGATTCCGTGGACAGCGTGTGTATTGACCTCAAAATATGGCGCCGTCATATCCGCGATGTGCTAACCCGTCAGGAGGTGTTGACCTCCTATGGTGATCCCCAGGGGGAACCCGCCCTGCGAGAAGCGCTTTCCTCCTATTGTTATGGTGTGCGTGGGGTGAAAGCCAGCCCGGGACAGATCGTGGTTGGTGCGGGTACCCAGCCGCTTTTATATCTACTCTGTGGCCTGCTTTCGGAAAAAACAGTCGCGATGGACGAGCGCGGCTTTCCCCAAGCGGAACGTGTTTTTGCGGACTGCGGTTTCTCAGTTTTACACCTGCCGGCCGATCGGGACGGCATTCGTATGGATGCATTGGAAGCCAGCGGCGTTCGTGCTGTCTTGGTGCGGCCCTCTCACAGCGTTCAAAGTGGAACCGCAATGCCTATGAATCGACGCTTTGCCCTCCTGGAATGGGCAAAGGCTCATCGAGCTCTGGTCATTGAGGATGACTACAACGGCGAATTGCGCTACAATGCCCGCCCCATCCCCGCTATGCAGGGAATGGCAAGCGGGGAACAAGTTGCCTACATTGGTTCCTTTTCCAAATTGCTCCTGCCATCGGTGCGCATAGGGTATATGGTATTGCCGTCCTCTCTGCTTGCGGACTATCGTTCCCGTGTGCGAAGCTACAATCAGACCGCCTCCAAGGTGGAGCAGCTTGCGCTGTGCAGCTATGTCAAAAGCGGGCAATTGGAACGTCATCTTCGCCGCTTGCGCAAACTTTATGCGGCGAAAAGCATAGAGCTCATCCGCTCGGTACAAAAGGCATTTGGACCCCGATGCCGCCTCTTTTTGCAGGAAACGGCGCTTCGGTTGACCTTATTTCTTCCCTATGAAACTCCCTCTGAAGAACTTTGCCAATTAGCCGCTCAGCGTGGGGTCCGGGTGATTGCTGAAAAAGAGCCGGGCAGTGTCACTCTGGGATTTGCTGGCATCCCCTTGGAAGACATCCCTTCAGCAGTGGAACAACTTCACATTGCCTGGGAAACACTTCCCACAGTATGACCTTTCTGCAGCAATCCACACATATAAAAAAGGATGGATAGAATGAATTCCCTTAAAAGCCTTTATTTCGATGCGGCAGAACCCGATAGCCAGCGCTGGAAGATGCTTGTTGAAAAACACGCGAAAAGAGCGCAGACCTTTGAAATCCACTGCTGGAAGGAAGAACCAGAGTGGATCGATCTCGCTTTACAATACGGAATCCCCAAAGAAACCGATTGGCCATATGGTACAGTTATCTCCGGACCCGTAACACCGGAATTCCTTCATATGCTCCTATGTCTACCAAAGCCAATGGATACTGAAATTTACAATAAGATGACTCCGTTTTTTTCCATATTCTTTGATAACGGATTTTCTAGCGAGCACTATGGAACAGAGCTGCACCATGGCGAGCCACATCCTTTGTGAAAACAACATTGCGCTTTGAAAAAAATTGGCGTATGATGGAAAAAAATGCTTTTTCCTGAAAGGAGACATATGTGATGAGAGCTTATGAACGATTTCTACAATATGTGCGTTATCATACCACTTCTGACGACAATGCACCGGCGGATAAATGTCCCACAACCGATCGCCAAAAGGTACTGGGGGCTGCACTTGCTGAGGAACTGCTCAGCTTGGGATTGGCCGATGCCCATATGGATGAATTTGGCTATGTCTACGGAACACTGCCAGCCAATTGTAAAACGGACCAGCCGGTTTTGGGGCTAATTGCACATATGGACACCTCTCCCGCAGCAAGCGGTGAAAATGTGCAAGCACGTATTGTGGAAAACTACAATGGAGGAGACATCCTACTCAACGCGGAAAAGAAGATCGTCATGCGTCCCACAGAATTTGAAAGCCTTCTCGATTACAAAGGACAGGATCTGATTGTGACCGATGGTACGACGCTGCTTGGTTCGGATGACAAAGCGGGGATTGCTGAGATCTTCACTGCGCTGGAACGCCTGACAACGGAAAACATTCCGCACGGTACGATTAAAGTCGGCATTACGCCCGACGAAGAGACCGGACGTGGCGCAGACCGCTTTGATGTAAAGGGATTTGGGGCGCAATATGCCTATACAGTTGACGGAGGAAAACTCGGTGAAATTGAATATGAAAACTTTAATGCCGCAGATGCTAAAGTCACCATCAATGGTGTAAGCGTTCATCCTGGTACAGCCAAGGGCAAGATGAAAAATGCAATCCTAATTGCAATGGAATTTCACTCCATGCTTCCCGTTTTCGAAAATCCGGCCTTTACAGAAGGATATGAGGGGTTCAGCCATCTGGAAGGTATTCAGGGACATGAAGAGCAGACAAGCTTGCACTATATTATCCGAGACCATGATATGGAAAAATTTGAAGTCAAAAAGGCGCGTTTTCAAAAGATTGCGACTTACTTGAATGAGAAATATGGTACAGGAACAGTTGTTCTCAACATCACTGACAGTTATTATAATATGAAACAACAGATCGCTCCTCATATGTTCCTGATTGAAAATGCCGAACAAGCGATGCGTAAAGCTGGGGTTGAACCCCTGGTTGTGCCGATTCGCGGCGGCACGGACGGCGCCCGTCTCTCCTATATGGGACTTCCATGCCCCAACCTCTCCACCGGCGGCCACAATTTCCATGGCCGTTTTGAATACATCCCCATTCAGAGTATGGACAAGATGGTGGACGTTCTGTTAAATCTTGTACGGATTTAATGGGTTCCTTATCCATATAAAACACCAAAACATGAGGCTGTAAGCTGGATTGCTCCGGCTTACAGCCTCATGTTATTTTGTATATTCAACTTTTGAAACACCTACCGCAAGAACCATCGGAGAAGTTGTTCTTTTCTCGCCGTTGCCGGCGGATAACGCACAGGCAAATCCAAAAAACTGGAATTCTTTAGAATGCTCTTATAATGGCTAAATGTGTCAAAACTCTTTTTGCCGTGATAGCTCCCCATCCCGCTCTGACCAACGCCCCCAAATCCCATGTACGGCGTGGCAAGATGTACCACAGTGTCGTTGATGCATCCGCCGCCAAATGGAATTTCCTGCAAGACTCTCTTCTCTGCAATGCGATCCCTGGTAAAAAGATACAGCGCGAGAGGTTTTTCTCGCCCTTTGACAAAATGGATCGCTTCATCCAATGTCGAGAAGGTCAGGATCGGAAGAATCGGGCCAAAGATTTCCTCCTGCATCACCGGCGCATCGGGCGATACGGCATCCAGTAAGGTTGGTGCAATTTTATCCGTGCCGTTGTCCTGGCCGCCCAGTAGAATGTGTTGGTTTTCCAACAGTCCTTTGAGACGTAGAAAGTGTTTTTCATTGATAATCTTTGGATAATGGGGATTATCTATAGGATTCTTTCCATAAAACCATAAGAGGTACCGGCGCATATACGCCACAAGTTCATTTTTTACCTCCCGATGCACCAACAGATAGTCGGGGGCCACGCAGGTCTGGCCTGCGTTGAGAAATTTTCCAAAGACAATCCGCTTTGCTGCCAGCTTGCTATTGGCCGTTCGGTCCACGATACAGGGGCTTTTCCCACCCAATTCCAAGGTGACTGGGGTCAGATGTGCGGCCGCTTTCTCCATCACAAGCTTCCCAACCGCTACGCTTCCCGTGAAAAAGATATAATCAAATTGCTGTTCCAGCAGGGCGGTATTGGTCTCGCGCCCACCTTGTACCACGGTCACATATTCCGGCGGAAAACAAGCACGGAGCAGTTCTTCGATTTCCTGCGCTACATGGGGCGCATAGGCAGAGGGCTTGAGAATCACGGTATTTCCCGCAGCTAAAGCGCCGATCAACGGCTCCATACTCAGCAAAAACGGATAGTTCCATGGAGACAGTATTAAAACCACTCCATATGGTTCTGCTAGGCAAAAACTCCTGGATGGAAACTGGCTTAGCGGTGTTGGCACCCGTTTTTTGGTTGCCCAGCGCGTCATATGCGCGGCTATGTAACGAAGTTCGCTATATGTGAGTCCGAGCTCTGTCATATACCCTTCCATATTGGATTTTCCAAGGTCCTGCCGTAAAGCGCGCAAGAACCTGTGCTCTCGAGCGCGCATTTCCCGCGCGAGACGCTCCAAAGCCACTGCACGAAATGCAAGGTTTCTTGTCTTGCCGTGATCATAAAAGGAGCGCTGTGCCTGTACTAGGTCCGCGATGTGCATCGCATGTTCCTCCTCTCGTCCATAGACCCACCCACTGGCCGCCGCTCAAAAACTGCGTGGAAGCGGCCCAATTGTCTTGCGTTTATTTCAGTAAGCATTTTTCTGAAATGTAGGAATTGGCTTTTATTAGCGGGTCTTGCTTGTCCATTCTTCGATTCATTATATCCACAAAGATTTGAAATTCGCAAGCAAATTTTGTAAAACAAAATATTCCCTTCTGTATTTTTGATGAATCTGCAAATGATAAGAGTGCGCTTTTATCCGATGGGACTTTTCTGCCTATTTGCATATTAAAAAGGTATTTTTGTCATTTCATCGGACCAAGCGTATAGACAGGAGGTGAATCATATGCCGGAAGAGAAAGCCAATGCCGTTTTAAACAACCCACAGATGAAGAAATTTTTCTCAGCACAGCCCTTTTTTGTACAGGAGAGCATTATGCAGACCGGCGTGGGTGCAAGCACTGAAAATGAGCTGAAGCAGTGTGCAGAAAATCTAACCAAAAAACAACCTGCCGAATAAAAATGGCTTTTCCAATTGTTTGATTAAAAGGGTGCTCCTCTCTTTATTCTTTGTCACACCTACTAAGGAAAAGTTCTTTCCAGTCCTGTGTGCGATTTTATGAACGGCCGTCTTAACGGACAAAAACATCCCGCGGATCGCTATTCGCCTTCCGCGGGATGTTTCTTATTGAATCAATTCATCCAAGTAGGACCGGAAGATCTTTACATGTACCTTTTCATCCTCCACGATTCGCAGCAGGATAGCGGAAAGCGAAGCGTCGTGCACCATCGCCGCTTGGCGCCGGTAACGGTCAATTGTCTCTTGTTCTGCCAATAAGTTGCTCTGCATCATGTGAAAAAAGTTTTTGCAGGGCGATACCATATTTCCGTCCCATGTCCGCCTTCGCTGTCGAAAAGAGACCGAGTAAACTGGGTCACCACCCAAAAGACAAATAAGCTGCGCAAAAATGTCGATATGGTGCATCTCTACCATTGCAATTTGCTTTAAAGCTTGGGATGCCTCAGCATTCTTCGCCTCGATAACCCA
>OIYU01002036.1_pt1 | contig 11817 bp, 9 predicted proteins | sample 1588321 | NCBI WGS metagenome assembly OIYU01 (sample SAMN03283258) | human gut metagenome | biome: human-associated habitat; material: feces | host: Homo sapiens | place: USA | collected 2013 | reverse complement strand
CGCTCTGCATCCCCGCCATTTTCCAGGATTTTCTTCTTCAGCCAGGAGGTGACACCACTGATATTCTCCATAAGACCAACAGGATCTTTGAAAATCTGCTTGTTCATTTTCTGGAGAATATAGCGCTTCTGTCCGGCTTCTGTGGAAAATACAGCACAGTAAGTCTCATTAATGTGGCCATTTCCAAATATGCCAACCTCTTCAAGTTTACCGCCAAAATCAAAGCTGTTGATTACTTCCATCAGTTCCTGATGGCTTACATCTTTTGTTTTTCCCACTTATTTTTCCTCCCAAAGCTTCTGAGGATAAAGACCGTCATCTTTCAGCTTCTGAATTGCAGCAACTACTACCGGCTTATCTTCTTTATAGGTAACTCCGTACCATTTGTCCATAGATTTCAGAACTTTGACAGTTGCTTTCTTCTCGCCAAGAAGCTCATCTACAACAAATGGAAGGAAATATTCGCATTTCAGAGGATTCTTTTCCACATTTTCTTTCAGGAATAATGGGAATCTGTCCTTCAGTTCTCTCAGAATGCTTGCAGAAAATCCCCACATATTCATAGACACCGTAGCATCCATAGGAAGCTCTGTCCATGTAGCACCATCATCCTCGGTATAAGCAGCACCGCCATCTCTCTTCTCAATATGGGTGCGCTCATTAATATCCTTCAGAAATCCCTCTTCGTCTGTCACACAAACACCACGAGCCACATGTCCATTATCTGTCAATGTGTTCTCAAGCTTGTAGCCTACCATCATGTACTGATAAATGCCGTCTTTATCCTGATTCTCTGTAAGGAAATCATATGCCATCTTAAATGCATGACGTCCATAATAATCATCCGCATTAATAACGGCAAAAGGTCCATCAATCACATTGATACAGCTCATGATTGCATGTCCGGTTCCCCATGGCTTCACACGTCCTTCCGGAACTGTAAAGCCTTCCGGAAGATTATGCAGATCCTGGAATACAAATTCCACCTGGATATGCTTACTCATACGATCTCCGATAGCAGCACGGAAATCAGCCTCATTCTCCTTCTTTATAATAAATACAATTTTTTCAAACCCTGCCTGAATAGCATCATAGATAGAAAAATCAATGATAATGTCCCCGTCCTTATCAATAGGATCGATCTGCTTCAGGCCACCATATCTGCTTCCCATACCTGCTGCCATTACTACCAATACCGGCTTTTTCATGTTATTGCTGCCTCCCATTTTTTATTTGTCAAAACGGATATTCCTGATCCGCTTTGTTGCTTATTCATAACGATACCAGGGACAAACAATTGCCCCTGGTTCGATGGTAACAGACAAATCTCTTCTTGTCAATTTCTATCAATTATTTCACAGGAAATACTCCGGTTTTAATATTCCCAGACCGCTCCCCAGCACTTTTCCTGACTTCAGATATTTCTTTGCAGCTCTCTGAAGAGATGTGTTCTCGGAATATACATTCAGGTTCCGCTGTACCTTTCCCCAAATACGCCATTCAGCCTCACGCTCATCCCAATCTGTTTCTACAATCTGAAATTGATTCTGAAACATAATGATATTGCTTTTCTCCGGCAAAATGTCTTTAAGCCCCGGATAGAGCAGCCAGGAATGACACAGATACGGCATCTCTTTTCCCCAGAAAGCCATTCCCTGAATAATGGATTCCCTCACACTCTCCAGTGTGAGCTTTTCGCCCTGTGGAATATGAATACTGATGATCGGATCTCCTTTTTTTACCATTCTTTCTCCTGCTGTAAAATTCCAGCGGGAATCCATGATTTCAAATTGCATTCTTCCAAGCCTGAAAATGGTAAGCTTCATATGGCGGAAAAACCAGTCGTATTCATCAATTCCATACTCTCCATATTCCAGAAAACAGTTTTCACACCAAAAGGTCAGATCGTAAAAAGTGTCCCTGAAAATTTCCCGGCTGATTCCCCGCTTTTCATAAGCATCATAGGTTTCGGCGCCCATGCGGCATAAATAATACAGAAACACAAGCCGATAATCCTTTTCCAAAAGAATTTTTTCATAAAACAAAGCTCTGTCTTTCTCATACAAAAGCTTATTTTCCTGATATTCTTCCTCCCCAATGCGTCCGGATTCCTGAAGCTCATTAAGCAGATGCACAGCCTCCGGCAGCATGTTGATTTCAGCTAAAAATTCATTTATTTTCATTGGCAAATCCTCTGAGATTTACAACCTGTCCCGTTATTCTTGCTTCCTCTGCTGCCAGTGCCATCAGATGACTCTCCACGGAAACAGCAGCGTCTGTTTTACCCTTTCTTCCTTCTCCTACCATACGGACAAAATCATGCATCATACTCATATCACTTCCGTTATGTCCGTTTGCAGGTGTGTGAAGCTCTATTGTCTCCAGATTCCCACTGACAAAATCTCTGATCTCAATAGTACCTGCATCCATATCGCCTTTGATCTCACCTTTTGTTCCCATAAGACGGATCCGTCTAGCACACTGGTCTGTAAAGGCTGTCATAAGGAAGGACGCTGTTACCTGATTTTCAAACTTTATGTCAACGGACTGGTGATCTACTACTGTATTATCACAGTGGAATACACATCTTCCGTAAGGTCCTTTTTTCAAAGCCTCCAATACATGCTCCGGATCTGTCTGATCGGTCACTGCACGTACCAGATAGCCATCTAAATTCTCCAGATAAAAGCGTGGTGCATAGAAAGCACATTCATCTCTATGTGGGCATCCATCCAGACAATAAGCAGGAGCTCCTTCCGGTGCATTTTCCTCTGTAAAATAAGACAGTTCGCCAAAGGAACTAAGGCTTTCGCATTTACTGTCTGCCAGCCACAGCATGATATCCATATCATGACAGCATTTCTGCAGGATCATAGGACTGGATTCCTCTGCATTTCTCCAGTTTCCTCTTACAAAGCTATGTGCCTGATGCCAGTAACCTACCTCTTCCATATGCTGGATAGTCATAAGTCTTCCTATTTTGCCTTCTTCCAGAAGTTCTTTTAATTTGGAAAAGAACGGAGAATACCGAAGTACGTGGCACACGGACAGAATACGGTCGTATTTCTTCGCCATCTCTCCCATTTCAATGATTTCTTTCTTGTCGGGAGACATGGGCTTTTCACAAAGTACATGATATCCCTTTTTCAGAGCCATGATCGTAGGCTCATAATGCATCCTGTCCATGGTGCAGATCATGGCACAATCTGCCAGCTTTTCTTTTCCAAGAAGCTCTTCATAGCTTTCGAAGCAAAGCTCTTCCGGAATATTGTGTCTTTTTGCAAAGCTCTCTCTGCGCTCTTTATCCGGCTCTGCAACTGCCACCACCTGAAATTCATCTGGATGGTCCAGTGCATACTGAGAATAAACATGACCTCCTCTAAGGCCTGCTCCAATTACAATACTCGTTACCTTTTTCATACTCTTTTACTCCTGTCGCAAACGTATTTTTAAAACCGTATCTTTTTCATCTGGCAATGGATAGGTAAATACCGGATCATCTCCGAAGGAAACAAAGGCCACATCCGGATACAGCACCGTATTCCATGCTTCCCCTCTGTTCACCTCACTGCCGTCAGCAAGATATGTAACAGATTCCAGCTTATCCGGGCCGATTCCATACAGCGGAAGTGCTCCAAGCGGTGTCTCATAAACATGAGCATAAATGATGTCACCTTTCTGGGTATATCTTCCCCAATCCGGCTTTTCCAATTTGGAAATTCCGCATCCGTAAATGCTCTCCCCATTTTTTTTCATCCATTTTCCAACTTCTGTGAGAATCTGAACACTCTCCTCCGGAATATTTCCACGGGCATCTGGTCCCACGTTCAGGATCATATTTCCACCCTTGCTGGCACATTCCACCAGCTTTCTTACAAGCATCTGAGGGGTCTTATACTGATGGTCGAAATTGCAATATCCCCAATGATTATTCATAGTGGCACAAAGTTCCCATGGAATGGGTTCTCCCTTGTCATCACATACTCCTTTTGGAGGAATGATCTGCTCCGGACTTGCAAAATCACCGCTGTAAATCAGTGGTTTCTCTGTTGTAATGCTGCCATGGTTATCCCCCGCACCTTCCAGACGGTTGTCAATGATCACATCCGGCTGATACTTTCGAACCATTTTGATCAGCTCTGTGGCTTTCCATTTTTCTCCGGTCATATCGTCATAGGAAAAATCGAACCATAGAAGATCCAGCTTGCCATACCCTGTTACAAGTTCCTTTATCTGGCCATGCATATACGCAAGATATCTGTCAAAATCAATTTTTTCATCTTTATATGCCGGATTGTTTCGCATAGGATGCTGCCTGTCTCCATATTTAGGAAAATCCGGATGATGCCAGTCGATAATGGAAAAATAAAGACCAACCTTTAATCCTTCCTCTCGGCATGCATCTACAAATTCTCTTACCAGGTCTCTGCCTGCTTTTGTGTTTGTTGACTTGTAGTCTGTCAGTTTAGAGTCAAACAGACAAAATCCGTCATGGTGCTTTGCTGTAAGTACCACGTACTTCATGCCTGCTTTTTTTGCCAGACAAACCCATTTCTTCGGATCATAATCCACAGGATCAAACTGATCAAAATACTTACTGTATTCCTCAATTGTCATTTCTTTCTGTGACATCATCCATTCACCGCATGCTGGAATGGAGTATAATCCCCAATGAATAAACATACCGAATCTGTCTTCCATAAACCATTTGGTGCGCTGTCTTATTTCCTCATTCATGTTTCTATTCTCCTGTCTTCTTCATTATATCAGAAAATTTTGTATATTCAGCATTTTTATCAAAAAACTTTCATTTCACCTGTCAACCTTTCACGGCTCCGCCAGACAGTGCCTCAATAAAGAATCTGCTGAAAATACAGTACAGAAGCACAGGCGGAAGAATGATAATCACCATAGCGGAAAAAAGTCCGTTATAATTGGTGTTAAAGGCTGTTGTGAAAGTAGACAAAAGCGCCGGTACTGTCAGCTTTTCCCTTGTGATCAGCACAAGAGAGGCCCAGTAATACTCATTCCAATTATTCAAAAACGCAAGCACAGCTGCTGTCATAATTCCCGGACGTGCAATTGGAAAAATTACTTTCATCCAGGTCTGTACATACCCACATCCGTCAATTCTCGCCGCCTCTTCCAGCTCTCTTGGGATATTGTCGTAATAGTTTTTGATCACAAAAAAACTCACTGCAATTCCACTGCAGGAATAAATCAGGATCAGCGCAGATCTTGTATCATATAAATGCAGGCGGTTTACCAGATTATATACCGGATAAGTAAGGGCTGTGGCTGGGATAAACATGGTGGAATACAAAAGTACATTTACCAGTGCTTTTCCTTTGAATTCCATTCGCGCTACCACATATGCAGACATGGAAATCATCACCACACTGATCACCACGGAAACACCTGCGACAAAAAGACTGTTTCCAAAATATCTCATCACATGTAAATCTTTAAATGTGGAAATATAACCATCCAGACAAATGGATTCCGGAAGCTGAAAGCCAGGTCTCGCCATAGGATCTTTTTTCAGGCTGGATAAAACCAGCCAGCCAATGGGAAGCAACGACACGATCAGCGCCCACGCAAGACAAATGTAAGTCACGATCCTGGTTCCCGCCGGCATACTATTTACACCTTTCAGGGTATTTGTTTTTTTCATATTCATCCTCTTTTCCTTCTTATTCTTTCTCTTTCCTGAAAGAAATGCTGTATACAAAATTAATCACCAGAATGATCACCATCCCAGCCAGGATCTGGATCATTGCCACTGCATTGGCTCGTCCAAACTGGGTTCTCGGACTGGTAATGGCAAGCTCGCGGATAATGTAACTGATACTGTAGGTTCCTGCAGCTCCTTTTGTCAGGAAATAAACCTCGTTATAAAGAAGGAAGCCGGAGGTTGCAGCAAGAACGGATACTGTTTTTAAAGTTCCTTTGATCATAGGGATTGTAATATACCAGTCCTGTCTCAGACCGCTTGCCCCATCCAGCATAGCTGCTTCTCTTACCTCTTCCGGCACTGCCATAATATTCCCCAAAATCATTAAAGTTGTAGTTCCTGTAAAGAAAATATAGGCACAGGTCATGGCCACAAAAGCCGGTCCTTTCAGAAGTAGGATATTATCCCTGAATTCTTTGTTGAAAAGACGAATGATCGGGTTGATAATTCCATAAGAAGGGTTGTACAATTGTAAAAATACAATGCCCATAGCGGCAGTTGAGATCATATTCGGAATAATATAGACATTTCGTACAAATTTAATACCTTTTACCTTTCTGGACAGGGCCAGAGCGATCAAAGCAGCAATGGGAATCTGTACCACTGTTCCAAGAATGGCCCAGGTGGTTGAATTTTTCAGTGCTTCCCAGAAAAATGGATACTTGTTAAAAATATAATCATAATTATCCCACAAATTGCTCCAGCCGAAAAACTCCGGACTAGTAATATTGGTATAATCCCATTTGCAGAAAGAAGTGATAAACACCGTAATAATGGGATACAGATAAAATACGCAAAATGCGATCAGGGTAGGCGCAAGAAACGCTATAATAAATCCTTTTCTCCGCGTACCCAGCTTATTCTTTCTTTTTTTCGCAGCATTCTGATTTTCCAAATTCATACCTCCAAAAAGGGAAGAGATTTCTCCCCTCCCTCTTCTATTTCATTCATAGTTTCTGTTCATCACAGCTGTGTGCTTTAAGCAACCAACGCGATCAGCTCTGTCTGAAGTGCTGCAAATCTTGCATCAATATCTGTTCCTGATACCGCACACTCCATCAATGCATTGATGATAGCTTTGTCCACGTCAGATCCCCAGGTATAGTTCATGTCAATCACTACAGTATCAGCTTCATTTACCTGAGAACAAGCCTGTGCAAGCTTTCTTGTAGCTGCATCATCACTCTCTTCTGCAAGTGCGTTCAAATCAACTGTTGTGTTACATGGATTTGCCTGTACGCCAGTGAAGATTTTTTCTTGAACCTCAGCACTTGTCATATATTTGATAAACTCAAGTGCCAGCTCTGTTTTCTCATCACTCATGTTATTTGCCACAGCAAGTCCGCCGCCTGCAGAAGCGATTGCAATATTTCCAGGGAATAAAGCAGGCTCAATGGCATCTGTTAAAGACGCATCAATTCCACTTGCATTCCATACACCATTGAAAAGAACACCAGCCTTACCATTTGTATTAAATTCTGCCATAAGATTTCCGTTATCATCTGTAGTATGCTCAGAACCATTTGCCTGATCCAGGTTTGCAGCAGTCTTAAATGCAGCTGCAAATTCCTCTGAATTGATGGTGTCCTCTGTCAGCTCAGATTCCAGCATTTTCTTGCCTGCATCTGTGGAAGCCATAACCGTGTTTACAATATAGCTGGAGCCCTGTCCTGCAATGTATCCGTACACATCCTCGTCCAAAGCACGGATTTTTTCCATTGCTTCTCCAAAAGAATCCCAGTCTGCAAACGCCTCCTCTGTAATTCCGGCTTTTTCAAAAATATCGGAATTATACCATAAGCCACGGCTCTCAATCTGATCATGCACTGCATAAATATGACCATCCATATCATGCTGTGTATAGTTAAGACCAACTGCATCCTGCAGACCATTTTCATCGATATACGGTTTCAGATCGTATACCAGATCCTGGGAAAGTGCTGCCTGCGGAACTCCGCCACCGCCTACATCTACCAGATCCGGGAAGGAACCGCCAGCAACCTGTGCACTTACAATGTCATCTCTGTTTTCTACAGCGATTGGTTTGAATGTAACTGATCCATCAGCATGTTCCTTTGCGAACTCATCATAGATATCCCTCATAACCTGAGCTGCAGCCCACTCGCTCTCATCCTGGTAATATCCATGGTAAAATTCCAGAACATCATCATCTGCATAAGCAGTCGTTCCAAATCCAACCAGTGCAGTAGTCCCCATTGCTGCTGCCAGTAAAACACTTACCATTTTTTTCTTCATTACAAAAATCCTCCTTCATAAATTATACGTCTTTGCTTTAACTGTCCTTATTTTACCCTTGTTTTTAGTATTTTTGAATGAATCCCATTTGCAATTTACAGGTATTTATTGACATTTTCACAATAAAAATAAGGAAAATATTTACCTGACGGCAATATTTTCCTTATCTTTATTTTCCCTATTTATCTATTTTCATTTCACCCAGCTGCCGAGTAAAAGCTTCCGGTGAAATTTTACCGGTAAGCTCTCTGAAAATGTTTTCTGTAAAATAGGCTTTCTGTTCATAAGTCCACAGATTATCCGGAACTTCAATTTTATCCTCTGCACTTAGAACCAGAGAAGCAGCCTGAAACAGCCGCGGCATTTCCTTCTCGTAAGAATCCAGAACTACCTGCTTATTCGCCGGAATCTGCTCTGTTTCCTCCAAAATCCGCGTCTGCACCTTCTTGCTTAGCATATATTTCAGGAACCGGATGGAAGCCTCCTCTTTCTGTTCGTTTCCACTTTTTCCAAGCACATAACCAAAACAGGCAGATTCGCAAGACAGATTTTTCCCGGATGTAGTTGGAAGCAGTGCATACTTGGCATTAATGTTTTCGGAAATCAAGGAAGCGCCCCATACGCCATTCACATATATGGCAAGCTTTCCTTCATTGAACAATCTGGTCTCATCCAAATAACTGTATTCTGCATTTTCGGAGGTGGAATATACATAAATTTCCTGCAGCCGTTTCAACACCTCTGAAATTGTACCGATATCGTTTCTGTCCTTTTCTGTACCTTCTTCCAGAAGCATATGGTCCATAAAATAAAGATAGCCCTCCGGAGATGTCTGAAGCGAAGCAATTTCATTATTCTCACGCTCCGACCATTTCCAGATCTTGTAGCACATACCGCGAAAAGCATCCCAGGTCCTGGGAATTTCCCTTACGCCAGCTGCATGCAGAATATCTTCATTATACCAATAACCACCACTTAAGGACAAAACATCTGACACTGTAAACAGCTCCCCTTCTTCTGTGGTCCAATAGTTCAGATTGGTCTGGGAAATATTGGAGGCAAACTCTTCATCTTTTTTCACATAGGGCATAATATCCAGCGCCATATCATTTTCTACAATAAAATCATAGGTTGTATTCTGTCCCATACCGCTGAAGGTAATCACATCCGGCATATCTCCCACCATGATCATGTCCTCCACCTTACGCAGCATTTCCTTTCTTCCTGGCATGGAGATCAGCTGCACCTCAATGTCCGGATTCTCCTTCTGAAATCCATCGTAAATATCCCGCATAGCCACATGGTCTTCACCGGTTCCACCCCATGCATGAATCATCGTGATGGTTACAGGCTCTTTTTCTTCTTTTCCGCAGCCTCCAAGGAGCAGGCTTCCAGCTATTCCGATGCGAAAGAAAAGGGCTCTAATTTTTCTCTTCATTTTGTTCTCTTTTCCTGAATTCTTTCGGTGATACCCCAGTTATCTTTTTAAACATTTTAGAGAAATAACCGGCATCCTCCACTCCTACCGCTTCTGAAATCTCATAGGTCTTCATCTCTGTACTCTGCAAATATTCTTTCGCCTTTTCCACCCTTTTTATTAGAATCTCATCAAACAGATTCACACCTGTTTTATTCTTATAATAACGGCTGAGATAGCTGCGGTTCACATGCAGAGTATCTGCAATATCATCCAGCGTGATCTTTTTGCGAAAATTTTCTTCCAGATACTGTTTGATCTGGTCAAGCAATGATTCCGGTTCTTCTGCCTTCGTATGCTCCTGGATTTCAAGCTCTTTTTTCAGTCTGGACAGCTTTCCGATTGCTTTTTCCACTGCCTGGGGAAGTTCGTCTATAATGGAAATCTTAAGCACATACTCACATACACTGTATTTAATGGCACGTTTGGCATACTCAAAATCCGAATATGCGGTAAGGATGATCACCTGGGTTTCCGGGCAGGTTTCGTATACATATTTACATACTTCTAATCCGTCAACACCAGGCATCTGTATATCTGTGATCACAATGTCCGGCATTTCTTCCCCGATTTCTTCCAACAGCTCCTGTCCATCACTGACTACTTTCTCCAGAGAGCAGTTCATTTTTCCCCAGTTTATCAGCTTCTGCAAAGCCTCTCTGATGTATCCTTCATCATCGGCTGCTATCACTTTCCACATAATTTCCACCTCTTTCAATTGGAACTGCAATTTCTATTTCCGTTCCCTTTCCCGGTTCGCTCCAGACCTGGAACTTGTAATGATCCCCATACAGGATCCGGAGCATTTTCTTTGTATTTTCCCATCCCACATGGGTATGGGGAATGTTTTCTTTATTTTCCTCTGCCTTCATCTGATTCTGACCAACGCCTACTCCATCATCTTTTACCCAGATATAAAGCATTTCCCTTTCATATAAAAGGACCTGCAGATTTCCTTTTTCCCGCTTTGGTTCCAGACCGTGTGAAACTGCATTTTCCACCAAAGGCTCAATAAGAAGACGAGGAATCAGATCTTCGCCGATTTTTTCATCCTCAAGCTTCACCTCATACGACAGTTTGGCCTGATAACGGCTCTTCTGCAGATATAAATAGAACTGAACGATTTCCAGTTCCTCTTTTACCTTTATCTTAATCTCTTTTTCCCGGAATATCTTACCCTGCATCAGTCTGGAAAAAGCATTCAGTCCATCGTAAACTTCTTCGTTTCCATCCATTTTCGCTTTCAGACTCAGCATGGCCAGAATATTAAACTGGAAATGGGGATTTATCTGGGACTGGAGATATTTTACCTGGGATCTGGCTGCCACAATTTCTTTTTCATAAACCTGGGTGATCAGATATTCGATTCTGTCTGCCATCTCATTAAACACGATCCCCATGTCATGAAACTCCAGAATAGAAGAATCTTCCATTCTGACATTCAGATCCGGTTTTCCAAAGGCCTGTATGCTTTGGATCATCCTGGTGACCGGTTTTGTAAAGCGGTAGCTGATAGCATATGAAACCAGAAATGCAATTCCCAGTACCACAACAAAACCCACAAGAACAATAAAAAGAGTGGGCTTCAAAATAGAAAAAATATTCCCATATCCCACTGTGATCACCGTGCGTACTCCAAATCCGCAGGGATTTCCATAGCCGATCACTTTCGCACCCTCCAGGTCTTTTGTTCCACTCCATGAATTCTCAGAGGTCTGCAGCTTTTTCACCAGCTCCGGGGCGCCTTCTGAGACAAGCAACTGATCATTTTTGTCCAGGACTGCCCATCCTCCATTATGATACAGCTGTACCGTTTCCAGAACTTTCGCTACTGCACTCTGGCTGATCTGCACGATTCCGGTTCCTTTTTCTGCCATATTCTCATCATAAATACGAAAAAAAATATTCAATTCATCTTCATCGGACAAACAGGCATACTGGTCACTGGTGCCTTTGAACTCCTGCTGTAGTTTTTCGTATTTTCGCTTCTGTTCTCTCCCTGCTGCCAGGGTAGTTGCATAATAGTGCTCATAAATACATTCATTTCCATTATTAAACAAATAAATTCCAGTGACAAAAGGCAGCTGACGTTCTACCATATTCCGCTCTGAAAAAAGTTCCATGCTGTAGGAAAGCTGTGGTTCTATTTCCTCCAGGTCGTATTCTTCCTTCTGAAAAAATTCATCCAGTACCGTATTATGACGTATGGCGATCACGCTATCCTCAATAAACTGCATATGCGCCTCATACTGCTGACTGGTATAGCGAAGTACATATTCAATATCTTCCTGTGTTTTCTGGAAAAAGAAAGAAAAAAAGACATAGAAAACAGCTGCGCATACAGACAGCA
>OIYU01002032.1_pt1 | contig 11829 bp, 8 predicted proteins | sample 1588321 | NCBI WGS metagenome assembly OIYU01 (sample SAMN03283258) | human gut metagenome | biome: human-associated habitat; material: feces | host: Homo sapiens | place: USA | collected 2013 | reverse complement strand
AGTTCTGCACCAGCCGCTCCACCATCTCCAGAACGAAATCCACTTCCAGAGATTCGCTCACGGCATAGGATAAGACCTGTTTCGTGCAGGCGTCCAGGATCGTGGACAGATAGCAGAACTTCCCATTCAAAGGGATATAGGTAATATCCGTCAGGAGGATGGCCCTGGGACCGCGTGATTCAAATTCCCGGTTCACCAGATTCTCCGCGGTGCTGCCCATCCGGATAGACCTCTGTAATCTGCGGTAGGGATTCGGCTTCCGAATGGGGCAGGTGAGACGGTACTTCCGCATGAGCCGGCGGATTTTCTTCACATTCATCCGCACGCCCATGTGCAGCAGCCGCATGTGGATGCCCCGGGCGCCCTTTGCGTAGCTGCGGAACCGGTACGCCTCTAAAATCCACTCAAAATCTGCCCGGTCCCTCTGCTCCCTCGTTTCCCTGGCTCGTTCGGAACGCACCCAGTTGTAATAGCCGGAGCGGGACACACCGGCCAATTCGCACAGCTCTTTCACGGTGAGGATGTTCTTCCGGTCCGCCAACGCCTCCTGGATGGCCGCGAACCGTTCTCCGGCACTGTCCATGACTACTGTTCCGGCTTGTCGTGCAGCCGCATGACTTTTTTTAAAAACGCCATCTGCTGCTGGAGGCACAGGATCTCCCGCCGCATCCGTCTGGCAGCTTCGACAGACGGGGAGTCCGCCGATGTTGTCTCCTTCTGCAGGCGCACGCCGCCCCGGGTGCCCTCACGAAGCCCTTCCAGAGACTTGGCTTCCCGCCGAATGCGCTTGGTGGTGTTGTGGACCCGCTCGAAGCCCAGGACTTCCGTGTTATAGCCCAGCTTGCGGAAGGCGGCCGGTCCGGTGTACCCTTGCAGGCTCAAGGCCCAGAACGCCTCCTTGAAGGCGAGGGTGTAGGAGATCGTGTCCGCTGTCACGCACCGTGTGTACGGGTTTGCCCGTAGATGCCGGATCTCCTCCGGCGTGAATTGTTTTTTTGTGCTCATGCAGCACCTCCATCTGGTGATCTTATTTTATCACAGATGAGGTGCCTCTGACCCTATGGGTCAAATGCGTGTCCACTAAACGGGGCCGTGGGTCAAATCCATCGTGTCCATTTTCTTGGGTACAGTTTAAGGTACAGTTTAGGCAAAAAATGGGTCAGAAAATGGGTCAGCAAAAATGAAGTCCTCAAAAAAGTACAAAAAACCCGCTGATTTCTAGTGAAATCAGCGGATTTTTGGTCCGAGTGGCGGGATTTGAACCCACGGCCTCTTGGTCCCGAACCAAGCGCGCTACCAACTGCGCTACACCCGGATAGCTGCCTCTCTTCCAGGGCACCAAGGCCCCGCAAAGCAACGTAGTTTATTATACGGAATTTTTTGGCCGTTGTCAAGTGTGGAAGTTGTTTCGATCCCTATCTCTCAGGACTGCGGCCCCAAGGCCGGGGGCACGGTATGCGTGCCCCCGGTTTGATTGCCTCGTTGGTTCAATGCTTTTTTCAGTCTCTCTTCCTGCCCTTCCGGCCCAGAATCACGATGGCTGCTGCGCCAGCCAGAGAGGCCGCCAGCAGTGCCAGATACAGCGCCAGCTGGGCAGTGTCTCCCGTGGGAACAGAGTCATCCGGTTCATCAGGGTGCCCCGGTTCGTCCGGCGTATCCGGCATATCAGGATCCGGGCTTTCGTCCGGGTCAGGGGTCGGATGCGGATCTGGATCCGGCATGGGATCGGGACCCGGGTCTGGATCCGGCTTGGGGTTTGGATCTGGATCCGGGTCCGGCGGCGGGGTCGTGTCATCATAATTGATGATCAGCACTTCCGCCGTGTCTCCGAACGGGACCGTCCCGGGGTTGTGCCCCTCGACGCGGGTCCCATAGCCGTCCACACGCGCCTCTGCCACTGTGTAGCCGACGCCGGAGGGCAGGCCCTTGGCTGTCTTGCTCTCCCCGTCTTTCAGGGTAAATGCTGCCACGCCGTCCTGGAACGTCATATCCCCGCAGATGCCGTTGATGGACTTGTCGTCAAGCGTGACGGTGAAGGAGAAGTCCCTCTGCCGGTCACCGCTGTGCACTTGCTTTTTGACGGTCAGGTTCCCCTTTCCGTTGATGACGTTCCATCCGTCCACCCGGGTGCCGTAGCCATCCACCGGCTCCTCCTGCACAGTGTAGGTGTACGCCCGGCCACTGTCGTCGTAGGCGGGCCAGCTGCCGAAATCATAGGTCCAGCTGCCGTCGGCGTTCGGGGTGACTTCCCGCTCGGCAACTTTGGTGCCGTTCTGCAGGAGGCTCAGCGTGATGGAGTTCGGACGGTCATCCGCTCCATCACCCACCCAGGTCTTCCGCCCCTGGATGGCAATTTCCGTCTCCTTGCCGCCCAGTGTGTTGGTCAGAGCCAGCGTACCGCTCCCTGTCACAGTGTACGACTCCAGGTGTTCTTCCTCCACCCAGTAGGTATAGGGATTGCCGCTGCCGTCCGTATCCGGCAGATGCTCAAAGGTGTATGTCCAGACATCGGCGTTTCCGTCCTGGGCATTTTTCGCGGACAGCGTCACTTCGCCTGCTACTTCGCCCTGGGCTGCCGGATCCGTTCTGCGGTAGAGGGTCAGCTTCAGCGTCTCCGGGCGAAGGCCCTGCGCGTCACTGTCATCCCGCCAGGTTTTGGAGACCGGGATGTCCGTATAGCCCCTGTTGGTGATGGCAGTGGTGAACGCCACCGTAGTTTCCGTCGGTTCTCCATGATCGTAGATCACTTCCATGTCCTCGTCCGGGGTTCCCTGTTCAATGGCGTAATAATAGTATTTCTGGTTCTGGCTGTTTACTTTGTCCAGCTCTCCGAAAATATGGCGCCAGTTATTGGCCGCAGACAGCTCTGCGGTCATGCCGGCGACCTGCTCCACTCCATCCACGCCGGTCTTCCCCATCAGGTTCTTGTCCGTGGTCCGCCAGAGTTCCATTGTGATCGGATGTTTCTTGGCATCCGCGGTGTGCCATTTCTTTTCCACTGTCAGGGATGTCACAGCTTTATTGGTGAATTGGAATTCAGGGTAGGTCCCATCCACATCGGTCTTGTTTTCCTTTTTCGTATCTCCCACCTGGACGTAGCTGCCGCTGACCGCTTCGGTCACGCGGTATTCTGTCTCGGAGTCGGAGTCCGGCAGATAGCTGCCCGGCATTCGGGCTGGGAGGTTCTCCCAGACGGCTTTCCACTCTGCGTACTCGTAATAGGGTTTGTCCAGATCAGGATCCGCAGTTCCATCCAGCGTGACGGATACAGCCGTCAGGGTCTTCCACGTATACGCCGGGCCCTCTGCCGGATTCTCCAGCGGAACCGCATATTGCAGGTGCAGGGTGACCTGGGCGCCCTCCTCGCCGGCAGGCATCCACGTCTTGCCGGCAAAGACCTTGGTGGTCTGCATGTCGTTGGCCGCTGTGGTGAGGAAGCCGTCGTCAGACTGCCCGCCATAGGTGTAGGCCGCCGTGTACGCCTCGTTGTAGGAATCTCTGAGCAGGACATAGCTGCTCAAATCGACTGCTCCGTTCGTCATTTGATATCCTGGCTCAAGCTCCACGGCGCGATAGGTGTACTCCCTTTCCGCATTCTGTTTCGGCAGGCCGGAAATCGTCATCCCTACCGGCGATTCAACCGTGCCCTCTGTATCCGTTCCGGTGAGGGTCACTACCAGATCCTGCTTTTGACCGTTTTCGCCGGTCACCTGGACGGCTTCCCATGCTGCCGCTTCCCAGCCGACAGATAGATCCGTGGTCCGCTGAATCAGGAAGCTGGTCTCCCAGGTCTTGCCGGCTTCGTCTGTATCCGGACGGGTGCCATAGACGTTGTTCCGGTCGTTCGTCCAAATCTTCTGCACCTGCAGCGAGGTCGTCGCCAGCTTGTTGATGATGGTGGTCGAATTTCCGGATTCCGTGTAGGTGTCTTCAATTCCCGTGAAAAGGCCGCCGCTGTCTGCAACAGTGTATCCGAACTCTTCACCGCTGGTATCGACTGTAATCGTCACGGCTCCGCCTTGATAAGCGATTTCCGTCTCCACCACGCGATAGGACAATTCCACAATACCGCCGTCCCCTGCCGGCATGACACGAGGCAGGTGGGCGAACGAGCCGCTCCACGAGTCGTAGATATGACCTGTCACTGTCTGCGAGAAATCCATGTCCATCCCCGCATCCTGCAGCTTTTGAGTAATTTCTTTGCTAAACATGGCAAAGTAGTCTCCGGCTCTCTGCCAGTTTTCATCCCCAGTTTTGACATACAGCTCAAAGGTGACGGACATCTCGCCAAGGTCCATGTAATCGGCAGTGATGGGCTCACCATCGCTGCCCACCCAACGCTTGGTGAAGGGGGCTCTGGTCTCCAGAGAGTTTTTCAGCTCCTTCATGTGGATGGTGTCGCCGTCTGTGGAGTCCTCGCCCGCTGTCCTATTGCCGGTGAAGTAATATTTGTACTGCTCATACAACGCTTCCTTCAGATCGGAGTTCAGCTCTTCCTTCACGGTGTACACCCACCGGGCGCCGTTGGGGGCCCACTTTTCCAGCTCCGTCTGGGGCTGCGCGGCGGGAGGCGTCTCTTCGGAGGGAACCTGGGAATCGGGGTCTCCGATCTGGTCCGGATCTTCCGCAGGTTCTGTCGGTGTGACCGGGACGCTGCCGGCGCCGCCATGTTCCCCATCCGCCGGATCGCTGTGCAGGCTGGCGGCACTGAGGGTTTCCTCCTGTGCGACAGACTGACCGTCCCCGTCTTCCGCCGGGGACGCCGGATTCTGCTCATCTTCCTCCCCATCTGCGGGAGACTCCGGATTCTGCGTATCCTCCTCGTCCGTGGGAGGATCGGCGGGCTGGTTTCCCTCCTCCGGGGGCATTTCTGTGGGCGGCGTTGTCTCCTCTCCCTGGCCGGGGCCCGGTTCGGCGGGCTCTTCCGCGGAGATGCCGGGCTCTTCCGCATCCGGATCGTCCGCACCCCAGATCTGATAAGTCCACTTTCCGGTTTCTGCATCCTGGGTCCACTTGACGGTGTAGTCCTCGCCCTCTGTCAGCTTCTCCTCGATGTACGGGTCGCCCTGCCCCTCCTGGGCAGCGGCGCGGCGGGTCACAGTGAGCCGGATGACGGGGACCAATGTACCATCTTTCCCCTCTTCATAGGGGGCATCCGGACGCAGACCGAAGGCGTCGTGAAAGTCCTCCCAGGCTTTTTGGCCCGTGAGGGTGACGAATACCGGCCCCGCAGTGATCCCCACCCGCCGGAGATAGACTGTCAACTCCTTCCGCAGACAGGCAGGAATCAGGACGTACTGCGCTCTGCCGTCACAGGCGGTCAGAACACGTCCCTCCTCCACCGCCCGGACCGTCACCCGGTTCAGCTCACTTACGCGGATCCCTGTCAGGGCAAAGACCTTCACCATCAGATACGTACGCTCCCGGCCCAGATTCCGGGCTGTGGCCAGCAGGCGCAGATACTCAGTCCGGCTCAACTCCGGCTGGATCTCCTCTTCGGTGTCCAGCTGGCCGATCAGCTGCAGATCCCGCCGCCCCAGATAGGCCAGCAGCCCATTGGCGGCGGACACATGGGTGTTGGCTGTACCGGGCGAGTAGCCTTCCCGCAGCAGGGCGGCGCGCCAGAGCTCCAGTGTGTCTGCAGCCACCCGCTTGTCCTCCGGAAGAAAGTGGTAAAACGCCTCCAGCTTGGGGCGGTAGACCTGGATCGTCTCCCGCCGGCGGCCCCGGGCCGCCAAGCTGTCCAGATACCGGCAGACTTCTTCCCAGGTAACTGTCAGCTCCGCCGGCGCCGCGGTCCTGTCCTGTAGTGCCGTTTCCATCGCCTCACGCATTGGGCATTCTCTCCTCTCCAAAGCCGCTTTCGCTGTCTGAATGCTTTCCAAATATCTCCTCCGTATCCATCTCTTTCCGATTTACAACAGAACAATGATTCTGTCGTAAACCTGTCATCGGCTGGAAATACGGTGCCAGAGCACGAAGAGTCGGTTTTGGCCGAAACGGCACGTTTCCCTTTTGGGCCGCAAAATTGGAATCCTCAAAAAATCCAAACCGCAAAAAAGGACGTTGCTTTTGTGGTTTTTTTGTTTTATACTAACTATATTCCAATGTATGTAGTGGAGAGAGCTTTGTCGATTTACAACAGAATCATTGTTTTGTTGTTAAACGATCAGCCGCATTTTTTCCAGAATCTGTTCATGGGCCCTGGCGCTCACTGCCACATAAATCCGGGTTGTCTCAATGGAGGAATGGCCCAGAAGGTCCGCCAGATGCGCCAGATCCTTCTCCTGTTCATAAAAGCACTTGGCGAACAGGTGCCGCAGATTGTGCAGGAATACCTTTTCCGGCATCACGCCGGCCTCCCGGCAGAGGGTTTTCATTTCATGCCAGATGTTGCTGCGGTCCAGGGGCCGCCCGGTGCGGGTGCGGAACAGGGGCCCCTCCTGAATATCCTGCGCCCTGGCATACCGCCGCAGGCGTTCCGCCAGTTCCTGCGGCAGCAGGACGGTCCGGCACTTTCCCTTCAGCCGGATCTCCGTCCGGCCAGCACGCAGGGCCTCCGCCGTGATGAAGCGCAGTTCGCTCACCCGGATACCGGTGGCGCAGATCGTCAGCATCACGTGGTACAGCCGCTGGTTCTTGCGCCCCTTGGCAATGGAGAGCAACCGGCGGTACTCCGACTCCGTCAGGTCCCGCTGCTCCTCCCGAAACGCCCGCCGCTGAACCTTCAGCAACTTCACCTCGCAGCGCTCCGCTCCACAGAACCGCAGATACGCGTTCACAGCAGAGAGCTTGTTGTTGACCGTCAGAGCCCTGTACTGCTGCTGCAGGCGCTCCCGGTATGCCAGAACACCCGCCTTGGTCACCGGGGCGCCGCACAGAGCCAGTCGCAGCTGTTCCGCCTCCTGCACGTATTTTTCCACTGTGGCACGGGCCTTCTCGTTTTCCACCAGAAATTCCCGGAACGCGGAGATAGACTGTCCTGTGAGCGTGATTTCTTCCATCTTGACTCCTCCCAAATCCGCCCGCACAGACGCGGGTATTTTTTGTAAGCATACCCAAAATGGCGTCGGATATGTTCCGCCTATGGAGATGCTTTCCAAAAAAGTTCCGAATTGCGCAAAAAGGCAGCCCGCGGAGAATCCCTCCGCGGGCTGCCTTACAGTATGCTGTTGTTTTTTATCGGCCTCCCCAGACCCGGTAGAGCTCGCTTCCCCGTTCCCGCAGGCGCTCGTTCAGCCAGGAGCGCAGGGATGCCATGCCCTCCTCTGTCCAGGGGAAGGTCTCCGTCTCAATGTGCTGGGCCTTTTCAAAGCAGATGTTCTCATAGACCCAGGCCTGGACGGTGCCATCGTTCACCTTTCCCGTCCGCTGGAAGCGGTAGCGGAAGGTGCCGAGGGAGCCGGGAAAAATCTCCGACTTCTTCAGAAAGTTCAGGGTCAAAAATGCGAATGGATCTTCCATCGGGCAGTTTCTCTCCTCCATCAGGCCGCCTCCGTCTCCCGGCGGCAGACCTTGATCCCCGCGATGGTCAGCGCGAACACGAACCAGAAAATACACATCACCCGGGGATAGTTCCACAGGTAATCCGCCAGACCGCACACCATGGCGCCGCACAGAGCCGCCGCTCCGGCACAGGTGATGGTGCGGGCGGCAGAGGGGGCGCAGTGCCGGACCGTGCGGGCCGCCTTTTTGATGTTCCACAGCATGGAGCCCACAAAGCCCAGGAACCCCAGCAGTCCCGCCTCGATCCATACCTGCAGGTAGAAGTTGTGGGCGTGAACGAAGGGCGCTTCTGCGTGGTAGAGGTTGAAGTCGCTGATGTAGTCCTGCACGGCGGCGGTGCCCAGACCCGCGCCGGAGACGGGAGACGTCCGGATGACCTCCAGTGCCGCCTGATACAAGGGGATGCGGCTGGCAGTGGAGGTATCCGCCGGATTGAAGATCGTCAGGACCCGGTGCCAGATGGTGTCCGGCAGGAAGGGGACCATCACCACGCACAGCACCGCGAAGGCGGGGATCAGCTTGGGCTTCCACAAAAATACCAGTACCACCATGGCGCAGGCCATACCCACCCAACTGGCCCGGGAGTAGGTCATGCCCAGAGCCAGCACACCCACGGCAAACACGCCGCAGGCCGTCACGCGGGAGATGCCCCGCTTGGAGCAGAGGATCAGCGCCAGTACCAGGGGCAGCAGGAGGATCAGCACCTCTGCAAAGGTGTTGGGGTTGTCGAAATAGGACTCCACCCGGCCGGGCATACCGGCGTTGACCTCCAGGTCCACATAGGACTCGTTGACCTCCACGCCCTGGATCCGTTGGTACACACCGTACAGCGAGGACACCAGCACACAGACCCCACCGCCGGCGGCCAGCCGCTTCAAATCCTCTGTGCCCCGGACAGCGCTGACCGTCACCAGCACGCACATCGCTGCGGAGATATGGTAGAGCAGGAAGCGGAAGGAGGCGGAGGGCTCATAGGAGAACAGCACCGCCAGGAACATGGCTCCGAACAGCACCACCGGATAGAACCCGATGTGCTTCACGTCCAGCCGGAAGTCCCGCCGGGACATGGCCCCGGCATAGAACAGCACCAGCAGGGCGGCAAAGCCCAGCATACTATATGCGTTGTTCCAATGAGAGAAGGGAATCACCCACAATAGCATGATGAGCCAGGATTGGGCGACGGCGGTCTCATGTCCCATCTCAAAGGCCAGACGGGAGAAAACGCTGTCATCAAACGTAGCCCGCAGGGCAAGGTACAGCTTGTGGAGCAGCCAGGCAGGCAGGTTGATGAGGCCCGTCAGCAGCCGGCAGAGGATGCTCTCCTCCCAGGCCCGGGCCGCAACGCCCTCCCGGCACAAGACCCGGAGAACACGGCTCTCGTCGATCTGGCGGTTGCACCAGGCGCCCATGCGCACCAGGCAGCGGTGGACGGCGCTGTCATAGTAGACGGTGCACAGCACCGCCCAGAGGTGATACAGATAGCTTTCGCGGAGAATGCTCATGCAGGGAAACCTCGTTTCTTCAGATGCGGTTTTTGATCCGGTACAGCTGGGAGAGCAGCCAGAAGCGGCCCCCCCGCACCAGCTTTGCTGCCAGCTGCTTGTTGCGGCTCATGCCGGCGGGCGACAGCGTCCGGATGGCGTGGGCCATATCCGGCCGCGCGCACAGGGCCTGGATGGTCTCCTGCCGCTGCCGGAGGGTCTTGGGATTGCCCGGGGCGTACTCGTTGCCGATGGCGATCAACAGCCCGGCCCAGTTGGAGTTCTCCCGCCACTGGGGGCGGCCGGGCGTCAGGCCGTACCGGGCGGCCAAGTCCTCCTTCCGCTCCATGAAGCGGCCGAAGACCTGCTGGAAGTCCTTCATATACTTGTGGGTGGCGGAGGCCGGATTCTGGAGATAGCGGTACAGGGGCGTCTCCGTCACCGCCAGGCGCCGGGCGTTGCAGAAATACTCCATCAGGAACAGCTCGTCTTCCAGATAGGCGCCCTCATAGCGGAGATGGAGTCTGTCAAAAATCTCTGCGGAGAACAGATAGCGCCAGATGAATCCATTGAACACCGGCTGGGCCAGCCGGTCCCCCAGCAGGGGATTGACGATTTTCTCCCGGATAGCGTCGGCGTCGTAGATCCCGGCGGGCAGCACCGGCTCCGGCGTCTCGCTGCCATCAGGCCACAGGTTCAGGTGCGCACAGGCGGCGGTATCCGCCCCGGCCCGCTCCCGCAGGTTCCACAGCGTCTCCAGGCACTGGGGCTCGTACTGATCGTCGGAGTCCAGAAAGGCGATATAGGTCCCCCGGACATGGTCAAGGCCCACATTCCGGGTCTCGCTGACGCCGCTGTTGCGCTCCTTGTGGAACACCCGGATGCGGTCATCCTCCCGGGCCAGCTCATCGCAGAGAGCCGGGGAGCCGTCGGTGCAGCCGTCATCCACCAGCAGCAGCTCCCAGTCGGAAAAGGTCTGCCGCCGTACGCTCTCCACGCAGTCTCTGAGAAATTTCTCCGCCTGATAGACAGGCACAATGACGGAAATGCTGGGCATAGACAGCCTCCTTGCGCCCTCCGGCGCCTCTCTTCAGTCTGCGGCGCGGAAACTCCGGCGCCCTCCCCCCAGAATCTGGGGCTCTTACACGGAGCTATTGTACCCGATTTCCCCGGGAAGGTCAACGTCTTTTCCCGGAAAAGCCGGGCATACTAGGAGCGAGGTGATCCAATATGAACGATATCGAGCTGCTCCAATACGTCCATGAGACGGCGGAGATGGGCATTGAGGGGCTAAACAGCCTGGACGGGCAGGTCCGGGATGACAGCCTACGGCGGGTTCTGAGCCAGCAGGGCGCCGAGTACCGCCAGATCGCGGATCAGGCGGAGCGCCTGCTCCGGTCTCTGGGAGATGAGCCCAGGGACCCAGGCCTTCTGGCCAAGGTGTCCGCAGAGGTCATGTCCACTTTCAAAACGCTGGCAGACCCCTCTGCATCCAACATCGCGGAGATGGTCATTCAGGGAAACACCATGGGGGCCACCAAAAGTACCCGGCATCTGGGGGACTACGCCGGTGGAAACCGTGAGATCCGAAATCTCGCGGAGCGGCTGCTGCACACCGAGGAAGCCAACGCCGCCCAGATGAAGCAGTTCCTGTAACACACCCGGCGCAAAGCAGAGGAGGAGCCTCCCACGGGAGGCTCCTCCTCTGTTCAAAGGACCGGCAGTAGATCTTCCCCATTCAGAAAACGCTCCTCCGCCTCCTGGATAGGGATCTGCCGCTGATTCAGTCTGCGCACCAGCTGCTCTACCTCTGCCTGTTCCCTTCCCGGCAGCAGGACCACCAGATGTCGCTCCGGTTCCCAGGATTCGCCGCTGAATCCGAATCGCCGGGGGTGCCGGGTCTCCAGAACCTGATAGCGCACCTGCGGCCGCACCGCCTTGCGCCGGCGCCAGACCGACAAGGCCAGCACCCGGACCAGATCCTTCGGCGTGGGCTTTTCCCGCAGCACGCGTTGAAAGAGCTTCTGCAGCTCCGCCCGGTCTCCGCAGTCCCAGATGTCCTCCGCCGCCCGGGAGAGGGCCTTTGCCAGGGTGTCCTTTTCCTTTTCACTGTATCTCTGCGCCTCCGGATACAGCGTCTCCATGGAGAAGGTGCCCGGCATACGGGGGATGGCAGCCTTGACCAGGCAGCACAGGTCGTAATAGCAGTCCCGGCTCAGTTTCCCACTGATTTTTTCCACTGTCCGCAGGATATCTTCATCCATCCGAAACCGTCTCCTCTCCTCTTCAATTCATACATAGCATATCAAAAATCGCAGGTTTTTGAAATAGATTCGACACATTCGGACTCTTTTAGACAAATTACGGCACCCCGGACTTGACAATCCGGAGGAAATGTGCTCTTCTACCCGTATCAGAGACAGGGAGGCGCAGGCATGGATATTCGCAGAATCGAGTCGGGCAAGCGGGACTTTCTCCCCCTCCTGCTGCTAGGAGACGAACAGGAGGACATGATCGACCGCTATCTGGACCGCGGAACGCTGTTGGCGCTGTACGACGGCGGACTTCGCGCCGTGTGCGTGGTGACCAAGGAGGCGCCGGGCGTGTTCGAGATCAAAAATCTGGCCGTGGAGCCGGCCTTTCAGCGCCAGGGCTACGGCCGGGCCATGGTTCGGCATGTGGCCGGCGCCTGCCGGACCGCCGGAGGGACACGCCTCCTGGTGGGCACCGGGGACAGTGCCCTCACCCTCCCCTTCTACCGGGCCTGCGGGTTCCGGGAAAGCCACCGGGTCCCCAATTTCTTCCTTCAATTTTACGACCACCCCATATACGAAGGGGGGCG
>OIYU01002027.1_pt1 | contig 11860 bp, 9 predicted proteins | sample 1588321 | NCBI WGS metagenome assembly OIYU01 (sample SAMN03283258) | human gut metagenome | biome: human-associated habitat; material: feces | host: Homo sapiens | place: USA | collected 2013 | reverse complement strand
GCCTATATGAGAGGACGTACACTGGATAATGCCTTTATCATCCTGGATGAGGCGCAGAATACCACACCTGCCCAGATGAAGATGTTCCTGACCAGGATCGGCTTCGGTTCCAAGGTGATCATCACAGGCGATGCATCCCAGAAGGACCTTCCCAGGGACGCCACGTCCGGTCTGGATGTGGCGATGAAGGTGCTGAAGAAGATCGATGACATCGGATTCTGTCAGCTGACCAGCAAGGATGTTGTACGTCATCCACTTGTACAGCAGATCGTGCAGGCCTATGACGATTATGAAAAAAAACAGAAGCCTGCCAAATCCAGGAAGGATGACAGGTATGCTGTGAAAAATAAGGAGTACAGAAGATGACCATAAATATCGAATATGAGACAGATCAGGAGTTAGGCATTGACTATGCTGCCCTTGCATCCCAGGTTGCGGACAAGGTTCTTGAAATGGAGAAATGCCCCTATGACGGACAGGTCAATCTTGTCCTGACAGACAACGAGGAGATCAAGAGGGTAAATACGGAATTCCGGAATATCCAGGCTCCTACAGATGTGCTGTCATTTCCTATGATCCCCTTTGAGACACCGGCGGATTATTCCGTTGTGGAAGAGGATGAGTCCTATTTTGATCTGGACAGTGATGAACTCCTTCTTGGAGATATCATGATCTCCGTGCCTAAGGTTTTTGCCCAGGCAGAGGAATACGGACATAGTGTGACAAGGGAATTCTGTTTCCTGGTGGCACATAGTATGCTGCATCTTCTGGGCTATGATCATATGACAGAGGATGAGGCAAAGGTCATGGAAGCCAAGCAGGCAGCAGCACTGAAGGAATTGGGGATCAACCGCTAATACAGCGAATGATCACGTGCTGTCCCACAGAAAAGCTAAGCGGAAAGCTTTTCCGCTTTAAGAAAAGGAGGTAATATATGAGAATGAAAAAGACAGGTATACTGGCAGGTATCACAGCTGCATGCATCTGCATTGCCCAGACTGTTCCCGCTTTTGGAGCCGGGCAGGATCTGGTAGGCTTTGTCCCCAATGGGGAGAAACAGGAAGAAACCCAGGTAAAGAGTTATCTCACCGGCGAAAATGTTCCGGAGAGCATTGGACGTAGGAGACCGGTTGCCGTGATGATGGGCAACAACAGTGTCGGAGCTCCGCAGAGTGGTATCGGACATGCCGGTGTTGTCTACGAAGCGCCGGTGGAAGGTAATATTACCCGTCTTATGGGCATTCTCGAAGATTATGATGAGCTGGAACGGATCGGTTCCGTTCGCAGCTGCCGTGACTATTATCTCTTTTACGCCAACGAATTTAATGCGATCTATGCCCACTACGGACAGGCTGCCTATGCACTGCCTTATCTGGAGCAGCATGTGATCGATAACCTTAACGGGATCCAGATCGGCAAGCTTGCTTTTTTCCGTACAACAGACAGGAAGGCACCTCACAATGCCTATACAGATGCCAGCCACCTTCAGGCAGGCATAGATGCTATGGGATACAGCCAGGAATATAAAGAAGAATATACCGGACATTATCTTTTTGCAGAAGATGGTACAGAGACCGTACCGGATGGGATCACAGCCAGCCTTGTGAAGCTGGATAATTTTACTGATAATCATCCGTGGTATGAATACGATGAAGAGACAAAGGAATATAAGAGATTCCAGTTTGGCAGGGAACATGTGGATCAGCTGGATAATGAACAGCTTACCTGCGACAATATCATCCTTCAGTATTCATCCTGCCCGGCTTACGATGGAAACGGCTATCTGAATATTGATGCCATTTCCGGCGGAGAGGGCAAATTTATTACCAGAGGCAAAGCCATTGATATCCGCTGGGAGAAGGATTCTCCATGGGGGATCACGCATTATTACGACGGAAATGAACAGGAGATCCGCCTGAATCCGGGTACTACCTGGGTGGAGATCGTACAGAATGACAGGATCGATTCTGTTACTTATCAGTAAGACTAATATACAGGTATCAGGAGAAACAAAAAACATGAACGCAAATTACAGGGAACGACTGAAAGACAAGAAACGCATTGTTATCAAGATCGGATCATCATCACTGATCCACGCAGAAACAGGAAGACTGGATTTTCATAAGCTGGAGATCCTGGCCCGAGAGCTCAGCGACCTTCATAACCAGGGGAAAGACGTAGTGCTGGTATCCTCCGGAGCCATTGCGGTAGGTGCAGCTGCACTGGGTATGAAGGGAAAGCCGGCAGAGCTTGAGAAAAAACAGGCCTGTGCAGCTGTGGGACAGGCCAGGCTGATGACCATTTATCAGAAGCTTTTCGGGGAATACAATCAGATGGTGGCACAGATCCTGATGACCAAGAATACCATGGTCAACAACACCAACCGCAGGAATGCCCAGAATACCTTCCAGCAGCTTCTGGCAGAAAAGGTGATCCCCATTGTAAATGAGAACGACTCGGTATCCTCCTACGAATTCCAGAACCTGGTAAAATTCGGAGACAACGATACCCTTTCCTCCGTGGTTGCTGCACTGATCGATGCGGATCTTCTGATCCTCATGTCCGATATTGACGGTCTTTTTACAGACGATCCCAATTCCAATCCGGATGCACAGTTTATCGATATTGTAGAAAACATGGATGACAATATGCGTAAGCTTGGCAAATCCTCCACAGGAAGCAATGTGGGTACCGGCGGAATGGCGACCAAGCTTACCGCTGCGATCATCGCCACTGCGGCAGGAGCGGACATGGTCATTGCCAACGGAAATGACTTCCACAACATCCACAGGATCGTGGAAGGCAGGAGCTGCGGAACATTATTTGTAGGAAACAAGAAGGAAGAATTCTTCCTCATTGATTATATCGAAAAACTGCTTTAAGGAGAATAACATTATGATGGATAATATCAAGATCGACAGGATCAACGCACTGGCACATAAACAGAAAAGTGTAGGTCTTACCGAGGAAGAAAAGGTGGAGCAGGCGAAGCTTCGGAGAGAATATCTGGATGCAGTGAAGGGGAATCTCCGTGCGCATCTGAATAACATCGATATCAAAGAAAAGGATGGCAGCATCACCAATCTTGGAGAAAAATATGGAAGAAAAAAAGGAAATTAGAAAAAAAATCTTCAAAGCCAGAAAAGAACATACCGATGCCTGGATCCGGGAAAACAGTCTCCGGATTACAGAGACCCTGACAGAGCTTCCGGAATACCGGAATGCAGAACGGATCATGGCATACGCAGATTATAACCATGAAGTGATCACGCGCTATATTATCGAACAGGCCTGGAAAGACGGTAAGGAAGTGGCAGTGCCAAAGGTTTTCGGGAAGGATATGGTATTTTACAGACTGACCGATTTCAGTCAGCTGGAATCCGGCTACTTCGGGATCCCTGAGCCAAAGGAAGACGGAGAAACGGTTTCCTGGGAAGAAGCCATGATGGTCATGCCCGGGGTGGCTTTTGACGTGAATTGCAACCGGGTAGGCTATGGTGGCGGTTTTTATGACCGCTTTCTGGAAAAACATCCGGAGGTCTGCCGCGTTGCAGTAGGATTTTCCTTCCAGATCCTTCCGGAGGTTCCCACAGAGCCTACGGATATCCGTCCGCAGGTCATTGTGACGGAAGAGAATATATACCGCGATGCACAGTAAGATATTGCTGTAAAGACAGAAAGAAAGGCAGGAATATTTGGAAATGAATGAAATGCTTGAAAAATTGGGACAGAATGCGAAAGATGCGGAGACAGTCCTTCGAAATCTTTCCACAAATGACAAAAATAAAACCCTGGAAGCTGTGGCAAAGGCTCTTGTCGCTCATACCGATGAGATCCTGAAGGCCAATGCCCTGGATGTGGAAAACGGCAAAAAGAATCAGATGCCGGAAGGACTGATCGACCGTCTGATGCTGACACCGGAGCGGATCGAAGGAATGGCAGACGGACTTCGTCAGCTTACCGGTCTTGAAGATCCCATCGGGGAAGTTACCGGTATGAAAAAACGTCCCAACGGACTTCTGATCGGACAGAAACGTGTTCCCTTAGGTGTGATCGGCATCATTTACGAAGCACGTCCCAATGTTACCTCAGATGCATTCGGTCTCTGCTTCAAAACCGGAAATGTCGTGATCCTGAAGGGTGGAAGCGACGCAATTTATTCCAATACTGCCATTGTCAACTGTATCCGTGAGGCATTAAAAGCCTGCGGCATTACCGAGGATGCTATCCAGCTGATCCAGGATACCTCCAGAGAAACGGCTGCGGAATTTATGAAGCTGAACCGGTATGTGGATGTACTGATCCCACGTGGCGGAAGAGGACTGATCAAAGCAGTGGTAAATCAGAGTACGATCCCTGTCATCGAGACCGGAACCGGAAACTGCCATATCTATGTGGACGAGACTGCAGATCTTCAGATGGCAGCGGATATTGTGATCAATGCAAAGACCCAGCGTGTGGGCGTATGCAATGCATGCGAGTCCCTTCTTGTAAACCGTAAGGTGAAGGACGATTTCCTGCCGGTACTGGCCGGACGCCTTAAGGAGAAGCATGTGGAGGTCCGTGCAGATGAAGCGGCAAAGGCTCTGATGCCGGGATCAGTTCCTGCAACAGAAGAGGACTGGGGAACGGAATATCTTGACTATATCCTTTCTGTAAAGGTAGTGGATTCCGTGGAGGAAGCCATTGCACATATCAATAAATATAATACAAAGCATTCGGAGGCCATCATTACCAATGATTATACCCATGCCCAGAAATTCCTGGATGAGGTAGATGCAGCGGCAGTTTATGTGAACGCTTCTACCAGATTCACCGATGGAAACGAATTTGGATTCGGTGCGGAGATCGGGATCAGCACCCAGAAGCTCCATGCAAGAGGCCCAATGGGACTCCTTGCACTGACCACCACCAAGTATATCATTTATGGTAATGGACAGGTACGTCCGTAACACAAATAAAGTAAAGCGGGTTTTTGGGTCCGCTTTACTTTTTTGAAGTGTTGTGCTATACTTCTTTGTAATTGGATTTAAAAAGACTAACTCATAACAGGAGGACTTATAAATGAAAAAAAAGCAGCTTTTTGCAGTCCTGCTTGCAGGTTCCATGACTGTTGGAATGGCACCTGCCGCAGCGTTTGCCGCTGAAGATACCGGAGCGGTAACAGAGGCAGAAGCAACGACTGCAGACGAGAATACAGAAACACCAGATGACGGAGCAGCTGTGGATGACCAGTCCCAGAGTGAAGCCGACGCCCAGGCAGCAGCAGAAGCCCAGGCGGCAGCTCAGGCCCAGGCGGAAGCAGAAGCTCAGGCAGCAGCCCAGGCCCAGGCGGAAGCAGAGGCCCAGGCAGCAGCCCAGGCTCAGGCGGAAGCAGAGGCTCAGGCAGCAGCTCAGGCTCAGGCGGAAGAGGCGCAGCAGGAGCAGCAAACTACTGCGGCAGATGCAACGGTTACTACTGCGGAGGAACTTCAGGCAGCGATTAATAATGCACCTGATTTTACAGGATCTATTGATGATAGTGATTTATATACATCTGCTTATAAGATTCTGATCAATGCATCGTTTAATCTCACAGATACTATTACCGTTCCTGCCAAAAAGAATATTGCAATTTTTGGTGCAACAGATGCTACGACTGCTACAACTGTAGTTGGACGTGGGAGTGTTGCAGGTGATATGTTCAAGGTGAGTGCAGGAAGTATTTTGTCCATGACACAGAATGAAGGTGACGGTTCCTCAGAAATCGGTAAACTTTCTGTTGAAGGTAATAAAAACGACGGAACCGCAGCAGAGGGATCGATCGTTTCTGTAGAAGCTGGCGCTAAATTTGTGATGACGACAGGCGTTACTCTTTCTAAGAATGTCTCTACTGCAGCAGGTGCGGCAGTTAAAAACAGCGGTAAACTTGTGATCACAGGTGGAGAGATCAAAGATAATGTATCTACAGGCGGAGCTGTTTACAGCACAGGTACGATTTCCCTGGAACAAGGAACGAATGCTGCAGCAGACGAACCGAAGATCATCGAGAACTATACAAATGCAGAGAAGAACGTAAAATCCAATATCGTATTAGGACAGCAGGATCAGAGTGCAGGAAGTATCATCATTGCCGGCGCATTTGAGAATCAGAATATTGGATATTCCGTAGAGAATCCGACAGTTGACTATACAGTTTTCCAGAAACCTGAATCTTTAGCTGCGGATGCATTTGAAAAAGCAGTTAATGCGATGAGCTATGAAGGCGACCAGAGCTATGGAATAAATACAGCTACAGGTCAGCTTGTTTCTAACAAACCAACGGTTACTATTGATAGTGCTACAAGTGAAGAAGCAAATACTGTTTCTGTAACCTTCACATCTGATAAAGCAGGTACATATTTCTATAAATATGTTGCAAAAGGTGCGGAAGCTCCGACTATCGAGAAAGCTATAGAAGGTGGAACGGTTAAGGCAGGAGAAACCACTTCCCTGAAACTTACCAATGTCACAGACAAGACTATTGACCTTTATATATGGGTAAAAGAAAGTGAAAGTGGTAACGACATTGTTGGTGAAGGTGTAAAGAAGGATATTGCAGTAACCCAGGCACAGAATCCAGACAATCCGAAACCGGCAGCACCAAAGGTTACTAAAATCAGCGCAGAAAGTAAAACTGCAACAACTGCAGAAGTAGTTCTCCAGTCTGATAAGAGCGGTAAATGCTATTATAAATGTGTGGCAAAGGGAGCGGATAAACCTTCCATTACAGCTAAAGACAATTATGTCGCGATCACTGAAAAAAAAGATTTTAAGATTGATCTGAAAAACCTGAAAGGTGATGCGATTGATCTCTATGTGCAGGTAGTAGCGAAAGATGGATCAAAGACAGCAGTGACCAAGATTGCAACTGTTACTTTGAAAAAAGAAACAGCTAAAACACCTGCGAAGATTTCCAACATAAGTTATAAATGGAAGAGCCATACATCTGCTACCGTAACTATGCGTTCTGATAAAGCTGGTGTATACTATTATAAATGGGTAAAACGTGGTTCCAAAGCTCCGACAGTTGATAAAATGAGCAAGGGAAAAAATGTTTCTGCAAATAAGGATTTCACGATCAGTTTGAAAGATTTGGATGCAAACAATGCAATTGATGTTTATGTGTGCATCAAAGGAACTGATGGAACTGTAAGTACACCAAAGAAGATTGCATTGGATGAAGCTATGCGTCCGGCAAATGTTAAATGGATTGCATTTGAATGGACCAGTCATACATCTGCAGTTGCTAAATTTGTAACTACTAAATCAGGTAAACTGTATTATGCATGGGTAACTCGGGATGAAGCTGGGAATTCAAAGATACCAGATATCTATAATTCCGGGAATTCTATAGAAACCGGAGCAGATAGAGAAATTTCAATTTATCTTAATGATCTTGATCCGGATAATGCCATTGACCTTTATGTTCGTTTTAAAGATAATAATGGAATAGAGACAGTTCCGTTAAAGCTAAATCTTAAAGAAGAGAACCGTCCTGCAGAAGGACATAATCCTAAATCTTATAAAGTTTCTGATAGTAGGGTATATGGCTTAGATGATCCACTAGAGTTTTATCCAAATACATTTTATGAATTTAGGGTAGTTGGTGCAGGAACAGATAATGATAATCCGGGAGAACAGGATGTTAAATGGGTTCCTCTCTATTGGAGTACATCTGCTAATCCTAGTGATAGTCAGAAACATAGTGCATGGAAGATTGGTTCCGCCAAGGGAATCAACAAAGACGCTACATACAACCTGTATGTATTCTTCCAGAAATACGTCTACACCGGTGGTCAGTGGCAGCAGACAGATACTATTGAATCTGCGGTATATCAGTTTAAATCTGCAAAACTGACACCTACCGGAACTCCGGGAGCAGATGGTTCATATGGCGGCGGTCAGACAGGCTCTGATCCGAACGCAACCATAACAGGAGAGGCATCCGCAACATCCTCCAATGGAGGCAACGGAACCAGATCTAAGAATGCAGTATCAACAGCTGATAACTCACCGATCGGAACCATGTCCGCACTGGCAGTGGCATCCCTTCTTGCAGGTGGATATGTGATCGTGAGAAGAAGAAAAAAAGATATTTAAACGCACAATAGCCAAAGTAGCATAAGAAATAAAAAAATCACCGGTTTTCCGAAAGAACAGGAAAGCCGGTGATTTTTTTATAAAGATAAATTTACAGATTCTTTTTCTTATAGATAAACCAGGAAGCTGCAATACTGAATGCAATAAGATAGACTGTCAGGATCAGGATACTGAGGTAATTGACTCCACCGCCGGAAGCAATGGTACGGATCAGATGACTGGTCTGTGACAATGGAAGAGCAGCTACAAAATTCCCAAGAAAGCCCGGGATCTTCTCTGTAGAGAAGAAGGTGTTGCACAAAAAAGCCATTGGCATAATGATATAGTTGGAAAAACGAGGTACATCCGCATGGTTCTTTGCAAGGAAAGAAACCACAACACCGATGGCAGAAAATACAGCACCGTTGAGGAACATCACCAGTAATGACCATCCGTTGAATACAAGACCGGTTCCGATCGGCATAGTCAGAAGAAGAATGATCCCTCCTGCATAAAGCCCACGGAGACTGCCTCCGATGATCTGTCCGGCAATAAACTGCCACAGAGGTGTCGGAGATATCATAACCTGGTCAAAGGCTTTCTCATAAAGACGCTGCACATTCAGATTCTGTGCGATGGCATTAAAGCTTCCGTTCATTGTAGTCAGTGAAACCACACCAGGGATCAGGAAATTCAGATAAGGCTCTCCGTGTGAGGAGGTCTGGATCCCCATTCCAAAAACGATCAGATACATCAGCGGCGCGATCATGGCCGCCAGCGTGATCTTATAGAAATCCCTTCGGAACTCCACCCATTTTTCCCATAAAATAGTAAGTATTCCCATGATAATTCATCGTCCATTCTGTTAAATTATAAGATAACTGTGGCTGATGCCGGCTTATCGCTGCATCAGATGCCTGCCTGCGCGCTCCACAAAAACATCCTCCAGAGTTGTCTCCCGAAGGGTGCACTGTCCGTCCAGCGAGGACAGAAAAGAGATGGCCTCTTCCCGACTGTGGAAGTAGTGGCTTTTTGCCCCTTCCGGTGTTTCCTGATCTACGGTGTATTTGCCCAGGCCGTCGATCAGGCCCGATGGAGTATTGATCTCCTCTAGCTTTCCGTGATCCATAAGTGCTACCCGGTTGCAGAGAGACTGTGCCTCTTCCATATAGTGGGTTGTCAGAAGAATGGTCAGATTTTTTCCGTTCAGCTGACGGAGAAGATTCCACATTTGTCGTCTGGATAGCGCGTCCATGCCTGCAGTGGGCTCGTCCAGAAGAAGGATCTCTGGACTTGTGAGAAGTGCCCGGCATACCATAAGCTTTCGTTTCATACCACCGGAAAGCTTCCTTACAGTCCGCTTGCGGAAGGGAAGAAGTCCACAGAAATCCAGAAGCTCTTCAGTTTTCCGTTTGATCTCTTTTCGTGGCATGAAATAAAGACGGCCCTGATATTCCATGATCTCGTCCATGTTCATATCCTGGCGCATGGAATATTCCTGCGTGATCACGCTGATCTTGCGCTTCAGATCCGGTCGGTTGCGTCCAAGTGTCTGCCCATCAATGAGGATTTCGCCCTCTGTGGGCAGGAGCAGAGTGGAAAGCAGACTGATCGTGGTGGTCTTTCCGGCACCGTTGGGTCCCAGCAGACCGAAAAATTCGCCGGTTTCTATGCGAAGATCCAGAGAATCCACAGCAGTAAAACTGTCGAATTTTTTTGTGAGATTTTTTGTTTCGATCATCTCTGTTCATTTCCTTTCGTTTGTATGCAAATTTCACTCTATTATACTGGAAAAGAAGAGACATTTCAACAATTCTGAGATGTTCTTTACAGAAAAGGGGCATTGTGCTATAGTGATACGAAGGAAAAACAGAAAACGGAGAGAAAACCATGAAACACAGGATGAGAACAATAATGCTGCTTCTTCTGACTATGCTGCTGCTATGCCCGATACAGGTTCTGGCTGCAGGTGGAGAGAACGCAGTGAAGACAGATCTGGAGGACGGAGAATATTCCATACAGGTGGAGCTGGAAGGCGGAAGCGGAAAGGCCAGCGTTTCTTCCCCCACATTGATGCTGGTAAAAGAGGGGAAGATGTATGCACGGCTCCAGTGGAGCAGCTCCAACTATGATTATATGATCGTAGATGGGGAAAAATATCTCAATGAGAGCGAGGAAGGCAGAAATTCTGTTTTTACTGTCCCGGTAACTGCCCTGGATGATAAGATGGAAGTGATCGCAGATACACTGGCCATGGGCGCCCCGCATGAGATCGATTATACGCTGACCTTTTATGAGGCTTCTATTGGCTCCAAGGGCCAGCTTCCTCAGGAGGCAGCGAAAAGAGTGGTTGCAGTTGCGCTGGTGATCATCATCGGCGGCGGTATTCTGAATTATTTTGTAAACAAAAGGAATCGGTGTTAAACCGGTTCTTTTTTTATGCTCTTTCGCATAATATACATAATAATGAACATGTATAAAGACGGAAGGAAGGGAACATCATGGATACAGTACAGGATAAAACCTACGAAGCAATTTATTATTCACTGTGGGAGGCAGCCAGGCGTTACAGCAGCTTTACACAGTTTCGGGTGATCGGAAAAAGCCACGATGACCGGATGATCCCTATGCTGGAGATCGGACAAGGAGATGCCTGTATTTTCTGTGTGGCTGGCTTTTCCGGAACGGATGGACAGATGACGGACAGGCTTACCAGGATGGCACTGGAGCTTTGCAGAATATATGAATGCAACTGGACCGTGGACGAGCTTTATGAGGTAAAAAAGCTCCTGGATCAGACCAGGCTTTGTATCATACCGGTGGTCAATCCGGATGGATATGAGATCTGCCGGAAGGGCTACAATACTGTGCGAAATCCCATTTTCCGTCAAATGCTGAAAATGCAGGATGTTCCCTGCGATGAATTCGAGGGAAATGCAAGAGGAATGGATACTGCAAGGAATTTTCCTACTACCTTCTGCAGCAGAAAAAAGATCCATCAGCAGCCTGCCAGTGAAAATGAGACACGTGCACTGATCCGGATCTTTCAGGAATACGGAGGACGTGGCCTGCTGGTTTTCTGCGGATATGGAAAAAAGGTGGTTTATTATCGGCGGGATCAGAATTTTTCCACTGGTCAGAGATGCTACCGTCTTGCACGTCACTTAAAAAAATGTACCAGGGGAAAGCTGGAGCAGCTTGCAATAGAACGAGAAGCGCAGAACGGGCGAAGGAGCACAGGCAGGCCGGAACAGTATTACGGAGAAATGATCCGCCAGCCGGCTTTCCGGATCGAATTGCCGGTAAATTCCGGAAATAAAGAAGAGGAAGAACGGGAAATCCGTGATCTGATGCTGCTTCCATTGGAATATATTTACTCTCTGGTACAGCTGTAAAAAAATCTGGCGTTGCACGGATGCAGGGTCTGTCAGCTTATGAAAAATAGGGTGACAGACATACCCGCTGAGAAACCAGTGTCGAATCCTGTCGGACGAATTTGATTGACTTCCGGATCTGTGGACCCTATAATAATATCATCTGAAACAAATCTTTTTTAACAAATGTCGCAGGAATCTTTCACCTCTGTAAGTAATGAGAGGAACTGCACATCTGAGCATATCTGCTCGAATAATTTCCATTCAGTATTTTTGCTGTATTATTATTTTGCTTATGCTTGTCCTCACTTCAAAATCTGTGCGTTTAAGTGATGGGAGCATGTTGCGAATTGCCATATTGACTGCTATACAGGGAGGACTTTTTT
>OIYU01001998.1_pt1 | contig 11968 bp, 8 predicted proteins | sample 1588321 | NCBI WGS metagenome assembly OIYU01 (sample SAMN03283258) | human gut metagenome | biome: human-associated habitat; material: feces | host: Homo sapiens | place: USA | collected 2013 | reverse complement strand
CTGATGAACACACCTGACAACATTTTTCAGGATGCATATACCTACATTATGATCATCAGCGCCGGAATCATCGCCACTATTTTTTACAACCTGTTTTCCTCTTACCTGCGTGCAGTTGGCAACAGTAAGATTCCGCTGGTATTTCTTGTATTTTCCGCAGCTTTAAATGTAATTCTGGATCTGGTACTGATTATCAATTTTAAAATGGGCGTTGCCGGAGCAGCATTGGCAACCATTATTTCTCAGGGCGTTTCCGCGATACTCTGTTTGGTCTACATCTATATACGTATGCCTTCTCTTGCGCCAAACAGAAGACATTGGAAGCTTCACGGTCAGGAGAGCCGCAACCAGCTGGCTATGGGAATTCCTATGGCATTGCAGTTTGCAATTACAGCTTCCGGTACCATGGTCATGCAGTCTGCTATCAATCTTTTCGGTTCCGTTGCCGTTGCCTCTTTTACGGCAGCCAGCAAGGTGCAGAATCTGGTAACCCAGGGAATGATGGCTATGGGACAGACTATGGCGACATATAGTGGACAGAACTTCGGAAAAGGTGATATCAAAAGAATCCGCCAGGGTGTTAAAGCGGCTCTGGAGGCTTCTGTTGTATATGCTCTTGCAGCGGCCGTGCTGGTTTGTATTCTGCTGAAACCAGCTCTTGGACTTTTCTTCACTGGAGATGTGGATATGAACAGCATGCTTCCATGGGCAAAAACTTATATTTATATGAGTGTGATCTTTTACATTCCTTTAAGCAGTATTTTCGTATTCCGAAACACCATGCAGGGCTGCGGATATGGATTCCTGCCTATGATGGGTGGTGTTTCTGAATTGGTTGCCCGTCTGGTTGTGGCAAAGATTTCCATGGCGGTAGGAAGTTATGCACTTGCATGCTTCTGTGACCCGGCAGCGTGGGTTACAGCAGCAGTATTTACTGGTGTTTCCTATCTTTTTGTGATGAAAGATATCCGCAGGAAATACGAAAAACCGGAAACAGCTGCTTCTGAAAAATAATCATTTCGGATGCGCATGGCAATCTTCTCTGCGTTTCGTAAACGTCTAAAAACAAATCATATACTAAAAGGAGATGTTTCGATTATTTCGGACATCTCCTTTTATGGTTACCGGCCAGCTTTCTCCGGTAATTATTTTACAAAAGCTCACCTGCAAACAATAACATTTAATTGTCTAATGAAAATATATATTCCAATGGAAGCAAATGTATTTCCTCATATACTGCTTTTTTATCCTCTTCAACGCCTCTTCCATTTCCACTTTGAGCTGGTACTTTAATACGAAATGCCGGCTGTTTTTTCGTTTGGATATAGTATTGTTCCGGGGTTCCCATTCCCTTAAATTTTTCCCTGGCCGATTCGGTCATCTGTTCCCTTTCCAGATGATAGGAAGAAGATTTCTGCATATGTCTTGCCAGCCGGTAGGATTTCGGAAGACTTCCCACTCCCTGTTGACTGTGATAATAAATGATTTCCCTTCCTGATTGAGCAAACGTCAATAGTCCTCTTCCATCATATTCCTGAATGATCCGGATCAATGCCTTTGTCTCATTCTCGCTGGCTGGTTCCTCTCCCATACGTGAGCGGATATAATGAACAGTTGGAAAATTATGTGCAATATCCATTCCTCTGGCATTATATCCAAAATCTTCAGCAGGAATGCTTTGCATACGAAGCATTTGACGGTAAACCGGATTTCGAATGGTACCAAAGCCATTCTGGCGGATTTCATAACCATCCGGATTTAGAAGCGGAATCATGCAGATCCTTATTTTGTCAAGGAGTTTTTTCACTTCATAAAATTCATCCAGCTTCCAGCCGCATTCGTAGGCCCTGCAGTATTCTCCTGCCATTTTCAGAAGAAGTTCCGGCAAAAGAGCCTGAGTTCCATTAATTCCAGCCACACAAAAGATCATCTGTGCCCCAGTGCCAACTTCCAGCATTGGGATCATTCTCTCGTCATGACTGTTTCCAATCACGCGAAACTGGCAAAAACTACTGTAGCGTCCCGCTATTTCCCATAAAGAATAATATATGTTTTCAAATGACAGCGATGTTTGTACCATCATATCTGCATCTGCCGGTTGTGCTTTCATTTGTATATTTGCCTTCGGCATGTCACTGACAGCCGTTTTATTCTGTTGGAATAATTCTTTTCTAACTGACATTACGCTTTCTGACAACATAATTTACCTCCTGCAGCAGGGAAAAACTCAGGCAGCATTTCATTTCAAGTACCAGAATGTGTTAAAAAATCATTCCCACAAAGTGTGACGTACATCTTGCAGAAAGCCTTTTTAAACACGCTCTAGCCTGTCCCTGTCGCCTGTATTATTATATGCAAAAAGGCAGGTCAAAAGACCTGCCTCATGTATGTTTCTTATTATTTTGCTGTCAGAAAAACTTCTGACCAAAATGCATGGTTATTTATGTGCCATAGATTCTCTTAGATTTCTTTTTTTCTCTTTCTGATGATAACATAACCGCCAGCTACCAGAGAAAGACTTGCGAGCATCATCATAGTGGCAATCGGGGAATTATCAGCTGTTCTTGCGTTTGTTGCGGATGAAGAACCGGTATCGCTGTCTGTTCCGTCATGGTTCTCTGCATCATCGCCATCTGTTCCATCTCCATCGCCGCTACCTGTTCCGTTATAATCATAACCGCCGGAACCAGAACCGGCTGTTGCAGTTGGCGTGATTGTGCCGGATGGAGTTACTGTGAAGTCGATTGCCTTGGACTTAAATTCTGTAGGGAGAGCTTCCTTCACGCCTGTAGCTTCCCATTCAGATCCATTGTATATGTACTTCTGGAAGAAGATATACATTCTAAAGGTCTTCGCCTGCTTGATACCATTTACATTTCCAATAGACCAGCTCTTCTGATATCCGGTGTCGATGTTCTTCGCAGACATGCTCCAGCCATACGGGATCCACTTGGTATCACCTTTAACCGGGTTTGTATTGTCAGTTCCAGCACCAGTTACTGTGAAATTGTACATCTGTTTCGGGTAGAATTCCAGTGCTTTCTCAAGACCTGTTACCTTGCTCTCGCTGACAGACGGATTAATGGTTGCACGAGTGGTTGGCGTCGGTGTAGTAGTAACCGGAGTTTCTGTGGGAGTACTTGCTTTCGCCTTTAATGTGAGTACAAGTGGTGCAACTGCTTCAAGTCCTTTGGAATCCTCAGCATATACAACTACTTTAATGGCTGTATCATAAGCTACATCTGTCAACTGTACGCTTGCAGAGCTAGCAATATCTCCAGAGCTCTTATAATTGCTCTTTACTGCTTCGAATCCAGGTGTAGAATCAGATTTCTTCACCCAGGTCACATAATATCTGCCTCCAACACCAGCATCATTGGTATGGAAAGTCAGATCAACAGTATGCTCATACGCCTTGTTCCAGGAAATAGAATCTGCGGTCAGCGTCATAGTACTAACAGGAGCTGTAACAGACTCAAGTGCTCCAGTCTGGTTGTTAATGGTATACTCTGTAGTGTCCAGATAATGAACATGTGCCAGAATATTCTCCATAGTAGTAAGTGCAGTACCATTCGCATCCGTACCGACCTTTACAATAATCTTTCCGGCAGCTGCGTCACTTCTTCTTACCTGAAGGTCTGCTGTTTCAGCAAGCTGGCCAATTGCTGCGATACATGCGTTATCACCGCCTAAAACAATACTGTTATCATTAAGACCATCGTCCTTGTTATCCTTTACAATTACGGCGCCGGAAACACGGATCTCGCCCAGACTGTAAATAGCTCCACCTGTAATTTCAGCAGCTTCATTTACAATACCTTCAGACTGGTTTCCTGTGATAGTACCACCTGCCAGTCCGATGCTTCCGCCAGAATTACAGATTGCAGCTCCCGGCGCACTGGTTCTGTTTCCTGTCAGGGTTACACCATCGGACAATCCGAAGTAACCGCCCTCCACAGAAATAATGGAGCCTGTTGCATCCCCCTGGTCAAGTGCTCCTGTTACAGTCAGACTTAAAACAGTCTCACCCTCCTTGCCTGTACCAAACTGGAAAGAAGTGGACTCATCTTTTACTTTAAACATATCTCCTAAAAATCCGGCTGCACGTTTAATAGTAGTTCCATCCGCAGCTGCTGCAATAGAGATATTCTTATTCTGATCGATCACAACAGTCTCACTGATTTCTACAGTTCCGGTTACAAGGATCTGGGTAACTTCACCATCCTTGCCAATATTAACCGGTGCTGCCGCAATTGCCTCTGCTAATGTGGAATAGGATGTCTGGGTTCCATCTGCTGCCTTCAGGATAATCTGACCAGTGGTCTCAGGAGTAGGGGTAGCACTCTCCTCTTCCTCCAAAGTCAGCTCAGCAGTATCTCCGCTGTTAAAGCCATCATCCACAACCGCATCCGCTGCCTGAGCTGGTTCTGCTGCCGGTGTGTCTGCAGCTGCCTGGGTTGGTTCTGCTGCCGGTGTATCTGCAGCTGCCTGGGTTGGTTCTGCAGTCGGCGTATCTGCTGCCTGTGCAGGTTCTTCCACAGGTGTATCTGCTGCGGCATCTGAAATATCCTGCACTGGTTCAGCTGCTGCTTCTCCTTCTTCTGACTCTGCGGCAACAGCTACTGTGTCCTCTATTGTCACGGTCTGGGTATCTGCCTCTGCAAATGCCATTGTCACCGGAGACATTACGGCTGCAAGGCTTCCCGCCATAATGAATACCAAAAGTTGCTTTTTCTTCATTTTAAAAAGTCCTCCTTATAAATGAGTCCCCCATATTAAATATTAACATCGAAGTCTAGTATAACATATCTCGGTTCAAAAATCAAACCTAAGGACGAATCTGTCCGTTTCCATAAATGATATATTTTGTGGAAGTAAGTGCCAGAAGTCCCATGGGGCCACGGGCATGAAGCTTCTGGGTGCTGATTCCGATCTCGGCACCAAAACCAAACTCAAAACCATCCGTAAATCTTGTAGAAGCATTCACATATACAGCAGCTGCATCTACTTCATCCAGGAATTTCTGGGCATTGTTGTAATCTCTGGTAATAATTGCCTCTGAATGGCCTGTATTGTAGCGATTGATGTGGCGAATCGCTTCATCTGCAGATCCAACTACTTTTATAGAAAGTATATAGTCCAGATATTCTGTACCCCAGTCTTCCTCAGTGGCAGTGACTGCGTCTGGGATCAAAGCCTTCGCTTCCTCGTCAGCACGCATCTCCACATTCTTTGTCCGAAGGCGCTCTGCAAGAACCGGAAGGAAAGCATCCTTCACTTTCTCATGCACCAGAAGAGACTCACAGGCATTGCAGACACCCACCCGCTGTGTCTTGGCATTCATCACAATGTCTGCCGCCATCTGAAGATCTGCGCTCTCATCCACATAAATATGGCAGTTTCCGGTACCAGTTTCGATTACAGGAATCGTGCTGTTATTTACTACTGCTTTAATAAGACCTTTGCCTCCTCGTGGAATCAGTACATCCACATATTCATTCATCTTCATGAATTCTCCGGCAGTCTCTCTTGAAGTATCAGAGATCAGCTGGATCGCATCTTTCGTAATTCCATTCTCATCCAGGGTTCTGCGGATGCAATCCACAATAGCAGTATTGGAATGGATGGCATCACTACCACCCTTTAAGATCACCACGTTGCCAGTTTTAAAGCAAAGGGCAAAAGCATCTGCTGTCACATTTGGTCTTGCCTCGTAGATGATTCCGATCACTCCAAGAGGGACTCTCTTCTGTCCAATGAGAAGTCCGTTGGGACGTTTTTTCATCCCGGTCACTTCCCCGATAGGATCTTCCAGTGCCGCAACCTGACGAAGCCCCTCTGCCATGCTTGCAATTCTGGCTTCTGTCAACATCAGACGGTCCACCAGTCCTTCTGGCATCTGATTCTTCCAGCCATTCTCTACATCAATGGCATTTGCTGTAAGAAGTGCTTTCGAATCTGCAACAAGGCTGTCTGCAACAGCCTCCAGAACCTGATTTTTCTTAGCTGTATCAAGGTTTCGAAGAACGATTTCTGCCTCTTTGGCATTCCTGCCAAGAGTTTCCAGCATTTCATTCATTTATAAGTCCTCCCTCCGGTAAACTTTACTCTGTGTCACAATGATCTGAGGACAAATGTCCGTAGGTTCTGTGGGCACCAGATCAAGGATCTGAAAATCAAAAGCCACTGCCAGTCTGGTAATATCAGGATGTTTTTCTAAAAAGCGGTCATAAAAGCCGCCGCCATATCCCACTCTGTTGTTCTCAGGATCAAAAGCTACACCAGGCATGACCATAAGAGCATCCTCCCACTTCACGATCTCGCCTCTGACAGGCTCCGGAATTCCAAAATATCCAGGCTCTAGCTGAGAAAAATCAGTAAGGCGGTAAAAAACCATATCCTTTCCCACAACCTTCGGGACTGCCACTTCTTTTCCTGCTTTCCAGGCTTCCTCAATGATATATCTGGTCATTACTTCATGATTGTAATCTGCATAAGCCAGAATATGCTTAGCCTTCACAAACTCTGAGAGTTTCAGCACCTGATCTGTAATCTGATGGCTCCATTCTTCTACCTGCGCATCGCTGCACTGCTTTCTGGCTGCAAAAATCTGCTTTCTAATGAGTCTTTTTTCTTCCATATCTTTCTCCAAGATTCACAACCGTACCATCGGCTTCCTTTACATCAATATTATCCAGCTGATTTCTAAGGTTCATCTTAATGGTGGCAATATACTCCTTGCGCAGCTCTGCCTGTTCTTTTTTCTCTTCTTCTGTAAGGCCTACGCTCTGTGCCTTATGGTGAAGGGTGTTGATTCTGTCGATTTTTGTGCTGTCCATAATATACTCCTCCTGAGAATGTTCTGTGTAATTTTAATTTATACAAAAACTTAAAGCAATTGTAACTGTGAAAATACTGAACAGTTACAGCAATTTTTCAATATAATCGATCAGGAAAAACTCTTCCTTTTTCTTTCCAACAAACAATGTACCGCAGGGGTCGCCCTCCACAATGCGGTGAATATTATGAAAATCGCCGCCATTGGCAATTACCATGTCGGTACCGGCAGCTGTGGCAATTCTGGCAGCTGTAAGCTTGGTAGCCATTCCTCCAGTGCCCACTTTGCTTCCGGAGGAGCATTTTCCCATGTTAAGAAGTTCATCGTCCAATGTTTCTACCGTGTCAATAAATTTAGCATCTGGATTTGTATTCGGATCATCTGTAAAAAGTCCGTCTATGTCTGACATAAGGATCAGAAGATCTGCCCCTATAAGAGCAGCTACCACTGCAGAAAGGGTATCGTTGTCTCCGAATTTTTCCAGAGACTGAAGCTCATAGGTGGAAATAGAGTCATTCTCATTAACAATAGGGATCACACCCATGGATAAAAGCTCATTAAACGTGTTCTCTGCATTTTTGCGGTTGGCGTTGTTTACCATGGTATTTTTGGTCATCAGGATCTGACCTGCCATCTGATTGTATTCTCCAAACAGCTTCTGGTAAATCATCATAAGTCTGGCCTGTCCAACCGCTGCACACGCCTGCTTCTGACGAGGCTCCTGTGGCTTCTCTTTAAATCCAAGAGCTGCTGCTCCAACAGCGATGGCTCCTGAAGATACCAGAACCACATCCTTACCCTGATTTCGAAGATCGCCCAATTCCCTTACCAGAATCTCCAGTTTCCGAAGATTCAGCTTGCCAGTTTCAGCATGGGTAAGAGAGGAACTTCCAATCTTGATTACAATACGTTTTTTATCTTTCAGTCTTTCCCGATCATTCATTTTATTTGTCAACTCCGTTATTATGTTTCCATGTAGTTTTCATACATATCAATTTCTTATCTTACATCATTTTTTTCATTTCGTCCATGGTTTCAGGTAAACAGTTCTTAATTTCAGAAAAATTTCACATTTTAACGTGTAGAATTATTGTTTCTGTAAAATATTGCATAGTCTGAAAGAGCTCTACCGTGTTTTGATCGTCCTATCACTTTTGCAAATCAAGTCAAAACGCGTTCATTTGCATCATGCGCTCGTGCAGACAGGCTCTAGAGCATGTTTTTCACGTAAATACAAAAGAGGAACGCCTTATCTTATGACGTCCCTCTCCATTTTTAATTTATTTTACTGTAAAGACACAGAACCTACAGAATCATTCAGCACGATCTCGACCCATGTTTTTCCAGGATTCAGCTGAATCTCCTGATTATTGGAATCATAATAATGAGTGATTCCCCACTGGGAATCCTTTGTCCAGTGGATGTCGATTGCCTTGCCTCTGGTGATGTATTTGCCCTCACCTCCGGACTGGGTATCTACGTTCAGATAACCATTTGGATCATATGGAACATAGTTGGAATACTGTAAAATAATATTCTCACATGTCAGCTGATTACCTGTGTTCTGGTCAATATGCGGTGCATTAAACTGGAAGCGGCTGTACTCCTTAGTCTCTGCATTGTACTCAAACCACGGATGGTTATAGGCGAAATTATCAAGCTTCACAACATTTGCAGAAACTCCGTCATCCAGGGTTGTCTCAGTTCCTTCCGGTGCAAACTGGAAATGACCATTATAGTCCTCTTTATAATCCTGGCTATAGCCCTGGCTCTGGATTCCTGCCTGAAGATGGGAGAAATCAGTGTAAGCATTGTGCGGTGCTACACGGTCTGTGCTGCGATAGTAAGCATTTCCAAGTGTAAGTCCGTTCAGATTGTCGATCAGGTGCTGGTCCAGATACTGAAGTGCATATACAGCCTGTCCATAATGAGAATAGATGGCATCATACTCATTTGCATAGAACAGGAAGTAATCACGGCAGCTTCGCACAGAACCGATCCTTGGAATATTGTCATAGTCCTCGATGATCGCCATGAGACGGGTGATGCTTCCCTCTACCGGTGCTTCATAAATGACTCCTGCGTTCTCAGTTCCGCTCTGTGGAGCGCCATTGGTATCGTTGCCAAGCATAACTGCGATGGGACGTCTGTGGCCAATGCCGACAGATACATCCTCTCCGGTAAGATAACTCTTCACGGTATCTGTCCCGGCTTCCTCTGCCTGTACCGCTACTGTGGATCCTGCAAGTGCGCAGGAAAGCAACATTCCTGTGAGAAGTTTAAATATTTTTTTCTTCATGTCTTCTCCTCCTTATGCATATATATTTAACCTTCTAACTGAACAGAAACTGCAGAAACCGCCACTTATAAATACATCCGGAATGGTAATGCCACCTGCTGATGACATCACCTTATATGAAAATCAGTCGCTTTGCAACTGCCATCCGGAACTTTCATAGTAACTTATTCACGGCAAACAGCAAAAGCCTCTCCAGCTATAGGGTCATGCACAAAAAAATTTAACGGGTAATTCCAAGTTCCTCCAGTGCCTTCGCCTGGCGTGCTTCCATATCTGCGGCTTCCTCCGGAGTCATGTGATCGTATCCCAGAAGGTGTAGCATACTATGTGCAACTAGGAAGCAAAATTCCCTCTTTACACTGTGTCCATACTCTTCTGCCTGGGCAGCAGCACGTTCTGCAGAAATCATAATATCTCCCAGAAGAAGCTCTCCACTGTCAAGATCAAAGCAGGACTCATCATCTTCAGCCACAGAATAATCTGCCGGTGTTTCAAATGGCAGCATTGGAAAAGAAAGAACATCAGTAGCTCTCTCAATGCCACGGAACTCTGTATTTACCCTTTTAATCTCTTCATTATCTGTGAGAACCAGATTTACCTGTGCATCCCATGGACATTTCTCCATGTCAAGCACCTTCTCTGCAACCATCTTCGCAAGCGCCGGACAGTCAAGTCCAAGGTCAAAATCGGTCTCGCATTCGTATTCTATTGTTACCAAAACTTATTCCTCCTGTATGACATCTGCCTGATTTCTCAAACAGGCGACACCATATGTTCAATTTTACTATTTTGTTTGAATTATTCTGTAAAATTCACATTTCAGTTTCAAATTAATCTTCCCACAGAATATTGATTGTCATTTACTGAAAATTTTGTCCTGGCTTCCCAATTACCGGCTTGTCCGCCGAACTGCCCGCTTCTGGGTCTTTTCCTGGGCTTTCGCTTCCTCTTTCTCAAATGCTTTAACAATGTCCTTCACGATCTTGCAGCGGACAACATCACGGTTCGTCAGGGAAATAGTAGCAATATCGTCTACATTTTTCAAAATAGAAGCACACTTCTGAAGTCCGGAATCCGTCTCTTTGGAAAGGTCGATCTGTGTTACATCGCCGGTAAGAATCATCTTAGAACCAGTACCAATACGGGTAAGTGCCATTTTCAAAATAGGAAGTGTGGCATTCTGGCTCTCATCAATGATGATCATACTGTTATTCAAAGTACGGCCTCGCATATATGCAAGAGGTGCAACCTCAATGATTCCCCGTTCTCTTAACTTCGCAGCCTGATCCGGCCCGAATACGTCATTTAGTGCATCGTAAAGCGGCTTCAGATAAGGATCAACCTTCTCCTGTAAATCTCCCGGAAGGAAACCAAGCTTCTCGCCCGCTTCAATGGCCGGACGGCTGAGAATGATTCTCTCAATCTCGTCATTCCGGTACAGCTCTGCCGCATAAGCAACTGCCAGGTATGTTTTACCTGTACCGGCAGGTCCGATACAGATAGTAACCGTATTGTTCTTCAAAGCAGTGATATAATTTTTCTGTCCGATTGTCTTAGTTCGAATTGGAATATTCTTATAATTCAAAGTCACTGCATCCCCCAGCACCTTGCGGGTGCTGTCTGCAATATCCTCCTCGCTGTCATCCTCTTCCTCGGTCTCATCCAGAAAACGATGGATCATATCCACGGAAAGCTGCTGCTGTTTTTCAAGAGCTTCCTTCATGGCTTCAATAATATTCACAGCTGAATGTATCCTGCCGTCATTAGTCCCACTTACGGTAATGCAGGAATTTCTCTGGGTAATGGATACGCCAAGACGATTCTCAATCACCTTGATCAGCTTATCATTGATTCCAAAAAGCTCCTGTAAAATATCTAATGAGTCAATCTCTATATTCGTGGATTTCAAAAACTGCTCCTCCTTGTGTCTGTTCAAAAATATCTCTGGGTAAAAGTATACCACTCTAAAGATTGTTTTTCAACACTTATGATTCCTGACTGAATTCTATATTCTGCTTCTTTCCGCTTTTTTCATCTACTGTCAATGTACCCTGCACAGTACAATTTGTACTGTCAAATGTGACAGACAACCGGGAATCTGCAATCCGGATTCCTTTATTCAGAAGTTTTTGTTCATATATTCTCAGCTGCTGCACTGCTTTCTTCTGAGCCTGTTCTTTCGTGTAAACTGTGCTCTGTATCTTATAAGGTGTTCGGGTGATTTTTCCCAGGGAAAAAGGAAGGACGAAATTCTCGGTAAGTTTCCAGGGGATTTCTTCCGTTGAGGTTATATATCTGGATTTTTTTCCTGTATCTGCGCCAAAAACGAAGTCACCAACACGAAAATACCAGCTGGTTTTTGAAGTGCCGCTTTGAACCTTTTTTTCATAGGAAAGGGGGACCTCCTGATAATAGGCAATCTGATGGCGCACATAGATGTCTGCGTCTGCCGGAACATATTCCACACGTACAACCTCCTGGCTGTCATTCAGGATTGGCACCTCGCCAGATACCAGAATATCACCCTGTTTGCAAATGTCTCCAGTTTTAACAAGTGGAGTTCCATTTCTGATAACCATATTCACAATTTTCCCATCCAGATTGGAAATCAGATTGCATGGAGATTTTGTTTGCCGGATACCTTCTGTGAGGTTTTCTTCCTGAATGGTAAGAAGAAGCCGGGTACCTTGAACCCTGGCGGAAACAAAAGTAATATCCGGGTAGTTTTTCCTGAGAAGGTCGGCAATCCGGGTACAGTTAACCTGATTTTTACGGATCCCATGGGTAATTCCCTGCTGGTCCAGAAATTCCAGAAGCTGAGGGGTGGAATT
>OIYU01001984.1_pt1 | contig 12041 bp, 15 predicted proteins | sample 1588321 | NCBI WGS metagenome assembly OIYU01 (sample SAMN03283258) | human gut metagenome | biome: human-associated habitat; material: feces | host: Homo sapiens | place: USA | collected 2013 | reverse complement strand
ATTTGAACCGGCTGAATGACTGGGGGCTTTGCTTCCGGCAGTGCAAGGTCTGCGGAAAATATTTTCTGGCAAAGAGCCAGCGGTATGAGCTGTGCGGCGACAAGTGCCGCAAGGCGCAGGCACTTCAAAACAAGCGGGAGTTTGACGAAAGAGCCAGAGAAAATAGCTATGACCTGCTTTATAAAAATGAATGTCAGAACTGGCGCAACAAAATAAACCGGGCAAAGAATACCACCGGCTTTCCAGCTGACCGGTTGGAGAAAATTCAGGCTGCCTTTGCGGACTTCAAGAAAGAAGCGTTGCAGAGAAAAAAGGCTGTAAAAACAGGAACAGCCAGCCCGAAAGAATTTACGGACTGGCTGTATCAGCAGAGTAATGTAATTGTGGAGCTGACGGATTATTGAAGAATGTTCGTCAGCTTTATGGGAGTGCAAATTTATATCCGATGCCAATAACGCTTTTGATATAATCAGGATCGCCCGGTTCTGTCTTTAGCTTTTTTCGCAGATTGCTTACATGGTTGTTGATGGCTTTCCGGGAATAGTAGGTATAATCCTCATTCCAGACCAAATCCATGATAAGTTCATAGGTAAATACTCTGTTCGGGTTACCAGCAAGCAGAAACAATATATCAAACTCTTTGGCTGTCAGAACAATTTCCTGCTCATGGACTTTTACAAGTCGCTGTTCCAGGCAGAGATATAAGTCTCCCTCATAAATTTCAGTAAGTGTGTTCTCCCGTACCCCATCGAACTTATTTGTAAAACGTATAATCTCAGACCCTTTTTCATTCACAAACAGAAGATAGTTTGCCAGATTTATTTGTTGCTCTGCGTTAAGCAAAACAGCTAATTTTTCTCCAATCTGTCTGCCGGTTTCTGTTATATCCAGTACAGCTAATTTCCCATTGAACCACCTCGCAATCACTCTGTCTTTGCTTTTCTCCATTTTATCAAAATCAGCTTACATTTAGATGAATTTCAGCTTACAGGATTGTAAGGTCAGAAAAAAAGTGAAGCGGGCAACTCCGTTTGGAAACTGCCCGCTTAAAAAGTATCAATATTACATTACTGTGCGCTGATGTTTTCCACAATAGACATTTCATGCAATCGCCTTGCAGGTTGTCGTACAGCAAGAAAAGACGCAAATAGAACAATAGAAATTATCAATGCAAGAGGAATATACGGAACACCCCATGCAGTTCCCCAAATATTTGTAATCAAACTCACAAATATAACCCAGTGCATAGGTACTCCTACGATACAGCCTAAAAAAATCCCGCTAATTGCGTAAGTTCCGGCTTCTGCATAAATCATTTTTGTAAGTTGGCGGTTGCTCATGCCAATAGCCCTCATTGCTCCGTACTCCTTCATCTTAGCAGCAACTCCCATGTTGATTGTATTCATAATATGGAAAATGGTAATTGCAACAATGATTGAGAGAAAACCATAAACAAGTACAGAAAACGCGCGATACAGATTTCTTTGCTGCTGTACTTGTGCAAGCTGGTCTACAAATACTACCTTATTGTCAGAGAAAATCTTTTCAACATCTTTTACATCTTCTGCGGAAGCGTTGTTATGAAATTGAACGTCAATAATTGTATAATCCTTTTGCCCCGTCAATGCTGCAAAGGTCTTTTCTGAACAGAAAATAGTTGCTGTTCCGTCTATACGGGCTAATGGGCTATTTGATAAAATCCCGGCAACGGTAACAGTATGCTCCTTGTTGTTGATAAAAAGAGTAATGCTGTCGCCAACTTGAATACCTGTATTTTCATTTTGGACAAACAGCACTTGATTTTCCTGCTTCATAGCGGTATCTATGAAGCCGTCAATCAAAGCGTCGGCAGCCCATTCAAATTGATTTTCTTCATAGGAAATTACATTTGTGTTATAGCTTTCTGCGTTACTTGTTGCCGGAATATCATAAGCAAACATACGCCCGTATGCCCGTTTAACGCTTTTGTTTTTAACGACTTCTTCTAACAGAGCTTTATTAAGGGAGCAGGTATTTGCTTCACTTGCTATGGATAAATCCGGCGTCCATACCGGCGGGGTAAAAGCGTTTTTCATAAATCCTACAAGGGTACTGAATGTTAGAAACAATGTAATACATACAGCAAATGCCCCCGTCATTAGAATATAATTCTTTTTTCTTGCTTTTGCGTGATGAACCCCCAAAGCTGTTTCAATCCTAAATTTTTTCGTGTTTGCTGCCTTTCGGAAAGAAGCCGTATGCCCTGTATTTCCGGATATAGCTGTAAGCGGAGATACTTTTGCGGCTCTTTTTGCAGGAGAACGCGCTGCCAGTAAAACCGTAGCCAACCCTAATATAGTGCCAATGGCTATACTAATCCAACTAATTCCCAAATAGGGCATATAAGAAAACCAATTAGGACTAATTACCCGCATTGCAGCAGACAAAATCCAAATAACAAATACAGATAATATAAGTCCTAAAGGAATTGCTGTTTTACACCAATAGATACCCTCATATCGGACAAATCGCATGATTTGCTTTTTTGTCGCACCCAGGCAGCGAAGCATACCAAAAAATTCTGTACGTTGCGAGATGTTGCTGTTCAGGCTGCTTGAAATCATTAAAATACAAGTCAGCATAACAATGACAGAAAGTATAAGGGCGACTTGATAAATCTGATTTATACTTGTTTTGCCTGCAATTTGCCCCTGTACGCTCAATAAAGATGTGTTCTCTGCCAACTGTTCTTCTGATATATTATTTTGTGCTTTTATATCTGTAATTGCATTTGGTATATTGCAAAGTCGCGAAAATTGAACCATATATTTTTCTACAACAGAACTATTTGAAAAAGTCGTTAGGCTTGAAAGTCCCTCTACGGTTATTGCAGCAATTTGTTTTGCTCCTGTTCCCAGTCTTACCGCTTGTGTATCGTCAAAAAAACCAACAACTAAAAATTTAACGGTATTACCATTCGGACATAATAACTCGATTGTTTCATTCAACGAAAGAGAAGCACTTTCCTTTAGTGAAGAAGAAACAGCAACTTCATTTTCCTTACTGGGATATTTTCCCTCCGTAACCTTATTCAAAAGAATATCTTCAAACACTTTTTCAGCTTGCGCGCTGATAGATATATTCTGCCCGTTTATGGCATACCCTGTGTCAGCCGGAACGGTATTATGCCAACCGGAAATTTCCACATCGGGGCGGGCTGAAATAAAAGCCGCTGTTTTTGTATCTATGGAAGTAATTTGATAATGCCAGTTTCCGCTTGCCTGCATTTCTTTTTGGGTAAGCCCTTGTAAATACATATCAGCAAGACCAAACATAACTGCAACTAAAAATACCGCAAGCGTAATGCAGATACGGGTCATTTTACTCTGTTTATGATGAATTTTGGCAGAAATAGGAACAAGTTTAAGATAATTTTTCATTCGTTGTTCCTCCCAAATCTGTAAGTATGCCATCACTTACTCGAAATACTCTGTCAACCGAAGAAGTCAGATTGCTGTTATGGGTAATCATTAAAATTGTCTGTCTAAAATGCCGGGAAGCATTTATAAGCATATCCATAACATCTTGACTGTTTTTGCTGTCAAGATTTCCTGTCGGTTCATCAGCTAAAATCAGTTTTGGTTTCGTAATTAAAGCTCTGCCAATGGCTACCCGTTGCTGCTGTCCGCCGGATAACTGGTTCGGCAGGTGGCAGCGGCGGTCTTTAAGACCAAGAAGCTCCAAAATTTCCTCTACTTCGGCAGGATCGGGCTTGCGATAATCCAACAATAAGGGAAACATAATGTTTTGCTCTACATTTAGTTCCGAAACAAGTTGGAATGACTGAAAAATAAAACCGATATTTCTCCGTCTGAAAATTGTCCGTTTTTCCTCTTTCATAGAAAACAGATTTTGCCCGTCAATCAAAATAGAGCCGGAAGTTGGTGTGTCTAAAGCTCCTATGCAATTCAATAAGGTACTTTTCCCCGAACCGGATTCTCCAACTACGGCGGCAAATTCCCCTTTTTCAAGGGAGAAGGACACGCCCTTTAAGGCGTCTACCTTTGCTTCTCCTTTTCCGTAAGTTTTACATAAATTTTCTACTCTTAAAATTTCCATGGTATCTATGACCTCCTTTTCCTCATAATAACAAGGTCAGCTTACAATCCGATGAATTTAACCTTACGGTTTCGTAAGAAAGGAAAGTGTAAAGGTAGTTCCCTCATAAGGCGAGCTTTGTACGGAAATCAGCCCGTCCTGTCCCTCTACAATAGACTTTGCAAGTGGTAAGCCCAGACCAATGCCTTGTGTATCGAGAGAATGTTTGCTGCGATAAAAACGCTTAAAAATATGGTGTATATCCTCCGGTGCAATACCGTTTCCATTATCAGAAATATAAATCCGCAGCATATTAGGTGCGTTTTCCCATGTAATACGGATAATCCCCCCTGTCATAGTGTGGTCTAAAGCATTTTTTACGAGATTGCCAATGGCTTCACTCGTCCACTCTATATCACATAAAAAAGTCTGTTCTGAATTTCCCTCTATTACAATTTTCTTATTTTCACTTTCTGCCCTTGTTGTAAGTTCGCTGATAGCCTGTTTAATAACTTCATTCACAAGACATAGCCTTTTCTCAAAAACAATATTACCTGTATCTAAGCGTGTGATTTTTAGCATGGATTGAATGAGCTGTTCTATGCGTTTTAGTGCGGTATCAATTTTCTTTGAAAATTCTTTTACAGTTGCTACATTATCCGGCTCGGCTTCAATGATTTCTTGATACATTGTAAGGGCAGCGAGCGGAGTTTTTAGCTGGTGTGAAATATCAGAAATCGTATTTTTCAAAAATTCCTTTGCCTTACTTTCTGTTTCTGTTTTCGATTGCAGCATAGTAGCAAGCTGTTCAATAGAAGTAAATAGACGATAAATTTCCCCCTCATTATTTTGCGGTAAATGGAGAGAATAATCGTTCTTAATATAGGAATTTACAATGCTTTGTGCTTTGGAATATAACCTGCTTCTTAACCAAAGAAAGAACATTGTTCCTGCATACAAAATAGCTATGAAAAACATAGCGACAGTTAATATGCTGCGAAAGCTATGTGATTGAAACTGTGAAAAAAACGGAAGCAGGCTGCTAAGTGTGTCTTTCCTCATTCCAATCGTATTTAAGAGTTCTATCCCCTCTTTGCTGATATTTGTACTGGAAATAGCGTTTGCAACTGTTTCTTCGGAAACGCCCTGTTCTAAGAGAGCTGATACAATAGCCGTATCATGTTCCAAGTACATTGATTTTGCAACTGATACTTGATTTTGACAAAAGAATATCACACCGCCCAAAAGCAAAACGGAATAGGAAAAAATAAATAGCAAATAGCCTTTTATCTGTTTATCACGGAAAAACGTCATACACCCACCTCTTTCCATTGATAACCAAATCCTCTTACCGTTATTAAATGCTGCGGGTGTGAAGCGTCAACTTCAACTTTTTCCCGGAGCCGCCGGATATAGACCGACAAAGTATTATCATCAACATAATTTCCGGCTTCGTCCCACAAATCGTTAAGAATAATCTCTCTCGAAACAACCCGGTTTGCATTTCTTACCAACAAACAGAGCAGGCGGTATTCTGCACTTGTTAAATCTAAATTTTTTCCGTTCAAGAGAACACGACTTCCTAACAGGTCAATAAAAATATCTCCACATTCCAATACGCTTGTTTTATCTTGTGCCGATACTCCGGCACGACGCAGCAAGGCACGAATACGGGAACATAATTCTCCTAATTTGAAAGGTTTTGTAACATAATCATCTCCGCCACAATCTAAGCCTCGAATGATGTTTACTTCTTCATCAGAAGCGGTAAGAAATATAATCGGTACCTGTGTGTTTTGCTTCCGTACCCTTTCACAAATTTCAAAACCAGTTCCGTCCGGCAAAGTAACATCAAGGATAAGCAAATCGTATTTTCCTATTTCAACCAAATGCTGTTTTGCTTCTTCGATAGTGCGGACAACATCTAAGTCAAAACCATTCTTTTTCAAAGAGTAGTTTAAGCCGTCAATTAGGCTTATATCATCTTCCAACAATAAGAGTTTATTCATGCTGCAACTCCTTTCCCTTTTTGGTTCGCCCATCAATGGGCTTTTCTGCGTCTTTGGGTATCAGCCAAACCCGGCTAAGATGTATTACGCCATCAATTCTGTTATCAGCACAAAGTTTCTGAATCCGCCGTTCGGACAGTTTCCATTTCTTTGCTGCTTCTTGTACGGTCATATATTCAAACATAGTAAACCTCCTACAAAATACTCACTATACATTATAGGCGTTTGACCGAATAATAGCAATACACTATTTCTGGAGAATCTTATATCCATATATGTCTACAAAATTTCTAAATGTATCTATTCAGTTTATGAATAACGAAAAAGGACAGCCGTATCAAATTGCTGTCCTTGCTTTTTATTATAGCTGATAGTGTATAAGCGTGGGTTCATCATATTTGGTGTGGTATCTTTAACTATGGGAAACTCCGGTTTCCCACTTTGAAACTGCTCTGTTTGTTATGCCTAATTTTTCAGCAATCTGTCGCTGTGTCATATTTGATTCTTTCCGACAATCAGCTATAAACCTACCAATTTGAATTTGATTCATTCTTGTCACCTCCTAATCCAAAATATCATACAGAAGATATTAATTCTATACACAATGAGTCGACTATACAATAATCAACCTTTGGTTGATTAAACAACTTATAACTTATCCTTTTTGTTAAATAAGAATTTAACTATTTCTGGTACTCTTTTATTTTATCAAAATAGATATCTAAAAGTTCTTTAGAATAAGTCTTTTCTTCTGTTGAATTTCTGACTTCTTTCCAAAGAATAGATGCTACTTTTAATTTATTAGAATAATTTACACTGTTTTCATCTGCACAAAAATCTTTTAAAAATTGATTCCACTGACAAACTGATTTATCATATTGGGCATAGTTCAATTCGCCATAATAAATTTTCAGCATATCTTGTATTGTAAACGCTATATTTTTTTCACTTTTCACTTTTCTCCATGCTGCGGCCATATTTGCGGTAAATTTAAAAGGTGAAATGCCTGTTAAAGTCGAAAAACACTCTCTAAATTTAGCATTAAAAGAGAATCCACATTCAAGTAATGGTGTATCCAAAGTTACAACATCTACTTGAGCATACTTAGTTTGTTTTGAAGATTTTTTTATCAGATTACCTTTAAAATACTGCTCAATACTATAAATAAGTTCTTGCTTTGTACCTCTATACTCCAATCCTATTGATTTACATATTTGTGAGAGTTCTTCACGATACCAATAGTATTTACTGAACTCCTCAAATGAATTAATATTTATAAAATTAGGTCTATTTTCTACCATTCTTCCACCTTCACAAATCCAAATTTGATTTTTATAAAATCTATTATGACAGTTTATAAACCTAAATACAAGATTTTAAAAACTGTTCCTATTTGAACGCCTAAAATCATATAAACTAAAAATTAGCTCTCAACTTTATTGAATACAACCGTTTTAGTGTTTTAAAATCATTTTTTATTGCAAGTAATAATATATAACGTTCCTTTTCTTATCTCAATTGATTTTATGTTTTCAACATTTTCTGGTAACAGTTTAATAGGTGGAACTATTTTTTCTCTATTTTTGAATGGCTTTCCAAAATAAGGCAGTTTTTCATATTTTTGTGCAACTTTCTCTGTTTCATCACAAATCATGATTTTAGCACCTTTTTTTGCAACCCTAACCATTTCATAAATTGCTTTTTGTTTATCATTAAATAAGTTAATACCACCAATATGATAAACAACATCAAATGAATTATCTTTAAATGGCAAACTCTCAGCATTTGCATAACATAATGTAATCGATAGCTTATATTTATTTTTATTTTTTACACTTTGAAGAAGTTGCCCCATAGATATATCTATTCCGTAATAATCTGCATTTCTTGTTAGATATTTTACATTAGCTGCTGTCCCAATAGATACTTCTAATACCGTTGTATTTTCTTTAATATCAAGATAGTTTAAGTAATCCATCCGTGCTTTTTCTTCACCACCAAAAAAACTGTACCATATCTTTTGACCTATCTCATAGAATGGCGCAAAACTATTATAAAAATCCGTGCTCTTTTTATTTGAACCTTCTATTTCCTCTTTTTGAATAAATTGAATAATTCCGTTTTCATCTTCAACAAATCGTTCCCCAGTTCTATTGTCTATTAAACAATTTTCATCGACTTCTAATTCATTAAGATTATTTGGATTTTTCCATATCTTCTTTTTCATTTTTACATCCTCTGTGTATTTATAACGATATACTTAACACTAAATTCATATCAGTTCTTTTAATTAAATCTATTATGACACTTATAAACAAGAATACAAGATTTCAAAACAGTGTTCCTATTTGAACACTAGACTATATCTATATTTCTTATAAGAATTATCTCTTATTCTTTTATAGATTTCAAACTGTCTGTTTATCTCATCTTCTAAATTTAACATCATACCTTTTGCTTCCAATATACGTTCTATTGCTTGCTCAGGGGTAAGTATATGATATGGTAAAAATAATCCTCTAAACTCTTTCGGCTTTACAATTTTATAGACTCTAATCGATGATAATTCATACGTATATGAAAAATATCTATATAAATACCCTATCCAATACATTTCATTTTTTGTATATTTTACTGATCTTTTTTATATTCTTCTTCAACTTGTTTAATATCTTTTGGTTGTAAATTCATTTGCAAGATACTTTCATTATCTATTGCTTTTACCACTTTACTATTCATAAATCTTCGCATGAATATTTCAGAACTCGTTGATGTTAGATCCATTTAACAGAATCTCATCAATATAATTACCTTTTCCCCTATATTATATTCTCGCTAATTTTACTTTATCATCACCAAGTTTAGAATCAGAAATTCTAATCTCTTTATAGTAGTTCATTATCATATATCACAATACTTAAACAAGTTCAATATAAACTTATTTATATCATAGTACTTAAATAAGTTATATGTATTAAAATAACTTAAAGTAATATTGACAACTAAAAATTCCATGTAATCTTTCAACTTTATAACATCAAACTATGAACTGGCATGAGATATAAAGAATCATTTTGAGTGATATGTAAATACACTCAATTAGCTTTATAAAAAGCAAAGAGTTTTCGATTCAAAGAATATTATCTCCTATCCAGTCATTATATCATTCAGTTAAACACATCTTCATCTATGACTATCAAATAAAGGAAAAGTAATGCTGAAATGGTGTTTATAATTGAATACCTGAAAGCAATCAAACTGGAATTTGTTATTTAACAAACTTATTTGCCAATTTATATACTTGATTGATTTCTTTGCTTTCCAACTTCCAACTATCCAGTTCGGTTTTAATCAGCTCTGGATATTTTTTGCTTATATCCCTTAAAGCGTTACCTACCGACTTTCTAACATATGCGCTGGAGTCCTCTCGCAAATCAGCTAATCGTTCAATCGCTTCCATAGGGTTTTCTTTGAAATAAGGTCTGCTTGTCCAAATTCTTAAACCTTCTGTAACAGCCCGTCGAGTATTAGGGTTGCTGTTTTTCAACCATTCATCAATTATTGGAATAGCATTTTCGTATCCTTTTTTCTTACAGAACTCATCAAATGATTTTGCTAATATTTCTTGAACTCTCCAATTATCATCATTAGAAACTGTATAAGGATTTTGGAGGTCAAGCAGAGCGAGATACACGACAAAGTAAGCAGTTCTATCCGCAAAAGCGGCTGGCTTCCCAATCTTTTCCGCAGTATCGTAAGTCGAGCAAAAGACTTCCTGCAAAACCTTATCCGTGAACACGGTATGCCGCCAAAGCCCACGCCTGATATTGATATGGCGGAGTTCCAAACTATGCAAAACCTGATGATACGGGTACAGGACGAAGCAAGAGGGATTAGAAATTTGCAGGACAATGTTCTGCCCAAGCTGAGAACACAGCTTTCAGAGACAACAGGGATTTTCAAGGGCAAGGAACGAAAAGCTCTTACCGAGCAGATACAGCAGACCGAAGCCGAAATCTCCGAAAGGCTTGACAAGCTGCCCGATATTCTGAAAGAGGACGGTTATCCCGATGTGCAGGCGTTTATGGCAACCTACCGAGAGGCGGAAGCCGTTGTAGAACAGTACAACCGCAGTTTTGCCGAGTGGGAGCGACAGGTCAAGGAAAAGCGCAGACCGCAGAAATCGCCCGAAAAAGAGAGCGTCAGAAACAGGCTCAGGCAGTTGCAGGAGCAGGGCAAACAGCAGCAACGCAGAAAGAAATCCTTTGACAGAAACAGCCGATAGAAAACAACGAATGCCACGCTTTGCGAGACATTCTTATGTTAAGAAAAACCGCCGCTATGGTGTTACCCATACACGGCGGCATACATAGTCTTGTCAGCGTTCCTGCTTTTGAATGACGGTTATCTGCAAACCCTTTGCATTGATGTGCGTTTCCTGTTTGCATTTTGGGCAGTAGAGGGGATAGTTTATTAATACGGTATCTTCCCGCAGTCTGTCACGGGTTTTGTTGCCGCAGACAGGGCATAGTATCCATTCTGTTTTCGTGTTCATCACCGTTCTCTCCAATGAAAACTAGTATTCTCCACGCAAACAGCATTATTTAACTTTCTGCGAAGTGAAGTCCTGATACCTTGTGTTGTTCTTGATTTCAGCTTCATTCCCAAAGAATGCCGTTCCGTTGGTTTCAATTCCTTTTAGATAGTAATCAAGCCATGCGATTACATATCCATTTGCCTCATATAAAACTGCCCCATGGTCAACATTATTACTTAGCCTTGCCATTACAACGTCTGTATTCAGTTGCTCAAACATATCTTCCATTTTATACAATGGCGTTACTGTTTCACTGTCAAATTTTCCAGTCCCTGCAATTATCATTGTCGGTATTGTTACATTTTCTAATCTGTAAGCATACATATCATCCGTATCAAGATTAAATCCCCATTTAAGTCCTAATGCTAATTCTTGATTTGTTGGACTTAATGAAATAATTGCTTTATACATATCAGAGTTATCGTATTCTAAGGCTGCATTAAATGCTCCTTCGCCACCTTGAGAATGCCCACAAACTGCAACTTTACTTGTATCTACTTTATCGGCAATTTCTTTTGTATTTAGTGCAAAGTCAAGTGTTTCAGATGCGTGTTTTCCGTCCCAACTTATTTCGTAATTGCATCCTACAACAACATAGCCCCAACTTGCAAAATGTTCAAAAACTGCTTTATACTTATCCCATGGAGTTCCTGAACCATTTACCATAACAACAAGCGGATATGTACCTTCCTCTTTCGGCATATACACCACAAAATTATTATCATGAGAATCCACTTTTGGAGCATCATAAACCTTAGATTCAAATTCGTAACTACCTAATTTGTTATATTCCTTTTCAATAGTTCCTTCTGAGGCTATTGCATTCCAATATTCTTTCGGTGCGTTTTGTTTTCCTGATGCGATGGTCAGAAAAATGACTAAACCAATGACAAGTACCACGATTACCAAAAAAATGATAAGTAAAACTTTTAGCAATTTCTTCATACCCCGCCTATCTCCTTTATTCGCTCATATATTTATTCAAGTATTCTTCGACCTTCGCCATATATTCGGCATACAGCCTGTTGTCGTTCTGCAAACCGTGACCCGAATGAGGAAGCACGATATATTCGTGGGGAACTCCATTCTCGGTCAACGCTTTGTCAAGACGAACAGAGCCTTCATAAGGCTGAAATTTATCGTGCTGACCATATGCCATAACCGTTGGAACAGTATCTTCATTTACCCACAGGAGTGCTGAAGCATCCTTGACAAGTTCGTCATATTCTGCTGTGCCGAACATTTCAGCCGTAACCTCTTTGCCTGTCATCACGCTGAACATTTCCGCGGCGGCCTCCGCGTTTTGGTCAAAACCATAGCATTTCCAATCTTCGGGATAAAACGATGTAGGACCTACC
>OIYU01001981.1_pt1 | contig 12060 bp, 23 predicted proteins | sample 1588321 | NCBI WGS metagenome assembly OIYU01 (sample SAMN03283258) | human gut metagenome | biome: human-associated habitat; material: feces | host: Homo sapiens | place: USA | collected 2013 | reverse complement strand
GATGGCGAGGTTTATGTCATCGCTATGAATATGTAACTATTCTCGATTGCAACGAAAAAAAGTTAAAATTTCGGAGGCAATGGTATGATACTGAATCCTGTGGTACAGGGCGGCGGAGAAACTGCTACAGTTACTATAAAAAGCCATGATACAATATCAAGCCCTGATTATGGTATACATTATGTTACTTCGGACGGAACAAAAGGCTATGCCCCACTTAACTCTACAGAATTTACTATATCAGTAGCTAAAAACTCTTTTATCCTTCCACTAATGATAGGAGATGTAAGACAAGACGCATTAAGCGGAGCGTTAGAAGTGGTTGCAAATTCGGAGGTATACACTCGGAGTGGCCATACGACCAATTTGGTATATGTATCTGGAGATGGGGTGATTACAGTATGATAATGAACCCAGTGATACAAGGTGGGGGAACATTGCCAGAAAAGGTAAATATTAGATACTCTAGTGTAGTTATATACTATATGACGGAATCTGAAACTGGGACCTTTGAAATCGACAATACCACGAATGCTCAATCAGGGACGATAGAAGTGTTTGTTGGCTCTCCAATATTTATCAATGGAAATCTCCAAAGGAGTTCCGGCATAGAAAAAATCAATGTTGGAAGTATTGGAGCTAGTAACGGCCTATTCAAAGTAATCGGAGAAGGAGAAGCCATCGGAGGCTCTGGTGGCGGCGGAATGGGCTAAGAGAGGCCTGGAAGGAGATCTAAATGGCAGATGAAAAATGTATCTTAGACCCACGGCGGGATTGCCTTGGCATCCAGAAAGCTAATATGCTGGAAAAGCAGATGAGCGAATGGAAGGAACAGTCCCGGCAGACGCACAAGGAGTTTTTCAACAGAATCCGGGAGCTTGAGATCGCCCGTGCAGAGCAGGGTCAGCAGTATACAACGATACTCGAAAAGCTGGAGGACCTGACGGGTAAAGTGAGCACACTGTCCAAGGGATTGTCAGACATTCAGGCAGAGCCTGGACGAACCTGGAAAGATCTGAAAGGCAAAATAAGTTGGGCCGTAATTGCGGCGGTTATTACAGCGGTTATGGCCTTTCTGTTAGACAAGATAGGTCTTTGAGAGGGGGTGAAAATATGGACTTTGGAATCGCATCCGTGGCGGCCATTACCGTCATCTGTTATCTGGTGGGACTGATTGTCAAATCGTCCGGTCTGGATAACAAGTACATCCCGGCTATCGTGGGCCTGTGCGGCGGCGTTCTGGGCGTGGCGGCCCTGTATACCGGCCTCCAGGATTTCCCGGCCACGGACCCGCTGACCGCCGTTGCCGTGGGCATTGTAAGCGGTCTGGCGGCAACTGGCGTCAACCAGGCCATCAAGCAGATGAAGGAATAACAACATATTTTTGACTACAAAGGAGATTGAACTATGAACACTGAAATGCTCTATGAACTGTACGAAATCACTGAGAAGAACGACGCCCCCGATTTGGCTACCGTAGGCATGCCCATGCTCCGGGAGAAGCACCCTGAGATTACCCATGAGGAGGCCAAGGAGATGCGTGAGTTTACTGGCCGTCACGGTCAGGAGCTGGCCGCCGCCTTCCCTGACAAGGAGGCATTTGCCGCCGCCGTGGCTGCTGGCGTGGCGGAGGATGAGGCCGCCAAAGAGGAAGCGGAAAGAGAATAATAAAAAAGCACCCAATCAGGGTGCCTTTAGCTCCATATTTAGCTGTTGAATAATCAGGGCGGTCTCTAACATCCCAGTCATTTTCTCCTCGCTGTCCGGCATGGAGGAAAAGTTCTCCCTGGCATTTGTCAGGATTCTGAGGGCCATTTCCCGGTCTTCGTTTGTGGCATTGCCGGACTCGAACTTGTCTGCTAGTGCAGAAAATTCCTGGTTTGTGTCCACTGATAGGCTGAAAGCAGTTTCTGCCTGCCTCAAAAAGTGGCAAAGCAATTTGTAATCATGCATTTTTATCACTCCCTTATCCGCATATTACAGCACACGCCCTGATATGTCAATGGAGGAAGACCATGAGATTACGAAAACAGTATTTGACCAAGAACGACTGTTACAGGACTGGGAGGACCATCCGGCCACAGGGGGTAATGGTACACTCGACTGGGGCTAATAACCCCTCTGTGGCCCGCTATGTGCCCGGAGATGATGTAATTGGTCGGAATCAGTACGGGAATGATTGGGACAGGCCCGGACTGGAAAAGTGCGCCCACGCCTTTGTAGGCCTCTTTGCAGACGGATCGGTGGGTACGGTCCAGACCCTGCCCTGGAACTGGAGGGGCTGGCACTGTGGCCGAGGAAAGAACGGCAGTGCAAATGATACCCACATTTCCTTTGAAATCAGCGAGGACGGCCTGGAGGATGCCAGCTATTTTAAGGCGGTGTACCAGGAGGCCGTGGAACTGATAGCCTATCTCTGCAAGGAGTATAACCTGGACCCGTTGGCTGACGGAGTGGTAATCTGCCATCAGGAGGGTTGCCGCAGAGGGATCGCCAGCAATCACGGGGACGTTCTTCACTGGTTTCCCAAATTCGGCAAAACCATGGATGATTTCCGGACGGATGTGGCCCGATGGATGGAAGGAGAGGATGAGATGACACAGGATCAGTTTGATACCATGATGGAAAACTGGCTGGCTAGACGGAACAATCAACCGGCCTCTGATTGGGCAAAGCCGTATATCCAGGAGGCTATTGACGCAGGTGTGATGACAGATATAGGCGGGACCATCCAATCTCCCCAGGGGGTTGTTACGAGGCAGGAACTGGCCACGGTGGCGGCGGCAATTATCAAAAGATAAGGACGTGAGCAAATGAGCGCAAGAGTAAAGCTACCTGACCCGCTTGACAAGCTCTTGCGCTCAGAGTTAGAGAAGGCTATATATGAAGCGGCACTTGACCAGGATGATGACCTGATAGCCCAACGGTATATTGTGGAGAAGAAACCACAGATTGATATTGCTGCTGAGTTGGGCTGGGAAAGGTCCACAGTGTCCAGACACATCCCGTACATACTGGATGAAGTGGAACGGGCGGCAAGTAGAATAACAAAATTAAAAGGAGTCGGGGGTTAATCCGGCTCCTTTCTGTATCGTTTATTTAAACTCAAAATCTCATTTTTGTCCATGTAGACGTTTTTCATTTCATCAATCTCATGTACTTCATGATAGTTCCGATAAGCGTTCAAAACATCTTCTAATTTTTCTTTGCTTAATTTATCAGTCTGCCGACGAAATCCCTCAATACCAGAAAAATTTTCTAACTGAATTGTGTTATCCAGTTGAACATAACTATCTCGGTCAATAACAGTTTCTATCGGATCGTTACAGAAAATAACTTTGTTGCTTTTAAATGCCGCTTTGTGTTCTTTACCAGCAAGAGAATCCATCTGTGCGATCTCGATAATACCAAGCATATCATGAACAGCGACAACAAGATAGGGATGCGGACTTGAAGCGGCATCCCCTTTGTTGTTGAATCTAATTTTTAAGGCAAGTACCTGACCAACCTCAATACTCATTTGTTGCCCATCCTATCCAGCACACGAAGAAAATCCCTGTATTGTTCTTTGTATTCTGATGCGCGGGCGCGAGAGTTCATCCGCTGATCTGACTTGTAGTAAAATCTGTTTTTATCAATCCATTCATTATCTTCGTGCGATAGTTCGATCAACTCATCCAGGGTAGCGTTTTCAAAAGCTGCATAGATATGATCAAGAAAGGTACAAACATATTCCGGCAAGTTTGGTTCCGATTTTTTGGAGAGCAAAACACTGTATCTCTCCTGTACTTCTGGAACAACAGCTCCGTTGTCATACGCATATAGATCTTCCTCAAAAAGCAGATCTCCGGTCTTTGCAAGGAAGAGATTCTGTGCCAAGTGGAGGTATTTGTTTAGCCTTGCATTCCCTTCATAGAAATCCCGGCTATTCCTGTGAACCAGTTTCTTGTTGAACATCCTTCCGTCTTTGTCCTTCCGCAAAAAGTAGTTTGCAATATCCTGCGCATGAAACATATTACCTCCTCCTTTCTGCCTCATCTTTTTCCAAAATTAGATTTATACATCTTTAGTATACCCATTTATCCCGGAAAGTCAATTATGCAGAGTAACGAAGTTATGTCGTTACAAATTTCACACAAATGCCACATAACTACCGCACAACTCCCGCATGAATGCCACCCATGCGGGGAATTTTTATGCGACAATATAGACATGGAGGACGTGAGGATACAGGGTTGGTACACGTCGCCGCCCTCCTCACGGACTCCTTATTTTTATACAAAGGACGTGTGATATATGACCCCGGTAGAGAGATTGATTGCCGCTGGCATCCGCCCGGACTGTGCCGCTGAGAGTGTGATGTGCTATCAGGCCCAGGGGGATGACTATGGGCTCCAAAAATACTTGGACGAGGTAGAAGCAAGAAAGGAGGCACTGGACAATGGCCGGATTTCCTAATTATACATACCCCGCTTACGGCGGCTACAACCCTGTAACTCCGTTTGCGCCCGCTCCACAGGTCTACCAACCTATGCAGCAGCCCGTTCCACAGCCTGTACAGTCCGCCCAGACGGTTGGGAGTACAAACACACAGCCCAACTTTTTCTGCCGTCCTGTGGCCTCCAAAGAGGAAGCGTTGGGTGTCCCAGTGGACTTTATGGGTGCCCCCATGTTTTTCCCGGACCTTGCTCATAATGTGGTCTACATGAAGCGGTTCAATACCAATAGTGGGTCGGCTGATGTGTTTGAGTTTAAGCTCGATGCGCCCAGAGAGAAACAGGAACAGGTCCCCACTCAGGTAGCGGCCTTTGCACCGCTGGATGAGTTTATAGACATGAAGGACACAGTACAAAATTTAAAGGACGAGGTTGATAGATTGAAAAAACCTACTGGAAAGGCAGTGAAAAAGAATGATGCCTCCAATGATGAATAATCCAATGATGGCAATGCTCCAGATGGCACGGAACGGCGGAAATCCCATGCAAATGCTCCAACAGATGGCTGGGCAGAATCCACAGGCCGCCCAAGCTATGCGGCTGATCCAGGGGAAGAATCCGCAACAGCTCCGCCAGATTGCGGAAAACATGGCAAAAGAGCGGGGCGTTGATCTGAATCAGATGGCCCATCAAATGGGCATTACATTGCCTAAGTAAATAAAGCACTTTATCAGTTTTCGGGTCTTGATAAAAACCGCTCTTTGGAAACATCCGGGGAGCGTACGGCCCCGATGTAATAACTGATAAAGGAGTATATACAATGGACAACGATTTTGCGACTGGCTATGCGCTGGGCAGCGATTCCAACGGCGGAAACTGTAACAATGGCGGCTTTTGGGGCGGTGACGGCTGGTGGGCTATTATCATCTTCGCCATGATTTTTGGCTGGGGCCGAGGCGGTTTCGGCGGCTTCGGCGGTGGCGGTGCCAGCACTGATCCTGGTCTCCAGGGCCTTGCTACCCGTGCCGATGTAAACGAGGCCATTGCCTTCAACGGTGTGGAGCGCGGCATCTCTGCTATTCAGCAGGGCATCTGTGACAGCACCTATGCCCTAAACAACAGCATCACCAACGGCTTCAATAACACCAATGTTGCTCTGCTTCAGGGCTTCAACGGCATCCAGTCCCAGATGTGCAACATGGCCGCGCAGGCTCAGGATTGTTGCTGCCAGACCCAGCGGGCCATTGACGGTGTGAATTACAACATGGCCACTAACACCTGCGCCATTCAGAACACTATCCAGGGCAGCACCCGCGATATTTTGGAAAACAACAATTCCAACACCCGTGCCATCCTGGATTTCCTGACTCAGAGCAAGATTGATTCCCTCCAGGCTGAGAATCAGTCCCTCAAGCTGGCTGCGTCTCAGGCTAACCAGAACAGCTATCTGACCGCCACTCTGGACGCTCAGACCTCTGAACTGATCCGGCGCATCAATCCCATGCCCGTGCCAGCCTATCAGGTGCCCGCCCCCTATCCCTACTGCGGGGCCTATAACAGCGGCTGTGGCTGCTAAACTGGTCGAAATCGACCACTTTAAATTTCCGGCGCTGCCGTGACTATTTCGGGGCGGTGGGCAACAGTCTGCCGCCCCTGATTTTTGGAGGTAAAATATATGTCTTGCAAACCTGTATGTAAGCTCTGTGATCGGCTTGTGCTCTCACAGGCGGTCACCTTTACTGGTGGGAATCTGGAAATCAACCTGCCTGCTGGGGCCTACAACAACGGAGAGAAGTATTGTATTGTTGTGGCCCAGGCAATCCCTGAAACTGCCACTATCAATGCTCCGGTATATATAACCATCGGGACCGGGACAACGCTCTACCCGCTGACCAAGCGTAGCTGTGCTCAGGTAACCGCCTGTGGTATTCGTACCCGCACCCGCTACTCTGTCTGTGTGGTTACTACCCCAACCGGCGGCTCGTTCCGTATGCTGGGTCAGCCTTGCTGCTCCCCCAGCAACAACCTTTCCAGCATTGACGGTGGGACCGCCGCTGCCCCTGCGACATAAAGGAGGGATACAGTATGAAACGATCTACTAAAATGCTTCTGATGAACCAGGGAAAAGAAAAGGGCCGCCATTTCGGGTTTGAGTATGATGATTGGCGGGCTAAAGACCGCTATCCGTATCCTGACCGGGTGGAGGACCGCTTCCGCGACCGCACTGGCCGTGAGCACTACGACAATGGACGGTACGCCCCAATGTCCGCAATGATGGAACCGGAGGACAGAGGATATCGCAGATATTCAGACGGACGGTTTGCGCCCAGGTCTGATATGTATGGGCCTGATATGGGGCGCTATCTTCCCTACCATGACCAACCCATGGGCCATTTTGACGAGAACCAGCATTGGCCGATAAACGATAGATACGAGGGCCGTCCAATTGGGTTCAATCGTGACTGGGTACAAATGGGAAGTTCCGATGCGAGCGTGCCTCAGTATCGAGAGATGGACCACATTCCTGGCCATCGTGCTATGAGTGGATATTCTGACAGCAATTATTCCCCAAAGTTTGACCAGCAAATGGCCGATGAGTGGACCAGCCACATGGAGAATGAGGATGGAACAAATGGAGCCCATTGGACATTCGACCAGGCAAAACAGGTCATGGCACAACGGAGTCTAGGTTATGATCCCTACGAATTTTGGGCCGCACTCAATATGATCTATTCCGATTATGTTAAAGTGGCCAAGAAATTCGGAGTGGGGGATAAGATCGACTTCTATGTCGATATGGCGAAAGCATTCCTGGACGACAAGGACGCTGGTCCCGATAAACTGGCGAAGTATTATAAGTACATCGTAAGATAAAAAAGTCCGCCCTCAAAAATTGGGGGCGGATTTGTTACTAACGCAAGATTTTGTGTGATATGATATGGCATAAAAAGTCAAGAAAAATAAGCCTTTATAAAGCATGAGATAACTTTTATTGTTAATATATGAACATAATCAATTAAAAATTTAAGCACTTCTTAATTTTTTGAAAAAGGAAAGTGCTGATATACCAGCACTTTCCTGACTTTTGTTACTAACCGTGTTACTAACCCGTTACTAACGCCTGGTTTTTGGTGATTATTTTTTATGCGATTTTTGCCATCTCGGTGGCAAGCCAGGCGGGATCTGGGTGGGTGTATTGTGCGGTGATATTGCCACGTTGCGAGTGTCCAACAATGAACTTTAGGGCCATCTCATCCACCCCAGCTATCTTAGCTCTGGTTACGAAAGTGTGGCGGCACCAGTGTGGTGTAGCGCCAGTCACACCCAGAGCGTCCATGACACCTTTGAATGCGGAGGCCCGATACCATCTGTCTGATACGGGATTTCCGTCCTGATGGATAATAGTATCTGCCTGATCTGCCATCCAACGGTCAAAGTATGGACGGATTTTTGGATGAACAGGAACGGTCCTACCCTTTCCGGCTTCAGTTTTACTGCCGCCAGTTAAGCATCCTGTGTCTGGATCAAAGTTGAATGGAGTGAGGGACAAAAACTCGTTGATGCGGAGGCCGGTATAGCAGAGCATGAGCACCGTGTCAGCCCATGGGAATCCTTCTTTAGCCAGCTTCTCCAGTTTTGCCATCTGAAGATCGTCAAAGGCACCTTTGGTGTGCTTCGGACCGACCTTAGGGACTTGAATAAATGCGGAGTAGTCCTTTGCAACAATGTCACGTTCCATTAAAAATTTGAAGAGGGCTTTGATAAGAATACAGTCGTTATTGATGGACGAACTAGACATACCATCCGCCGCATCCTGGTCAATGATAGCTTGGAGATCGTCAATGGTGATACTCCTAGCCTTCCGGTCAGATAGAGTCCCTACACGGCTCCAGGAGGCTTTATAGGATGCCACGGAGGCAGGACCAGCTACCTTGTATTTTCGTGCGGACCATATCTCATAAGCCTGCCCCCATGTTGTATTGATTATGTCGGCGCTGATATGATTCCCGGCCTGGATTTTCTTGACCAATTCATCCAAGGCCGCCTGTGCCTCGGCGGCCTTTGCGTGGTAGCTGACGGCTGTTTGGATTACATATCCACGCTTATCCCGTTGTGATATCCTGACACAATATGGGCGGCTTCGATTACCGGACAGTTTGACCACAGTTCCTGTCCCATTTGCCCTTTTCATGGTGCTCCTCCTTTTTATGGTTGCACCCGTAGTCCCAGTATGATACAATAAAAGGGCGCAAAGGTGCCTTGGATTTAGCAGTTTAGGGTTCGTTTGCACGTTGCCGTCCCGGAGGTAGGAGTCCGGGGCGGTTTTTTCATGTCAAATCCGAATACGTCGGCGGATTTGGCCGCTAGGCCCTTTCGCTCTCCGCTAAGAGCCGACCTGTTTTCCGGTCCCGCCTGACATCATGGGCACACCATTCTTTGGCACCGCATTTCTGGCAGGGCTGGGAATAATCATATTTGAATACATTAAACCGACTATCATACCCAATAGGCGGGCAGTCAGAGAGGCAACGACCACATATTACGATTGTTTCAGGTGACTTATATCCCATAAGTGAATCCTCAGAGTTTATACATTAACTTTTGAGTTGCTTTCTATTTCCTTTTTGCATGCAATTAAAGATTGGTTACATACATCACAGATCGCTTGTCCTCTTTGGGCGGAAACGGAAAGAATAATATCGTCCGCTTTGCTTTTGACAGTTAGTGTCCCGTTTTCATATGTAAAACCTGATATATCTAAAGTCTGAATAGTTCTGGTTTTCCAGTCATCCGCAATAATCAATTTGCTGATAGCCATAGCACAGGCGCATGGCGTTCCGTTTTTCTTTGCGATAAAAGCACTGACAACTTCGACATCAGGAGAAACAGCCCGCTCTACAAAAGAGAAAAGCTTAGAACAATCTCCTTCTGCAAGACCAAAATTAAATTCAAAGCGGGTTACATAGCTTGACATAGCTTCCGCTCTGACCATGTCCTTGGAGGTGTAATTAAATGGGCATTGAACTAGAGAGGAGCCTTGTTCAGATGATCTTGGAGCAGGAGCAGTCCTTTTTTGTACGGCCTCTGGTTTTCTCAAAAGTGAGATAATAGCTACTACAGCACATGCGACACACCATGTTGACCAAACAATAAGATCTACATAAATTCCACCCATTGTATAGCCAAGTAGAGCAGCAACACCAAATAGCACGATAATTGCTATATCGCCGGCTTTGTTGCCCTTCCTGGTTACAATAGAAACGATACCGCCAGCGACCATAAGGAGTGCAACAATATAACCGATAGTGCCGCTATAACTTCCCGCATTTAATAAATTGTTAGCTATGCGGTCTATAATTGAAGCTGCTCTTGACTGATATACGACTACTGCACTGAGTACAATGGAGATGATTCCAGATACCAGTTTCCAGGTTTTCATTTCTGCTCTCCCTCTCTCTATCTTTTTCCGCCCTCCGGCGGTTGGGGCACACACTGTATCATTCGAACTCGTAAATCAAAGAAGGAAGATTTTTTTCTGTAAGTATCGCTGTTGTACGTATTTTCTTAATCAAAAGTGTTCTTCCCACGGTACCTAAATCGTAAAAAAATCCTATTCCATTTCTCCAAAAATGAATATGTCCCTTGACAACAGAGCCATCTTGACCGTAAAACAAACTTCCAAATGTAGTGTCGTGGTAAACTGGTTCAAATCCGCTTTTTGTCTCCCTGTATTCTGGCTGGTATAATTTAGTCGTAAACTGAAATTCTAATGGGATTTTTGCTGGTTTCCCTGTTTTTGTTTTAGGGGTGCATTTTAACGTGCTATATCTATATTCTTCAGCATACTTTCTATAAACGATATTTTTGATTGGTATCTCAAGACCGGAGGGAATTATGTCCGAATAAGAAACACTGTCATGAATATATACATTGATTTTTTCTAGTTCCGCAACTGCGGCAATCTGGTTCGCTTTGTCCAAGTCCATATATGCACATGGATGGATGTTTTTCTCCACAAGTTTTTGTATTTGAGATTGGAAATGAAACGGAAGCATTGAAAACTTCCTCATATCCTCATTTGTTACAGAGAGCACCATATTTAATTCTTCTTGTTCCCTTTGATTAGCTCTCTCAATACACTGCTTTTGGCACTCCTCAAACTTCTTCTTTTCATCATTTTTTTTAGATATAAAATCGAATATACCCATTTTTATCACCGTTCTTCAAAAGAAGCCTTAATTAAGGCCTAAAAATATAAATCGGCTTCTAAATTATTATGAGTATACCAGCAGACAGCTTTCCGCATGAAGTCCTCGGTAACATGGAAATAGTCTGCTAAGTCCCACATTTCTGTATGACCATCAGCGATAGCTTCATCCAAGGCACACACAGGTATCATTTCCTCAATTGCCCACTTGTCCGCCCTGTGCTCGTGCTTTTTTCTTATATCACAAGTGGCATATCTATTGTAGAAACTGCCGGTCATGCAATGACCGAGTTCATGCCCAAGTTTTATTTTTTCATCTAAGGTCGATGTCAACTTGAACGGATCGATTGCAATATAGCAAGACCCATCGTTATCCATGACGGAAAGGGCCTCTCGCTTTTGTAGTTCAAAGCAGTCTACCGCAACATTATTTTCTTCTGCAATACGGTATAGGCCCATCAGGTCCATCATTTTTTCTTCTTCCTTTCCCGGACAAAGGCGGCGTATCGCTTTACGTCGTCCAGGTCGTCTTTATCTACATCATCAGAGTCGCCCCACAGGGCAAACATAATATCGTCGTCGCTGACTTTGCGCTCACCATCGGTGAGCGCTTTTTTTGTTTCTTCTCCAGTCAAAAGATAATCTACAGAAACGTTGAAATACTCTGCAATCTTCATAAGCGTAGTTGTGTCTAGAGATTTTTTTCTCCCATTTTTCAAGTCAGAAAGCACACTACGCCTAAAGCCAAGCTCTCCGCATAGACCTCCTGGAGTAATCCCTCGTTCTTTACAAAGTGCATAAATATTTTCGTACAAATTGTACATTTGTGCGTACCTCCGTTTGTGCAAGCGAACAAAAGTACGCAAGAACAGAAAAACTGCTTGACTTGTACGTGAGAATGTACTAGAATACTCACATAGACAGCCCGTCTAACGTACTTATTTTGTTTGGTGACGCTTACATAATAGTACATTTAGACGTACTTGTCAACCATAAATGTACGGAAGGAGGTATTTTCGTGGATTCATGCAAATTCACGTCGTTTGGTTTGTGCGTAAAGACGGAGCTGCTAAAGCGTGGAAAGACACAAAAGTGGCTGGAGGAAGAAATCACAAACCGGACGGGTCTTTTTGCAGACAGCGGGTACATGGACAAGATTTTGAAGGGGAAGCGAAATGCTCCAAGAGTTGTTGAAGCAATTCGGGAAATTTTGGAAATCCAGGAGTGCGATCAGGATAGCAAAGAACCTGTCCAATAAAACGGGACGGTGAATAAGGGAGGGGGTGAGAAAGAGATGGATTTACAGACGGTCTCCATACATAAACTCGGCGGTCGATCTTTTCTGGAAATTGGAGACAAGAGCGTGGAAGTTCAAGACTATAAAATTTCAAGCTCCATGCGGGGCTGCACGGAGCT